>Ga0182030_10019380_pt1 | contig 12953 bp, 13 predicted proteins | sample 812S3MmetaG_FD_121299 | JGI IMG/M metagenome (GOLD analysis project Ga0182030, IMG submission 121299) | Permafrost microbial communities from Stordalen Mire, Sweden - 812S3M metaG (Illumina Assembly) | ecosystem: Environmental > Terrestrial > Soil > Wetlands > Permafrost | place: Sweden... | reverse complement strand
GGATACACGAAGATCGGCACCGATTACGCCGTGCCGCTGGATAAGAATCGCGACATGATGGCGGCCTATCGCACCACGCTCGACAAAGAAATGCCGGGAAAATACGTGATCTACGGCCACATCGGCGACGCTCACGTGCACGTCAACGCGTTTCCGGAATCGCAAGAAGATCACGACCGCGGCAAAGCGGTGATGACGGAGCTCGCGCGCGTGGCGGTTTCGCTCGGAGGCACCGTCGGCGCGGAGCACGGCTTAGGCAAGCGCAAGACGCATTTGCTGGAAATCCAATATCCTCCGGATCAGATTGAGGCGATGAAGAACGTGAAGCGCCGCTTCGATCCCGATTGGTTGTTGGGCAGAGGGACGTTGTTTAAGTATTCTAACTAGCTACGCGGCAACTACATCTGTTTTCGTGAAATCCTTGCCCACAAACAACAGTGGATGTCCGCTCACCTTCGACGCCGCGTAGCTCAAGCAATCACCAAAATTTAAGGCCGCCGGATGGCGCCCTTTTCCGTACCGATGGTAGGCTTCGTACGCGGCGCTAGCGTGTTGATCGGTAAACGCCATGGTGGACGCGCCCACTTCCCGCAGGAATTCGTGAACCCTTGCGAGGCCGTCGCCTCCAAGTTTGATGGTCAGCACCATCGCTGTCTCAAACACAATCGGAGCAGGGACTGCGATCGTCTCGGCCGCCGCCATTTTGCGCAGCAGCGCTTCGTAATCCGCTTCGCGTAAGACGATGGCGACAATCGCCGACGAATCGACAATCATTCCGGTTCGCCGTGTTTACCGTAGCCGAGGGCTCGCTCTTCCTCCGCCTTGGTCCATCGCCGGGACGCGCCCTTTTTCAGATACGGCCAAACGCGGGTCTCCAGATAGGTGCGGATGCGCTCCTCGCGATTTCCTGCACCCATCAATTGCATGCGCTCCTGCTTCTCGTGGAGCGCTTGACGGATGACTTCCGTTTTGGAGGTTTTTGTAGCGCGGCTTAATTCCTCGGCCAGCCGTTCGACCTCGGCGTTCTTGATGCTCATCGCCATGCTTGAATTATAGCGATTTTATATAAACGAAGAAATTGGCGCTACTCGCGCATTACGCGTTCGTGGCACTCTTCGCCGGTCTTGACGTCAGTGCCCGTGAGATCCACGAATTCCCCCACCGGCAGCGGACCCCACCGATGAGCCTGCACGTGCGCCTGCATGAGCCTCGCCGATGCGCAGCCACCAATGCTCAGCGTTACTTCAAAGTGTTCGCCGTTGCGTGCAACATGCAGCGTCTTCTTTTTCACCGACACCACGACCATGTCGAAGGTGTCCGGTGCGCGGCCGGGCCGGATCGAAAATCCGTAGCCCTTTAAGCGCTCGATCAGCGTCAGATCCTCGCGATGCCCGTCGGTCTGCTTCATGATCCAATAGGCCTTCACAGGCTCCTTCGGATCGACCTTGCCGTCTTTGACAACCGCGTCGTACTGCACGTAGTTCGACGTCAAATTCCAGCTGATGGCGAAAAGCGGAATCGTGGCGAGTCCCGGAACCGCGGCCTCCGCCCGCTCCTGCGCGCACAGCGAACCCGCGACGCACACAAATACCACCAAAGCTTGTAATGTCTTCGACATCCGACTGTAATTTCCAAGTGTAAAATACTCCACCGCTGTTGCGCAGAGTACTCCTGGGAAACGTCGTATCCCGCGATTACCTCGGGGGGATCAAGCTCTGTGAATTTCGATTTGAATCAGCCTCTTCCAGGCGGGCGTCCTCCAGATGGACGACCTCCTGAAGGTCTGCCGCCAGCTGGTCTTCCCCCGCTCGACGGCCTTCCGCCTGTCGGCTTTCCACCAGAGGGACGCCCGCGGAAGGGACCTCCGCTCGCTGGACGACTGCCAAAAGATTTGCCTCCCGACGAACGCGGCGGACCGGAAGGTCGTTCTCGATCAGATCCACTTCGATCTGAGCCACTTCGATCGGAACCACGGTCAGATGGCCCGCGCCGGTCCGGAGGTCCATCGAAGGCTCCGCGGCCTGCTGATTTACCAAAAGACGGTTTGCCGAAGGTTGGTTTTCCAAACGCCGGTCTTCCTTCGCCACTTGGCCTGCCGCCAGCCGAAGGCCTGCCGCCGCCCGAGGATTTTGTACCGAATGATGGTCTTGCACCAAACGAGGGCTTACCGCCATAGGAAGGTTTGTCGTAGGACGGCTTCTTGTAGGAAGGCTTGTCGTAAGAAGGCTTATCGCGATCGAAAGGCTTGCCGGAGCGCGGCGGACCCGACGGACGATCCGATGGCCCGCGGCGATCGTCATCCCTCGCACCACCAGCCGGTCGCGAACCAAACGCCGGTCTTGAACCACTCGGTCGCGAACCAAATGCCGGTCTGGATCCGGAAGCCGGTGGACGCGAGCCTCCCGGCCGGAACGATTTCGGCCGCGACTCAGAATCGCGCGGACCGGAATCCCTGGGGCTCGCACCACGTGATCCTGAATCACGTGAGCCCTTATAAGGTGGCTTGGAAAATGCCGGCTTTGAGAAAGCTGGCCGATTCGTAGACGTAGGTGGAGCGCCTCCGGGCTTGAACGCTCGCGGCTTGGCAAATTCCGACTTGGCTTCGCGCTTGGGTCCACTCTTGGTAGCACTCTTTTTTGCCGCAGCCGGTCGAGCGGCTTCGTCAGAGTCAGACGCTTCGCCATCCGCTTCGTCACCGATCTCTTCCTCGTCGGAGTCTTCCTCGTCGGAGTCTTCGCCGTCGGAGTCTTCGTCTTCAGAATCGTCTTCTTCAGAATCTTCGTCCGATTCGTCTTCGTCCGATTCCTCTTCGTCGTCCAAATCCAGCTCTTCTTCTAGCTCCTCGTCCAGATCCACATCGTCGTCGTCGACGTCTTCGGCTTCCGCCTGTGGATGAATGTCGCCGCGATCGTGAATCGCCGTATCCGTCGGCTCGGTCATGCCGAGCAAAGGCAGCGGCTCCTTTTTTAACTCCTCTACCGGTTCTTCACTCGATACCGGAGCCGGCGCAGGTTTCGTCAGCCGCGGCACGGCTCGCCCCGATGGCGGACGCAGCGGCTTCCGCACCTCGCTGGGATCGGCATCGCCGAAAGAAGGAGCGACGCGCGTATCACGGCGGTCGTCGTAGCGAAACGTCGACGGCGCCTGCCGCATGTCCGACTGTCTCGCATCACGCTGGCCGGAATCTTGCCGGGAGTAGTCTTGTCTCGAAGTGTCCGGCCTGGAATTCGCGGGACGAGCTTCACGCGGACCAACGCCGGAAGATCGAGAACCACCGGCCCGCGCTTCTTCTTTTTTCGCGGCGGCGCGAGCGCGTTCCAGCTCTTCGTGTTCGGATCTTGCGCGCGCGATCTCGTCGGTCACCTGCACCACCGATTTCATCGCCTTCAAATCGTGTACGCGTACGATGTGCGCGCCATACAGAATGGCCGCCGCCACCGCGGCCGCCGAGGCGAACTCGGTTTCAACCTCTGTTTCCTTGGACAGAAAATGTTTGCGCGACGCGCCCACCAGCAGCGGCAGATCGAGCGCACCCATTTCGCCGAGCCTCGCCAGGATCTCCGCGTTCTGCTCCCTGCGCTTGCCGAAGCCCAGGCCGGGATCGACCATAATGCACTTGCGCTCCACGCCCGCGCGCACGGCGCGATGCATGGCCGAATCGAGTTCCATCACGATGGTCGCCAGCGGATCCTTCAGTGGCGGCAGCTTGGCCCACGTTTCGGGAGTGCCACGCATGTGGTTGAGGATCAGCCCGCCGTTCACCTGCACGACAGCGCGCGCAAGCTCCGGGTCCCACGTAAGGCCCGTGGGGTCGTTGATGATGTCGACGCCCAAATCGAGCGCCTTCGATGCCACGCCGGATTTATAGGTGTCCACCGAAATCGGAATCGTCAGCCGCCCTTGCAGGCGCTTGAGGACAGGCACGAGCCTGCGCAGCTCCTCCGCTTCGGAAATGCGCGCGGATCCGGGGCGCGTGGATTCGGCCCCAATGTCGATGATGTCGGCGCCTTCTTCTTCCAGTTCCAGCGCGCGGGCAAAGGCGCGGTCCGGGTCGGCGTACTTACCGCCATCGGAGAACGAGTCGGGCGTGACGTTGAGAATCCCCATGACGAGCGTGCGCTCGCCCAATTGCAGGGTCTTCTCTCGGAGTTTCCATTCGTAGTGCTTACGGGGCATGAGGGTCTTTCTGACTTACTGAATCGCGCATGGCATCACTCACAGTGAGCGGCGCGCGCAGGGGTGCTCCTCCAGGGTAGCGTGTATTGGAGACGAGCGTAGGGAACAGGGCTAGGCCGTCGGGAGATCCGAGATCGGGAAACACCTTCGCGTCGCCATGCTCATTGCAGCTGCGTAGCTTACAATCCTTGCATGAACCAAAGCAGTCACGCCGGGCCAATGACGAGGAGGACCAGATGACTCTAACTGAATTAGCGGAAATTACGACCGCAATACTAACAAGCCTTGGCGGCGGCGAACTGATCGTTTTCGGTCTCTCTGGCCATCTGGGCAGGGTATGGGCAGACCGTGCTCTCGAAACAACTCGGCAAGAACATGCTGAGCTGAATCTAAAAATTGGGCACCAACTCGGTCTCTTGACGGAACAGGCTAAACACACACATGAAATTCTGGCGCTGGAGCATCGCGTGCGCTTCTCAAATCTTCACGAGACCCGCGCTGAAAGAATCGCTGAGCTCTACAGGCGCATCGTAGCGCAGTCGTGGGCCTGCCAGCGTTATGTTTATCAGCTCTCGGAGTCAAATCGGCAGGATAGATTTTTTGAATTGGAGAAAGGCTTCGAGGACTTTTTCCTATTTGCCGAGGCCAGCCGAATCTATCTTCCAGAACACGTATGTACCTTGATCGAGAGTCTGGTCAAGACCGTTAGGAAGCCCGTTGTCGACGTCTACGTGTACGGCGACGTTGATATTCGCGCCAACGACGTCGTTCGTACACAGAAGATAACGGCCTTCAAAACTGCGTTCGAGGCCTTCGAGGCCGAGATACCAGCAGCGAAAAAGGCTCTCGAAGATGAATTCCGGAAGCTTCTCGGCGTTGAGGATTCGCCCTCAACAGGCTCAATTTAGATCGAGCACTAAGCTTTTCGCGCAACCTGCATCCCCGCCCTAACGGGAAGGGGTTATAACCCCTGGCGTCAGCCAGGGGTTTCTTGAGAATCCCGAGAAGTCCGGCACACTTCTATTAAGTTGACCTATCTCCTCACCTTCTGCTGCTACGGAACACGTCTTCCGGGCGACGCACGCGGTTGGGTAGACCGGACGCGTGGCGACCATCGGGGCGGCTTCGGCGAGCCGTCAGTCGCTCTGGAACATCATTCGAGGCAACTGATGTCCGAGCATGAATATGAGCTGAGCTGGGACGCCGCAAAGACGGTCCTGCGCGTCCTGCGGGAGGTGTGTGCCGTCCGCGATTGGCAACTGATCGCGGCCCATGTCAGAAGCACTCACGTGCATTGCGTTGTCGGAGGGATCGATGAACCTAATCGGGCCATCGCTGATTTCAAGGCATACGCCAGCCGGGCATTGAATCGCAACGAACCGCCACGGAAAAGATGGGCGCGCGAAGGCAGCACGCGCAGGCTTGGCACTCCTGCATCCATCCAAGCTGCAGTGCGCTACGTCGCTGACAAACAGGGCGAGCCGATGGCCGTTTATGTGGAGCGTCGCGGCGAAGGTTAAACGCAGAATCCCCGCCCTAACGGGACGGGGTTATAACCCCTGGCGTCAGCCAGGGGATGGGTTTAGTTACTCTACCTCACCGGCCGCATCACAACAGCATTCGACCGGCACTGATGCGCCTGCTCCTCGCGATTGCAGGCGCGGCCCGCGAGATCTTTCGTGAGGCACGCGTGCACTTCGCTCAAGTAACGATTGCCGGCGCATTCGACCACAAATTCCTGCTCGCCCACTTTGGGATTCGCCGCCGCGAATTGCGCGCGGACCTCCGCGGGATCGACCGTCAACTCCTGCGACAAGTCCGCGTACTGCGCCGGAATCTTGATGCTGTGATACGCTTCGTCGGCTTCCTCGAAATAATCCTTCTGCGATAGACCGCTGCACGTGCCGTGCTTTTGCCATTCGTGCTCCACTAATTTTTCCGCGGGCATGCTCCCGAGCATCTTCTGCACCAGCGCCGGATCGGCCGGCTCCGTGCCGCAATCCTCCGGCCAGCCTTTTTGTTCGTACTGCGGCCACAATCCATGCAGGACGAAGGCGAACTTGCGTCCCGGTGCGCATTGTCCCGGATCGTTTTTGCCCGCGGGCGTGGCGCAGAATCCTGGCGACCAGGAAAGCGACAGCAAATAGAAATCGAAATTGCCGGTGACGTTCTTCAACTGGGGATTGGCAGGAGCTTCCGCATTGCCTCCGCGTCCATGTTTGCGATTGCGACGCCGATGACGGCCGCTGCTTTCTCCATTGGTCTCGTATGGTTCCGAATTCGCCGGTTCACGCACCTGAGCGGTTTCCGAAGGCGCAGCTTCTTGACGAGTCTCCGCCGACGGAGCTTGCGCGGTAGGAGCGCCTCCGCAGCCCGTAAGAAGAAGCGCCAGAGACGCGACTAACAACGGCACCGGAAGTGGGCGAGGTATAGAGAAGGTCACAGCGCCCATTTTAGTGCAACGGAAGTTATCCGGTCTGCGCGAAAATGGGAATTCATGGTTGAAACAATTGAATGGGTTTCTACAGGCGCGCATGGGCACGTCGTCATGATCGATCAGCGCCGCCTGCCTCACGCGCAAGTGTTCGTCACCTGCCATACGTATGAAGATGTCGCCGAGGCCATCCGCACGATGGTGATTCGCGGAGCTCCCGCGATTGGTGTGGCAGCGGCCATGGGCGTGGCGCTCGGGGTCCAGCAGGGCGCCGATTACGAAACCGTGCACAAGACGCTGGCGGCGACGCGCCCCACGGCGGTGAATTTGTTTTGGGGATTGGAGCGCATGCGGCTTCTGCATAAGTCGCTAGCAGCCGTATCGCGCGAGGAACTCGTGCGGCACATGATCAATGAGTCGCAGCAGATTCGTCTCGAAGACATCGCCATGTGCCGCGAGATCGGACGCCACGGCGCTCCGCTGGTTCCCGATGGCAAGACAGTTCTGACGCATTGCAACGCCGGAGCGCTCGCCACCGCCGGTTACGGCACCGCGCTCGGCGTGATTCGCGCGGCGGTGGAATCCGGCAAGAAGATCGACGTCTTCGCGGATGAAACGCGTCCTTTCCTGCAAGGCGCGCGGCTTACGGCGTGGGAACTGCAACAGGACGGCATCCCGACCACGCTGATCACCGACAACATGGCCGGGCATTTCCTGAAGTCGGGACGCATCGGCTGCGTGGTCGTCGGCGCGGATCGCATTGCGGGGAACGGCGACGTCGCCAACAAGATCGGAACGTATTCGGTGGCGGTGCTGGCGAAAGAGAACGGCGTTCCGTTTTACGTGGCGGCTCCCTCGTCGACGTTCGATTTGACGCTGGATTCGGGCGATCAGATTCCGATCGAGCAGCGTTCGTCCGAAGAAGTCACGCACGTGTTCGGCGTGCATGTGGCGCCCGAAAATATCGGCGTCGAAAATCCGGCGTTCGACGTCACCCCGGCGCGCTACGTCACAGCCATCATCTGCGAAAAAGGTGTGGCAAGGGCTCCATATCGGGAATCGCTTCGTGCTATTTTGGGCTGATGCGTAAGCTTGTTGTTCTCGTCTGCCTGCTCGGGGCACTGGCCGCCGGAGATTCGCTCTCGGGTCGCCGCGCGCCCGGATTTTCGCTGCCGGATTCCAGTTTCAATCAACACGATCTCGCCGATTATCACGGCAAATGGCTGCTGCTGGAGTTCATGAGGACCGATTGCCCTCACTGCAAGGCTCTCTCCAAAGTGCTGGAAGCGAAGAAACACCAGTATGGCGCCAAGGCCGACGTGCTTTCGGTCGTCGTCGCGCCGCCCGATAACCAGAACACGGTGAGGGCCTACATCGCCGAACAGAAGATCACCAGCCCGATTGTGTTCGATCAAGGCCAGGTTGCGCTATCGTATTTTCGTGCGACGCCCGCGAACCCGAGCTTCGATACGCCGCACCTTTTCGCGATTGATCCCAACGGCAACGTCGCGCACGATTGGACGCAGGGAGAAGTGGAAGCCAGTGGTTTTTCGGCTGTGTTGGATTCCGTAATCAACGGCAAGAAGTAAGCCGGTTATATATAAGGAGGCCCTCGTGAGCCCTCGCACTTCTGTGACGCGCGCCTGCGCGACATCTTTTTTGGCAACGTTTTTTTTGACAGCGCTCGGCCTCGCGCAAACCCTCACGCCTACGAACGACCTGCCGAATCCGTATCGCACCGTCACGAATCACTTCCAACTCCCCGACGGCCGCACATGGGGCCAGGTGCCGACGGTCGAGGTCGATAGCAAGGGCCACATCTGGGTGATCCAACGCTGCGGCGTGAAGGGTTGCGCGACCAGCAACGAAGATCCGATCCTGGAGTTCGACGTCTCCGGAAAACTGCTGAAGAGTTTCGGCGGCGGCATGTTCGTCTTCCCTCACGGCATCTTCATCGATAAGGACGACAACATCTGGACCGCCGACGGCCAAGGCAAAAACGGCAAGGGGCAGCAAGTTTACAAATTCAATCAGGACGGCAAGGTTTTGATGACCCTTGGCAAGGCCGGCGTCTCCGGCGAAGGTCCCGACACGTTTAATCGCCCGTCCGATATCGCGATCGCCCCCAACGGCGACATCTTCGTTTCCGATGGCCACGACGAAGCCGATTCCAACGCGCGCATCTTGAAGTTCACCAAAGATGGAACGTTCATCAAGACGTGGGGCAAGAGAGGCAGCGGCATCGGTGAATTCAACGCGCCGCATTCACTGGCGTTCGACTCGAAAGGCCGTTTGTTCGTCGCCGATCGCGGCAACAACCGCATCCAGATTTTCGATCAGGACGGCAAATTTCTCGAACAATGGAAGCAGTTCAGCCGACCGACGGGAGTATACATCGATAAACACGACACTCTCTATGTCGCCGATTCCGATTCCGATTCGCTGCGCAATCCCGGTTGGAAACGCGGCATCCGCATCGGCAGCGCGAAAACCGGCAAGGTGAAATACTTCATTCCGTATCCGGGACCCGAGCCTAAGCCCGGCGTGAATGGCGCCGCCGAAAGCGCCGCGGCCGACGCCCACGGCAACGTCTACGGAGCCGACGTGGGTGATAAGGACTTGAAGATGTACGTGAGGAAGTGAATGAACGGCAGAAGTCAGGAGTCAGGAGACAGAACACAGGAGACAGAATGAAGAACCGCCATCGTCCTCGCGGCCTGGAGACAGCGACCTCTGCTTCGACCGTCGTGACCGTCCTGTTCGGATTGATGCTCGCGAGCTCGGTCCTCGCAGAGACCGCGCCCACTAACTCCGCGCCGAATCCTTACCAGACGGTCACCGGGTGGTTCCACGTTCCAGCCGGACGCGCTTGGGGATCGACAGCAGGCGTGTTTGTCGACGCGCACGATCACATCTGGGTGGCGGAGCGCTGCGGGGCCAACTCCTGCGCGGATTCCAAGCTCGATCCGATTTTCGAATTCGACCGCAACGGAAAAATGCTGCGCAACTTCGGCGGCGGCATGTTCGTCTTCCCTCACGGCATCACCGCGGATAGAGAAGGCAACGTGTGGGTGACGGACGGCCAAGGTAAGGACGGGAAAGGCCACCAGGTTTTTAAATTCTCGCCCGAAGGAAAGGTTCTAATGACGCTCGGCAAGCCCGGCGTCGCCGGCAACACTCCCGACACGTTCAACATGCCTTCGGCTGTAGCGATCGCTCCCAACGGAGACATCTTCGTCGCCGACGGACACGGCGGAACGTCGAACAACCGTATCGTGAAATTTTCGAAAGATGGCAAGTATATAAGCGAGTGGGGCAAGAAGGGCACCACTCCCGGCGAGTTCGATATCCCTCACGCGCTAGCGTTCGATTCCAAAGGGCGCCTCTTCGTGGGAGATCGCAACAACAACCGCATCCAGATTTTCGATCAAGATGGAAAATATCTGGATCAGTGGACGCAGTTCAGCCGACCGAGCGGCATCTTCATCGATAAGCACGACGTGATTTACGTGGCCGATTCCGAATCAGAATCCGTTTCGAAAAATCACGATGGCTGGAAGCGCGGCATCCGCGTGGGCAGCGCGCGCGACGGCTCGCTCGTCTCATTCATTCCCGACCCGGCGGAAAAAGCTACGGGCACGAGCGCAGCCGAGGGCGTGGCCGCGGATTCCAAAAGCGTGATCTACGGCGCCGAGGTGGGGCCGAAAGACTTGAAGAAATACGTTAAATACCAGAAGCCTTGATAGAGCCCGCGGCTCCGCCGATGATCGCACCTGCTCCGGCTCCCCACGGCCCAAGAATTTTTCCTGCGTTCGCCCCTCCAATGGCCCCCATAACATCGCCCACGACAATGCCGACCCACTTTATCGCTCGTCCCTGTGGACCTGTCGAATGGTGGACGCTAGTTGAACTATTTGCCGCGACGCCGGCAATCGCGATGGCAACGGGGGACGCTCGCTGGTCAATCAACTCGCTGTGGATTGCGGTGATTTCCTTTACTGCCTGAGAAAGGCCTTCCTCATTCCCTTCCTGAAGCAGTGCGAGGATCTTCTTCAGCTGAGCCATCTCACTTGCCGAAATTATATTCGCGGCCTGCAATTCTTCCAGGTCGCGCCGAGCTGCCTGGTGCACGTCGCCGTGGCATTCCTTCAAACGAGCCAGCCCTTGCCGGAATAACGTCCCATGCAACTCGCCGGCCGCGAGAGCTAAGGTTCTCAATCCTTCCGGGCTTGCTCCCGCTTGCCTGCGCGCCAAGGCGCCTTCGACTGCGGACTGGATCAATTCGGAAAGTTCTGGTGAATCAGCCATGTCTCGAACGCCCTTCCTTATTCAAGTGGCACGGAAACCGCGCGACTGTACTCTAGCGATGCATTGTAATTTTGGGTTACAACCTGAGGGCAGCGAACACAGGCCTGCTCTCTTTCCTGGCCAAACCAACGGCACTCCGCTCGAATGACACAGGCAGGGAGCGTCGCCGTAACAGCAGGTAGAATCTGTACGACCTGTGCGGCTAGACGGCAGCGGTTCAGGTCCTGGGCATCGAAGTGCGCGCACCCAGACTCACACGTTGCCGCCAAACGAAAAACTTCAGTCGGTTTCAGAGGTGTGGGGATATCGACCGAGGTCAGCGGGACCTCTTTGCTCAAGTAGTCTACTTTGGGAGAATTCGCCTCCCCCCCGACGACGCCGAAAATTCGCGCCCCCTTCATTGTGGGTTGAGCGCTCGGGCAGCAAGAAAACGCCTTAACTGGATGTGTCATTTGCTCCACCAGCGTCCAAATAGTATATACCAGTTTTGTGCTTCGCAAGATGGTTTTTACCGGAGCATAATGAAATTACCCGGTTTCCTCAGCCAATAGTACTAAAGCCCTCCCCTTAATCTGCCGATTTTCTATTCGTGCAGACAGCTCAGATCTCGCCGGAGCTCGCCGATGCGGCGGATGTGCTCAGCGATCAGCTGCGCGCTCATCTGCTAAGGCTGGCTGTTTTGCTCGAGCCGCACGCCGATCGCATCGAACGCAAGTTCATGAGCCGCCTGCGCGAGCTGAGGCTCGATCCGGCGCAGCGCGCGGCTTTGGCGGCCATCACTCCGGGCTCGGCGGCGCGCATTCTGGCATCGGGGAAAACCGCGCTCCAGTTCATCGAACAGGTGGAATACAACGGACGGCGCCTGGCGAAGTTGAACCTGCCGCCCAGCGCGATTCTCGAAGCTCTGCAGGAATACGACCGCATGCTGACGCCCGTGCTGGCGTCGCTCGCGCAGGACGATCAGTCCAACTTCCAATGGGTGCGCGAGCAGCTGCATTTCTGCGTGACCCTTACGTTGAACAACGCGTATTATCAGGTTCGCGAGGCCGAAACACAATCCTTCTACGAGCTGTTCCGCATCGAACTGGAATCGCGCAATCTGGAAGAACTCTTGCGCCGCTTCCTGGACGCGCTGGTTCACGTTTGCCACGCCGACGCCGGCCGCTTATATATGTTGAGCGAAGACGGCGCCGACTGGGTGTTGAAAGCCGGCGCGCCCAAAATGGCCAGCGTTTCGGTGCCGAATCGGCCGGGACTGGCCAAGCGCCTGTCGCGTCCTCACTATCTCAACGGCGACGGCCGCCACACCGTGCGCAACGACGAGGCCGTACTGGACGCCGATTGGCATAAGCGCTACGCGTCGTGCTGGTCGATCCCTTTAGCGGCCGAGGGCCGCACGGCCGGCGTCATGCAGTTCGCGTTTGAGAAGCCCTATGAGTGGCTCCCTCGCGAACAGGAGCTTTTGGCCGCCGCCGCCGAGCGCTGCCTGATGGCTGCGGAAAAAGCTCGTTTGATGGAAGATCTCGCGCGCCGCGAAGAGCAGGTTCGCCGGCTGGCCGAGCACATGCTGCACGTGGAAGAAATGGAGCGCCGCCGCATCAGCCGCGAACTTCACGACGAAGCCGGGCAGAGTTTGCTGTGCATCCGCCTGCAAATTGAATTGATCGAGCAGTCGCTCCCCGAATCGGAACACGAATTGCGGGGTAAGCTTTGCGAAGCGCGCGACTTAACGGAACGTACGATTCTGGAAATGCGGCGTTTAATCGCCGCGCTCAGCCCGGCCGTCTTGGAGCAGCTGGGCCTCGCCGCGGCGCTCCGACAATTGATTAACCGGTTCCAACGATTGCAGAATTGCCGCGTGCGCTTGCAGCTATCGAAGATGCGGAACCGCCTTCCGCAGCAAACCGAAGTAATCGCCTATCGCCTTGTGCAGGAATGCTTTAACAACATTGGCAAGCATTCGCAAGCGACCCAGGTAAACATTTCTCTCACTTCCACCGATGGAGTACTAAAGCTCACGGTGGAGGACAACGGC
>Ga0182030_10019379_pt1 | contig 12955 bp, 11 predicted proteins | sample 812S3MmetaG_FD_121299 | JGI IMG/M metagenome (GOLD analysis project Ga0182030, IMG submission 121299) | Permafrost microbial communities from Stordalen Mire, Sweden - 812S3M metaG (Illumina Assembly) | ecosystem: Environmental > Terrestrial > Soil > Wetlands > Permafrost | place: Sweden... | reverse complement strand
GGATTGGACCAGGTGGCGGCTTCGAGCATCTGCTTCTGCTGGAGCATTTGAGCGGCGTTCTTGAAGCGCTCGTGCTCCAGCAGCCGCTCGACCAGCTCGCGGCGGGGATCTTCGGCCTCGTCGTCGGCGCCGGTGGCAGTGCGCGGCAAGAGCATCTTGCTCTTGATGTGGATGAGCAGAGATGCGGTATAGATGAACTCGCCGGCTACGTCCACGTCGCCGGCCTTGAGCTGGTTGACGTAGGCCAGGAACTGGGCCGTGATCTTGGCGATGGGAATATCGTAGATATCGATATCCTGCTTGCGGATGAGGTCGAGCAGCAGGTCCAGCGGGCCGTCGTAAACCAGGCCGACGCTGACCGAAAAAGGCGACTCGTCGGGGTCTTCCGGCTGCTGTTTCTTTTCTTTGGGCGCGGGCCGGCCGGCGGGGCGAGGCTCGGCGACGGGCTTCGAGGTCAGCACCAGTTGCGGGCCGGGATGAACTGGCTCGCTGGCCGCAGCGAGTGCTTCGCGCACGGGTGCTTCGCGCACGGCGAACGCGCCTTCGGCGGGAACTGAGAGCTCGGCGACGCTCTCCGGCTGGACGGGTTGGTCAGGTTGATCGGTCAACGCTTTTTCTTCTTCCAGGAATTCTTAATCCCGATCACTCGCCGGGCAGTTTCATGCGCATGGCGGCTCGCACCTGTTTCATGGTCTCTTCGGCGCGGGCGCGGGCGCGGCGGGAACCATCTTTGAGAATTTCTTCCGCCTGCGCCTCAGAAAAACCGGCGCGGCGTTGCTGAATCGGCTCTAAAACCTGTACCAGGGCATCGGCGGCCCAGCCTTTGCACTCGATACAGCCGATTCCGGCCGAACGGCAGCCATCGTAGACTTTGACCAGCGTCTCCGGCGTGGAGAAGACTTTGTGCAGATCGCCGACCGGGCATTTGTCGGGGTCGCCTGCGTCGGTGCGGCGAATGCGGGCCGGGTCGGTGACCATGGTCTTGAGCTTCTTGCGCACCACCGGCTCGGCGTCGGTCAAATCGACGGTATTGCCGTAGCTCTTGGACATTTTTCGCCCGTCGGTGCCGGGTAGCTTGGGCGAAGGGGTCAGCAGCACCTTGGGCTCGGGGAGAACTTCGGCTCCGTCGAGTTTATAGAACTGGTTGAATCGCCGCGCGATCTCGCGGGTCAGTTCGACGTGGACCTGCTGGTCCTGCCCGACGGGCACAAACTGCGGCTGGTAGAGCAAAATGTCGGAGGCCATCAGCAGTGGGTAGCCGAGGAAGCCGTAAGTGGTCAGGTCCTTGCCGGTGAGGTTCTCCTGCTGCTCCTTGTAGCTGGGCACGCGCTCCAGCCAGCCAAGAGGCGTAATCATTCCCAGCAGCAGAGACAATTCGTAGTGCTGCTTTACCTGGCTCTGCACAAAGATGGTGGATTTCTCGGGATCGAGGCCGGCGGCGAGGAAGTCCAGCGCCACTTCCAGCGCATTGGGCGCGATCTTCGAGGTATCGGCGTAGTCGGTCGTCAGCGCGTGCAGATCGGCGATGAAGAAGAAGCACTCGTACTGGTCCTGGTCTTGCAGCGTGACCCAGTTGGCCAAGGCGCCCATGTAGTTGCCCAGGTGGAGCTTGCCGGTGGGACGCATGCCACTGAGGACACGAGGACGGGAAGGTGATGCTGCGGGTTCTGGCATTTTTATCTTCGATTCCGGAAAAATCAGGTCTCCGTCAATTCTATCGGGTTCCGCAGCATCATCAGAAGAGGAGCCTTTTTCAGGTAGAATTTCGATGAAAATCCATGCGCAATCGCATCGCCAGTCCGGAAAACGGAACGCCAAGGCTCAGACGCTATCACCGTGGCCGGCACGACTATGGACGGCGTCCTTCCTGCTGAGTAATCTAGTTTCGTTGACTCTGTCGTTTCCCAGGTCTCAGAATCGAGACTTGGGGTACCCACGCGAGCCCCACCGCAGGTGGTCCGCGGATAGAAAGGAATTTCCCGATGAACAGCTTTGATAGCAAGGCAACGCTGCGCTCCGGCAACAGTTTTTACACGATTTATCGTCTGCCCGCAGTGGAGGCACACGGCTTCAACCTGAGCCGCCTGCCCTTCAGCTTGAAGATTCTGTTGGAAAACCTGCTCCGCCGCGAGGATGGCGTGAATGTGACCGCCGGAGATATTGAGTTTCTGGCCCAATGGGAGGCCAATGCCGAACCCAGCCGGGAGATCGCTTTCATGCCGGCGCGGGTGCTGATGCAGGACTTCACCGGCGTGCCCGCCATCGTCGATCTGGCCGCCATGCGCGACGCGATCAAGACGCTGGGCGGCGATCCGGAGCGGGTGAATCCGCTGGCGCCGGCCGAGCTGGTGATCGACCATTCCGTCCAGGTGGACGAGTTCGGGACAGCGGGTTCCTTCGATGCCAATACGCTGCTCGAATTCCAGCGCAATCGCGAGCGCTATGCCTTTCTCAAGTGGGGACAGACGGCCTTTCGGAATTTCTCGGCCATTCCGCCGGGAATGGGAATCTGCCACCAAGTGAATCTGGAATACCTGGCGCGGGTGGTCTTTACCGCGGAGATCGACGGCGAAGCCGTGGGATCGCTCGTGGCCTATCCCGATACGGTTGTGGGCACCGACTCGCACACCACGATGATCAACGGCCTGGGCGTGCTGGGCTGGGGCGTGGGCGGCATTGAGGCCGAGGCGGCGATGCTCGGGCAGCCCGTCTCCATGCTGGTGCCGCAGGTGGTGGGCTACCGGCTCACCGGCAAATTGAAGGAAGGCGCGACGGCGACCGATCTCGTGCTGACCGTGACCCAGGCGCTGCGCAAACTGGGCGTGGTGGGCAAATTCGTCGAGTTCTTCGGCCCCGGCGTGGCCGAGCTGGCGCTGGCCGATCGCGCGACGATCAGCAATATGGCGCCCGAGTACGGGGCCACCTGCGGCATCTTCCCGGTGGATGAGGAGACGCTGCGCTACCTGAGGCTGACCGGGCGCAGCGAAGAACAGATCGCGCTGGTCGAGGCCTACTACAAGGAGCAGGGACTCTTCCACACAGCCGCGACGCCGGAAGCCGAGTATACCGAAACCCTGGAACTGGATCTGGCGACGGTCGAGCCCAGCGTGGCTGGACCGAAGCGCCCCCAGGATCGGGTGCTCCTTAAGGATGTGGCAGCCGGCTTCGCCGAGCAGTTGCCCTCGCTGCTGGCGCCCACGGCTAAACCGCTGGGATCGCGCACGGCGACTGCCTGGCAGCGGGGAGCGGTGACCGACGCGGCGCTTGCGGAAAAGGCTGGGACGCAACGGACCACCACTGTAAAAGCACGTTTTGGCGTCGATCCCGATCCGTATCTCGATCACGGCTCGGTGGTGATTGCGGCCATTACCAGTTGCACCAACACCTCGAACCCGTCGGTGATGGTGGCGGCGGCAATTCTAGCCAAAAAAGCGGTCGAAAAGGGCCTCTCTGTCCCGCCGTGGGTGAAGACTTCGTTGGCGCCGGGGTCGCGGGTGGTGACCGACTACTACGCCAAGGCCGGTTTGCTGCCGTATCTTGAAAAACTGCGTTTCAACTTGGTGGGATACGGCTGCACCACCTGCATCGGCAACTCCGGGCCGCTGCCCACGGACGTTAAAAAGAGCATCGACGATCATGGATTGGTCGCGGTGAGCGTGCTGAGCGGCAACCGCAACTTCGAGGGCCGCGTGAATGTGGACGTGCGGGCCAATTATTTGATGAGTCCGCCGCTGGTGGTGGCTTACGCGCTGGCGGGCAAGATCGGGCATAACTTCGAGACCGATCCGCTGGGCACCGACGGGACCGGCCAGCCGGTTTATCTCAAAGACATTTGGCCGACGCAGGCCGAGGTGTCCGCGGCCATCGAGAAGGGACTATCCAGCGAAAGCTTCCGCCGCGAGTACGCGACCGTGAGCCTGGGCGACGCCAGTTGGCAGGGACTGAAGTTCCCCACCGGCGACGTCTACCAGTGGGAGCCGGACTCGACCTACATTCGCAAGGCTCCGTACTTCGACGGGATTACCAAGACGCCTGCGCCGGTCACGGAGATTCTGGGGGCGCGGGTGCTGGCCGTGCTGGGCGACTCGGTAACCACCGACCACATTTCACCGGCCGGCAATATCAAGGCCGATGGACCGGCGGGAAACTATCTTGCCGCCCACGGCGTCAAGCAGGCCGACTTCAATAGCTACGGCTCGCGGCGCGGCAATCATGAAGTGATGGTGCGCGGCACCTTTGCCAATGTGCGGCTGAAGAACAAGCTGGCTCCGGGCACCGAGGGCGGAGTGACGCGGCTGCTGCCCGAAGGTGAGGCGATGAGCATCTTCGACGCCAGCCTCAAGTACGCCGAGCGGGGCGTGCCGCTGGTGATTCTGGCCGGCAAGGAGTACGGCGCCGGCAGTTCGCGCGACTGGGCGGCCAAGGGGCCGAAGCTGCTCGGCGTGAGAGCGGTGATCGCCGAGAGCTTCGAGCGCATTCACCGGTCGAATCTGGTGGGGATGGGCATTCTGCCTCTGCAATTCGAAGCTGGCCAGAACGCGGACTCGCTCAGCCTGACCGGCGAAGAAGTTTACGACTTTCCCGGCTTGAAGTCGCTGCTTGCAGCCAAAATTACCGGCGTGCGGACACTGGAAGTGAAGGCCACAGCCGCCGATGGGGCGGTGAAAAGGTTCAACGCACGGGTGCGCATCGATACGCCGCAGGAGATCGAGTACTTCGAGCACGGCGGCATTCTGCAATATGTGCTGCGGCAGTTGGCGGCGAAGTAGGACTGCGAAAGGGAAGCGTCTGTCTGGCAGAATCGAAAAGGTGCTGTCAGGCAGATGCAAACAGTGCTACGATTTTTCTATGCAGGTCACAGTAAACATTTCCGATACTCTCGCCGCGCAGATCCAAGCTAGCGGGCTGGCGCTCGAAACCTATGTACAAGGATTGGTTGCCTCCGATGCTGCTGTGCCCAAGCACCGTCTCGTTCGCCTGGGACCCGGTCCTTACTCACCCGCTGAGGCTGGACGCCGCATCCGCGAACTGCGCAAGGACAATTGCCTGGATGGCCTCGCGATCAAGGATCTGATTGAGGAAGGCCGTAGAATCTAATGGCTGCCTTCATCCCCGATGCGTCCGTGAGTCTGGGCTGGTGTTTTTCCGATGAGGCCACTCCATACACCGAGTCGTTGCTGGATCGTTTGACGGGCGGCGAGGAAGTTGCGGTTCCGTCGCATTGGCCGTTGGAAATTTTGAACGGAATCATTCATGCCAAGCGAAAGGGCCGGGTGACCGAGCAAACCGTTCAGTGGTTTCTTGCAAGTCTCGTTTCGTTTCACATCGTTCTCGACGCGGGAGACGGTTTATTGTGGTTCAACGCAATTCGCGATCTTGCCGAACGGCATCGGATGACTTCGTATGATGCTGCCTACCTGGAGTTAGCTTTGCGGTTGAATCTTCCGCTGGCTACGTTGGATGGAGCGCTTCGAAAAGCAGCGCAAGCGGAGAATGTGCTCCTGATTTGATGCTCTTTCGCTGAAAACAAACGTAGCCGCATTAGCCCTGATGGAAAGAAAATGGCTGAAACGAGCGATGAACTAAAGGAATTGAGGGCCGGCCGCAAAGCCACGAGGTTCGAAAAGCGACGTCAGGCCTGGGAAAACACCCGCCAAAGGGGAAGGAAATCCTTCATTCTCCGCCGAGGGGTGCTCGGGTGGGGTGGGTTCATGTTCATCTTCATGACGTGCATGAGCATATTTATTGATCATCGAAAGATTGATTGGCACTATGTGATTATCAGCCTGATAATCTGGCCGCTGGCCGGATACGGTTATGGACTCTCGATGTGGTGTTGGGCAGAAGAGCGCTTCCATGGTTCGGATACGAAACCACCCTCAATCATTGAGAATTAGCTCAAATTTGCACAGGTATTTGCAGCGAGGCAACCAATGGAAACCTCTGAAGTTTCGCTTTCAAGCACCGGCAACAAAGTCCGCTCGCATCCTACGCAGAACGAAGCCCTGCTCTCCTAGAAGTCCTCGTCCGGCAAGTATGCTTACAAGCTGCCCGCGCTGGACGTGCCTGCCGTCGATCCTGCGTCTCGCGCATGGACGAAGTGACGGCGGCCCGCAAGCCCATTCTTCGCTGGCGGCCTGCGAAGTAGAAGTGCGATCTGAAGCGCACTATGATTGGGGTGGAGGTTCCGCTTTTGGGATCTGGGAAACCTCGCCCCTCAATCAGTCCTGTTCACGGGAAGCAAGCACCGCATCGGCGATGCGCGCCGCCTCGACTGCCGGACGCACCGCGTGCGTGCGCACAATCGCCGCTCCATGCAGAATGGCCGCGACCAATGCTGCCAGGCTCGCCGCTTCGCGCGCCTCAATGGGAGCGTCTTTGCCGCCAAAGAGCGGAGCCAGCGCATGCCCCAGAAAAGATTTTCGCGAAAGGCCGGCGAGCAGAGGTCTACCCAAGGTGAGCAGTTCCCGCTGGCGGGCAAGGAGAAAGAAATTCTCGTCGAAGCGCTTGCCGAAGCCGTAACCGGGGTCGAGGACGATGGATTGAGCATCGATGCCCGCTTGCGCCGCAAGGTCCAGACTCGCCTCCAGGCCCTCTCGCACCAAATGAAGCAGCGCATCGGGGGAGAGTTGCGGCTGCGTGCGCCACTCCTCTGGACGGCCCCGCGTATGCATCAGCACCACGCCGCATTGCGCTTCCGAGCACACAGCGGCCATTCCAGAATCCCAAAAGAATCCGCTGACGTCGTTGACGATCTGAGCGCCCGCCGCTAGAGCCGCACGAGCGGTCGCCGCTTTATACGTATCTACAGAGACGATTGCCGTGGGTCTTAAAGCCAAAATTCCTTCGAGCACCGGAAGCAACCGCGCCTGCTCCTCGTCGGCGCTCACTGCCGGGGCCAGCACAGAACCGGCCTCGCCGCCTGCCCGCGAACCTGCCCGCGAACCGGGCCGGGTGCTTTCCGCGCCCAGATCGAGCAGATCGGCGCCTTCGTCCAGCAATTGCATGGCGCGATCCACGGCTGCTTCGGGGTCGAGGAACCGCCCGCCGTCGCTGAAGGAATCCGGCGTGACGTTGACGATGCCCATCACCAGCGTCCGAGCGCTGAGTTCCAGGGTGCGGCTGCGCAGTTGCCAGATAGTCGCTTTGCGAATGAATGCGCTCATGGGGAGACTTCCTGCTGCCTTGATTCTAACTGACGGCAAGTTTCGGGCTCATTGCATACTATGCAAATCGCGATCTGCCAGCCCTTTGAAACGCACCGTAAAACCATTTGAAATGCCGGTAAAAACACGATGCTGTACTTTACTTCCCCGCATGGCCGGGAATACAATATTAGTGGTTGAGATGCAGCCGGACGAGTGTAAACTCGGGGCCATGAAGCGTTCGTCTGGGTGTAACGCCTGGATTTCATATCGAGGGCAAACGCGGGGAGATGAGAGTGGATTTTCGGCTCATCGTCTGGCGGTAACAGGAATACAGCTTCACGGATTTACTCAATTATGGCGGTGAGTGGAAGGGCTTTCGCCGGTATGAGTAGTTGCATGGTATTTGGCGAAGGCTGGAGCGAACGGCCAATCGTCGCATGTACTTCTGCTTTGACCATGCTGCTTGCCGCGCAGCTGTTGTTTGATAGTTTGAAAGAGTGCAAATTATTCAGCACTAATGAGATAACCCTAACTTACCCATACAGGAGCGTTCCTCTGGACGCTGACAAAGGAAGATGCAATGCAGAAAGGCATTACTTGTACAAAGGCCGTCGAGATGATTCCCGACGGCGCTACGCTGATGATCGGCGGTTTTATGGGGTCGGGCGCTCCGCACCGCCTGATCAATGAGCTTGTGCGGCAGGGGAAAAAGGATCTGACCGTGATCTCGAACGACACCGGCTTACCCGACTACGGCGCCGTCAAACTGCTGGCAAAGCATCAGATCAAGAAGCTGCACTGCACCCACATCGGCATGACTCCGGAAACGGGGAGGCAGATGATCGCCGGCGAAATGGAAGTGGAGCTTTGTCCGCAGGGTTCATTCGTCGAGCGGATCCGCTCGGGCGGCTATGGGCTGGGCGGCGTGCTGACGCCGACCGGTCTGGGGACCATTGTTGCCGAAGGCAAGCGGGTCATCGAAATCGATGGCAAAGAGTTCCTGCTGGAGAAGCCGCTGCACGCGGATTTCGCGCTGATCAAGGCCTTCCGGTGCGATTACCTCGGCAATGTGGAATATCTTCTGGCAGCCCGGAACTTCAACCAGGCCATGGCCATGGCCGCCGATACGGTCATCGTTGAAGCGGAAAACATTGTTCCCACCGGCGTCATTCCTCCGGATATGGTCGTCACTCCATTTGTTTGCGTGGATTACATCATTGAAAGGGACGGTACCAATGGACGCTAAAGTAACGATTGCAAAGCGTGTCGCGCTTGAACTCAAGAACGGAAATTTCGTCAATCTGGGCATTGGCCTGCCGACCATGGTTTTGAAGTATCTGTCTCCAAATCTGGAAGTTTTCTTTCAGACGGAGCAGGGGTTGGTTGGAATCGGGCCGGTGCCCGACGACGGAATGGTGAACCCTTACCTGGTCGATGCGGGCGGCAGCTACACGGGAGCCGTTCCCGGAGCGGTCAGCATCGATAGCAGCGTTTCCTTCGGACTGATTCGCGGCGGGCACTTGGACCTGAGTGTTCTAGGCGGCCTGGAAGTGGACGAGGCTGGACATCTAGCCAATTGGATGGTCCCGGGAAAGATGGTGCCGGGGATGGGCGGCGCGATGGATCTTGTGACCGGCGCCAAGCGCGTCATTGTGGCCATGACGCACACCGCCAAGGGCAGCCCAAAGATCGTCAAGACGTGTACTCTGCCGCTGACTTCGGTGCGGCGCGTGAGCTTGATCGTCACGGATCTGGCGGTCATCGAGCCGACCGAGAAGGGGCTGGTGCTCAGGGAGGTTGCGCCGGGGGTGACCAAGGAACAGGTCATTGCGGCGACGGGTGCATCTCTGATTGTTTCCGACCAACTTGTTGAGATGCCCATTTCAGAATAATGAATATCAATCTTGTTCCGGCGTAGGACATGGTGCAAGTAAAAAGGCGGTTGAAGAAGGGGAAGACCCCTCAGGGTCTAAAGCCCGCATTCATATTGCGGCCTTTGCGGCCCGGTTACAAAACCACAACGCATTCATCGCGTTTGGAGCCATGCCGAAGCTAGAGTGATATTCATCTTCCCCGTTAACTCCACAGAGTTGGCAGGTGGGGTGAAGAGGTTTCCGATTGTGCGCTGCGGCAGTTGAATGGCAGTTGAAGGAAGATCGCAGTTCTATGCGTTTCAATTCCTCGCGATGAGCAGGGAGAGAACAAGGCAGTTGAAGTGAAAGGATACAGCATGACTGATGTAGTAATTGTTTCCGCGGCGCGTACCGCGATCGGCAAATTCAATGGTTCGCTGACGAAGATCCCCGCGCCGGAACTGGGCGCCATCGCCATCCGGAGCGCGCTCGAACGGGGCAAGGTCGATCCCGCCCTGGTGAGCGATGTTGTTATGGGCAACGTACTCACTGCCGGACTGGGCCAGAATCCGGCGCGTCAGGCCTCGATCAAGGCCGGCCTCGGTCACGGCGTAACCGCCTTGACCATCAATATCGTCTGCGGCTCCGGTTTGAAGGCGGTCATGCTGGCGGCTAACGCCATTATCGCCGGAGACTCGGAGATTGTCGTGGCCGGCGGCCAGGAGAATATGAGCGCCTCCCCGCACCTGCTGCGCGGCTCGCGCGACGGCATCCGCATGGGCGACGGCACGATGACCGACAGCATGATCAGTGATGGCCTGTGGGACGCCTTCAACCAGTACCACATGGGCACGACGGCCGAGAACGTGGCCAAGCAGTTCGGCATCAGCCGCGAAGAACAGGATATTCTTTCGGTCGCTTCGCACAACAAGGCCGAGGCGGCGCAGAAGGCGGGCCGGTTCAAGGACGAGATCGTTCCGGTCTCGATCCCCCAGCGCAAGGGCGATCCGATTCTCTTCACCGACGACGAGTTCATCCGCTACGGCATGACCCTCGAACAGGTGATCAAGCTGAAGCCGGCCTTCGCGAAGGACGGAACGGTGACCGCCGGCAACGCTTCGGGGATCAACGACGCAGCGGCGGCGCTGGTGGTGATGAGCGCGCAGAAGGCCAAGGAACTGGGTCTGACGCCGATGGCGCGGATCGCCGGCTACTCTATCGCGGGAATCGATCCCAAGATCATGGGCATGGGCCCGGTGGATTCTTCGCGCAAAGCTCTGGCGCGCGCCGGCTGGACGGTCAACGACCTGGATCTGATGGAGATCAACGAGGCATTTGCGGCGCAGGCTTGCGCGGTGCATAAGGAGATGGGCTGGGATCTTGAGAAGGTCAACGTGAATGGCGGCGCGGTCGCGCTCGGCCATCCGATCGGTGCTTCGGGCGCCCGCATTCTGGTTACCTTGTTGTATGAGATGCAGCGCCGCAAGGCCAAGAAGGGTCTGGCGTCGCTCTGCATCGGCGGCGGAATGGGCGCTGCTCTGGCCATCGAAAGCATGTAGCCCGGTATTCGGGAGTGTAACATCGATCGAAACTCATTTTCCGCAAAACAAAAGGAGGGTTTTTGCACGATGATCACGGTGAAAAACACAGAAGGTATTCCCTACGATGGGCCGGGGCATTTTAATGTTTACGGCATCAAGAAAATTACCGGCGAGCAAGCCAAACACTTCATGGTTAACTATTCTTATTTTCTGCCCAATGGCGGCTGCGTCATGGGAGCCTCCCCAAAGGAAAGAATTTACTACGTGATCAGCGGGAATATGACCTGCAACGGCGCAAATGGTGAAAAACATGAATTAGGGCCGGGCGATCTTCTTTACATCGCGCCCGGTGAACAGCGCGACATGGTGATGACAGGCGGCAAACCTGTCGAAGTGCTTGTCATTATGGCAACGAAGGAATAAATACTGAAGAGGAATATCAGTTCAGCGGGTAGAGCAAAATCAGAATAGCTGTACCCCGAAAGCAAGACCGCCAAGTGGCTTTCGGGGTACAGCTATTCTGATTTTGCTCTAGCGTTGGTTGCTCGCTAAAGGCAGAATAGGTAACAGGAGACGCCGCAAGGTCCAGGATTGGAACTGACCCTCTACACGCCTTTAGGACCTGGGCCGCTACAATAGAACTTGATTTGCGATCGCCCGACAATTGCCATGAAATTGTGGAACCCCACCCCCGCCCGATCTTTCGCCTGCACTTTGCTCGCTCTGGCTTCGCTCTTCGCGCTGACCGCCTGCCGCACAAGCGACTTTCCGCAGTACCCGGCCAACTATCGTGAATATGCCTATGTGACCAACGGCGGCAGCGGCACGGTCTCCATCTTCGATGTGGTGAACGTGCGCCTGGACCGGGAGTTGGCGGTGGGTAAAAATCCGGTGGCCGTGGCGGCCAGCCCAGCGCGCAACGAGGTCTACGTGGTCAACGCCGGAGTCGAAGGCGCATCGGGCTCGATCTCGGTGATCGATGCGAAAGACAATGCCGTTGCGGCCACGATAGCCGTCCACCGACTGCCGGTCTCGATCGAACTGGACTCGGCTGGAGAGCTGGCCTATGTGGCCAACTCTGGCTCGAACTCGGTTTCTGTCCTGGACCTGAAACTCCGCCGCGAGGTGGCCCAGATCGGCACCGGCGAGGAGCCGGTCTCGGCCCGTCTTTCTCCAGACGGCAAGACCCTGGTGGTAGCCAATCGCAAGAGCAACAGCGTGAGCGTCGTCAATATAACAGCCGCGAACGATCCGGCCAATCGCAAGGTGCGCGCGGTCTTCGAGGGCTGTCCGGGCGCGGCCGATGCGGTCATCCTGCCCGACTCATCCAAGGCTTTTGTCGCCTGCTCGGCCGGTCACCAGATCATGGCCATCGCGCTGGCCGGCGGAGCGGCCCATGCCGGACAGACTGGAGGGCAGCCCGACCGTCTCGAGGCCCTGCTCGATGTGGGGCGCGCCCCGGTGCAGTTGGCGCTCAAGCCCGATGGCGGCGAGCTGTTTGCGTTGAACTCGCTGAGCGACTCGATCTCCGAGGTCGTCACCAGCACGGACGACGTGGGAGGCGCGTACATCATGGGCGCAAACCCGGTTCGCGGGTTGGTTTCGAGCGATAATTCCCTGCTCTACGTGGGCAATCTCCACTCTCAGGAGGTAACCATCTACGCCATCGACGACGGCAAGCGGAGAGGCTCGATTCACGTCGGCGACGGACCCTCGGCGCTGGCCTTTTCCGCGGGTGGCCACTTGCTGTTTGTCGTCGATGCGCGCTCGGGCGACATCGCCGTGGTTCGCGCCTCATCCGGCTCCTTGTTCACTATTCTGCCCGCCGGGCGAGAGCCCAATGCCATCGCGGTAAAGGCATTCAATCTGCCCTAGAGATCCGGCAAGATAACAGTGACAATCTCATCCCACCCATTCCCGCAAAAGACGCGGGAATGGATGGGGCACACGAACAGTATTTAGTTGCCGGATCTATAGGGGCTGCGAAAAAAGTCCAAAAATATTCCTTAGCTATTCTGCCAGCCCACCAAAGGTCTCCTACAGCTGGTTCATATTGGCCAGGAATTCGGCATTGTTGCGCACCTTCTCCAGGCGGCTGACCAGCAACTCCATCGCCTCGACCGGCGAGAGCGGGTTGAGCACCTTGCGCAGAATCCAGATGCGCTGCAGATCCTCCTTGGGAATCAGCAGTTCTTCCTTGCGCGTGCCCGAGCGCTGAATGTCGATGGCCGGGAAGACGCGCTTGTCCACCAGCTTGCGGTCCAGGATGATCTCCATATTGCCGGTGCCCTTGAACTCTTCAAAAATGACCTCGTCCATGCGCGAGCCGGTATCGACCAGGGCCGTGGCGATGATGGTCAAAGAGCCGCCTTCCTCGATGTTGCGCGCCGCGCCAAAGAAGCGCTTGGGCCGC
>Ga0182030_10019378_pt1 | contig 12955 bp, 19 predicted proteins | sample 812S3MmetaG_FD_121299 | JGI IMG/M metagenome (GOLD analysis project Ga0182030, IMG submission 121299) | Permafrost microbial communities from Stordalen Mire, Sweden - 812S3M metaG (Illumina Assembly) | ecosystem: Environmental > Terrestrial > Soil > Wetlands > Permafrost | place: Sweden... | reverse complement strand
TTGAGAAGACACATCGTCGGACTCATCCGGAGGGGGACGCCCCAATGGAAGTCAGGCAGTCGTGTGCAGAGCTTGAAGATATACTCAAACAGAGAGAGACAAAAGGAATGGGGAGTTCTTCGTTTTTGGGCCGGGATAGTGCACAAAAGTCACTGGATGGTTGGCGCACGGAGTTTAATCCGGGAGGGCATTGATCTTAGCGATGGGTCTTGACTTAGGTTGATGGTTGACCTTGTACACCGTGTAGATGTATCTTGTGCCAATACAACTTTTACAAACACAATTATCTATAGTTCGTGGCTCACTGTGAAATGTCCCCTGTTATTTATACACCTCGGGGCTTTAGTGAGCGTCGTGGCAGGTTGCTGCGTCTGATAATCAGATTCCAAGTGACAAAACTCAACTAACACTCAACATGCATCATCCTCACTCACGCCATAGCTTCAACGATGACATCTCCGAGTGAAACCCCCATCCACTTTTCAAAATATCGACCATCCAATTCGAATCCAAACAGGGCAAACTGCCCTGATATGAGCCAACACCCCATCACCCGCGTTCCCTCATCCTCAACCCCATCTCGAATTCAGCTTCACCTTCTTCCAATCTATATATATATATATATTTCCCCCTCCATCCCACGCACAACCCATCTATCTATCCATCCATCCATCCACCCATCCATCCATCCATCCATCCATCCATCTATCCACCCATTCATACATACATCTATACATACATCACCCTTATCAACTCAACTCCAATAATAGGATATATATATATATATATATATACCCGCACCTGGACTCTAAATCGTTTTCTAAAACTAAACTACGAAGCCGACTTTAAGTATCGTGGTTGGTGCTTTGGATTGGATTGGATTGGATGGTATGGTGTGGTATGGTATGGTATGGTATGGTTGTTTTATATGTTTTTATTATATGTATATTTATATGGGTATGGGTATGTGTATGCATATTTTGGTGTATGAGCAGCGACAAAGTGTTAAGCATGATCACGTATTGGCGATTAGCGATTCCCGAGTGGGTAGCCGCGTTGGGTAGAGCAGACGTGTATCAAAATTGAGCGGGTGACGTGCCAAGTGGTTGCAAGCCGTGGAGGATTCTGCCCTGAAGATTCCGACCAACCTCAAATCGGGTCTGATCCAGCGATTACCATTCTAAACCTGAAAGTAAGGTGGAAAGTTTGTTCGGACCCTTGTCAATGTGTTGAGTAACTTGGAGGCTATCAACTACCTCCCGTGGGAGATCGCGTAGCATGATTGATGATCCCGGAGTGGTAAGCAACAGACGCCCTCCATTCACATCTCTTTCCTCTCGTGCGAACAACCCCAGAAAATCTCTCAAATAGCTTTGAATACTAGATGTGCTGTCATAGTTGCCATCGCTGACGAAGTGCCATCCGTCAACAAGGACCACACATTGTGGAATGAGTGATAGCAAATTCTCAATCATCTTCATAGCCACTGGCATCGAAGTTATTGAGGTGTTCAGATCTCCGATACGTTCTTTGGGGCCCTCGAAAACTGCGGCATCGTCTTCAATCAGATGAAGGAGTTGGAAAAGAACAGAGTATATCATTCGATACAGTCGTTCTTCGCTCTTGATTTCTACCCCTTCGGCGTCTACATGTCGGCATGCGACAGCTGCAATGGGCCTCATTCTATCAATGCCCACTTTGTACACAACGGCGCTAATAGTGCGTGCGGACTTTCCGGATAGCCACAAACAGTGAGATGAGACCCCTGATAGCCAAGTCTCAAACTTGTTCCTCAACACGAAGTCTGCTCTCATATTGTTCACTTTCGTCGAGATCGCGGCACTCATACTAGTATAGCTTACTCTTTCAAGATGGGAACTTTCTCCCTTGATGCTCAGTATAGTCGGTACAGAGTCGGTGGAGGATACGCTTGAGGCGACGCCTTCCTCAGGGCCAATAAGTAAAATGCTGTTTCCCTGGGAATTGTTCATCGAAAGCAAATGTGATGCGACCGCTGATGGGAGTATCTCTTGAAGAGTTTGAATCCGGTTAGCCAATTGCCGCATATAGGCCATCTGATCCTCGTGATAAACTCCTTGGGCTTGGAACCGCATATGTGCGAGCTCGCTAACGTCGTAACAGTCAGCAAGGCTCAGAAGCATTCATGTGGGCTCACCTGTCAATATGGCGATACAGATAAGGCAAGCCTTGTGTCAAACGGTAGATACGCTGGAGAAGGCTCTCGATATCCCCTGATTCGACAAATGTCCATCGCAGTTTGTTGATCTGATCCATAGGCCAATGGCGAAGCTTCCGGTGTTCCTCTTTGCCAAGTCTCATTCTTAATCCCTTTTCCAATCCTTCTTCTAGCTGGGTGACAAGTTCCCTCAGCTGTGTCACTACCCCGATAAATCCCATAGCATCTTCATCCAACGAGACATTGTCACCCCGTCCAATAAGCTTATCATCCTTCTCGCATTCGCCTATGACATGACCCAGCTGCCGAAGCTGGAATTGAATGGGGTACAACAATGATGCAGTTCCTTGGTACTCTTTTCGCGCTCCATTTGCATCTCCAAGGGACTTGCCCACCCTCCAGAGAAGATTGGCGGCAGCGAAGATATCTCCAACGCTCCAACCGAAGGACATCTCAACAAATAAATATTGGAAATTAAGGTCAATTATATTTTAATTTTTGAATTTGAGGTTCTTTCATGTACAAAAGCGAGACAGCTGCCACGGCACGCGATTTCCCCGCCTGAATTGGATCCTTGATTTGAGGCGGGCGGTACATATTGTGGCGTTTCCCAAATCGGGAGTGACACTTCAGTAGTCCGAAACAACCTGGCGAGGCATCTTTCCTTGGTCCAATGATATGATCATAGCTCAGAGATCCCACATAGGTGGCCCGGGGCTGAATGCAATGTAGATTCAATATGGTAAGGACATACACGCAACATCAGGGCCGTACCTTGATAAAGCGTGGCTAACGATGTATCACGGGTTGGGCGCAAGAGGCGGCTGTGCCGCCCAAGAAGCCCATCTAGATATTCAACGACAGCAGCCTTATGCTTGCTCACATCATAAATAATCGGTTTCGGGTCTGTCTTACAGCTCTTTATACAGTAGCTATATGTTCGCTACTTTCTAGGATCGATGTCATTCTCAGCTCAGAACTCACCAGGTGAAATGACCCACGAGATGATCTCAGATGCTCAGCAACTTATATTCAACCCTACAGGGCAGGAAGGGACGCTTGCGAGCCAGGCCATAGCGCCGATATCAATGCTCCCAGTGGAAGACATGTCCAGCAGCTCGAACTCAAATGTTGAGTCGTCTCAATCACACGACTCGAACCATCAAAAACATGCGCAGCCTTCTCCACGTCCACATCCAAGGTCAAAGCCAATCCACCTTCGAACTGCATCAAGTAGCCTGCAGTCCCAGCCCACCTTTGCACCAATCTCACCTGAGACACCGATCAGAGAACAAATACGCGGGGGAACCGATGAGCTCGATCTTTCCAGTCTTGTTACCCCGCCAGCTCTTCGGCCACCTTTCCCCACACCGCTGCAATCTGCAAAGCATAATCAAGTAAGTCATAGGAGATCATGTCTAAAATTGCTTCCCCGGAGTGGAATTGGAGCTTACCTAGGTATTGATAGAAACAAAACACTAGCGTTCCGGATGATGGACCAAGTCCTTTCAATGAAGTCAACAGCGGCACTGAAAAAAGCAACACTACATCAAATACAGCCCACAATACAACGACTAAGTTGCCTTCTGAAGATGTGAGCTCTCCCAGAGCCGTTGGTCCTACTGCACCGAATTCACTCGATGATTTGAGTCCACACTCTGAAGGTGTTGGCTCCGCTCAGCTCGTGGACAATACCGCAAGGAATCTAATCAATACATCAACGACTGATGTGGCTCGTGAAGACGGCAGTTCTTCTGGTCTTGCGGAGATAGTTACTGATAACAACGAGCCCCAAAAGGACCTCGAGTTGCAAACTTCAGTGTTCGGAGGTGACAGCACGGCGAGCACTGTGCGCGTGACAAAAGGCAATATTGTCTATAAGTTGCTGTGCAAGGATATGACCAAGCAACCACAAACTGAAATGATGCGATATTCCTGGCAGCCATTTGAAGGGCTCACCGTATCAGAGGAAGACGATGATGAAGCTCGACAAAGCCTGGCTGTTATAGATGTCATCACAGGAGTAGAAGGGTTTCCTATCACTACTCGAAAAAGCCAGCACCGTGTAAACTTTGGCACTGAAGCCGACAAAGACCCTGCTCCATTCGTGATCGGGGAAGACTTTTTCGCACGCGTTACATGGCCAACAAACATTCGTATCTTCTCGCCCCAGCTGAGGTCTGTTCTGCGAAGTCTCATTAAGTATTACCCTTCTCTCGACCTCGAGACGAAAGAGATGATTCTCATTCAACCATTTTCTCCTTTATTCCACTACTGGGATGACTTTCAGTCTATTCTAAATGCCTTCCGCTCTGGGAACTCGTCAACTAGGATAATAAATCCAGAAAATGGTTCAGATGCCACCATTGATTGTGATCAAACAACATATGACCATCTTGGGGTTTTACTTACGTCGCCGCCAGTTATTAAGGAATTCACTACAGTCATTGGCCCTGAACGGGAACTTCATGCAAAAGGATTTGCTACCTACAACAATCTATGGCTTCTTTTCCGTCCTGGGAATACTGTATTCACTCTGGTGCGGGGACAACTTGCTGGCTTTGTTGTTGAGAACTCATTCCACGTCTCACGACAAAATTCATCGTCGCCCAGTTTCCTGCCAAATGCAATGGATAGATGGAGTTTGAAGTTGTGGAACTTGGCTTACGATAACGGAAAGTTAACCCGACAAAGTTACACGTTCTACATCAATCGATACTACGGAGAAAAGAGAATCACAGACTTGCCGGTTTTTCCAGTCGCACTTATGAATGATAACGAGGCGAAGAAAGGTGCTCTTATACAGCGTGGACAACGATATCACAAGATCATTTGTGATGACCAGAGTCATGTGCGATATAACGGTCTAGTGATTTCTCAGAAACCTTATCATGTACGGGGTCTAAGCAAATACAGACTATTCTATAGGCGAGTTACTAACTATCTCGCAGTATGATGGTGAAATAATTATCGACCATCAGAGCTACTTGCTGGAGAGTTCAGGTTCACCGGAGATGGAACTTTTGAAAATTTCCGGTACGGAGCCTGGAGATGCCCGTGGGGAGCCCCTATTCTCAAAGTTTAATGATATGGAGTGCTCACCGGTCAATCCTCTCACACCGACGCAATATCTACTGCTACCTGGCCATGTCTTTGGATTTGCTCTGGGAAAGAAGGAATGGGGTGAGTGGAGATGCCGCATGCCGAAACATATCATTGCGCATTGCTAATATCATTCAGCAATTTTTGATATGAACTGTGTCGCAGAATTGGTACACCAGGAAGATATCATGAAATATCTCATAATTGATAAGAAGTCAAGGAATCTCCTTCTTTCTGCCGCAGGAAGCCCCCGAGAATCCACAGCTTTGAAGCCATGGACCTCGGACTGGACAGCTGACTTCATCGAAGGCAAAGGTAAAGGCAAGGTTATCTTCTTACATGGTGAGCCCTAATTTGAAATTCATCATACCGGAATGTTCTAATAAGTAAAGGTTCACCTGGTACTGGGAAAACAATGACCGTTGAGTGTATTGCTCAATGGGTTAAACGGCCTCTTATGTCCCTATCAGCCGCCGATCTGGGCACCGAGGAGGTAAAAATGGAGAAGAGATTAGTTAAATGGTTGGATAGAGCAGCCATGTGGGGCGCAATCGTGCTTATTGACGAAGCAGAAGTATATCTTGAGCAACGGCAGTCTGGTGATCTCACTAGAAATGCATTAGTTACCGGTAAGCGTCCGAACGTAGCAAACGATATTTATGAGTCTAACCCATCTGACAAGCATTTCTTCGCACCATGGAGTATTTTCCTGGTTTACTCTTCCTGGTAAGCATTTCCCCACCATATACAAAGGCTATTAATGATATATTCATAGACCTCAAATTGTATTGGTCTCTTTGATGAAGCAGTAATGTCGCGCATCCATCTCTCCTTTTCATATGAGCGCCCAGGACCGGAGCAGCGTCAAGAAGTGTGGATGGGCATGTTCAATAAGCTCAAAAGAGACCAAGAAGTAGCCCAAAAACTTGCACGAGAGCAACCCAATGATCCCAGTAGAACCAACGATTCGAATGGAAATCCAGTCGCCTCCGCGAAACCTTTCATTGAAATCGACGAGGGGGTCAAACCGCTCGTGTATGGGAAGCTTAAAGACTTACCTCTTAACGGTCGAGATATCAGAAACAGTAAGCAAGATGGGAACTCTAGATTTTCATTCTGTATTTCCTGCTAATCACTCTCTAGTCATACTAATCGCCATTGATGTTGCACGAAGAGATGCCCAAAACGAATTGAAAGAGGGGGAGAAACACCCGGAGAAAATTATCGTTCTTCCCGAACATATCGATCTCGTGGTAGAGAACAGGAGTGTGTTTGCGAGAAGCTATAGAGCGGCTACGGGGTATGATACAGATGTCATGGCTGCTAATAATAATTTTAGGAGTGTGAAGGGTGGCGCATCCAGTTTGACGGATGCATGAAATGGCCTTCTCTTACCTTGTATTTTTGGTTCTTGGTTATTTTCGGAATTTGTACTCTATAGAATGCATCATTATTGTATATTTCTATATAATGATAGAGTTAAAAGCAGTGGTTTATCCATTTCAGCTGTTTGGAGGAAAAATACTACCTCAAACTATCTCTACAAACCCATCTATATTCATCTTCTTCCACGGAGTTTGCGTCAAAAACCTAGCACGCATCGGAGTTTCTTTTCCTGCCTCTTTTCTCATCTCCGCTGCAGTCTCATTGACACCGCAGTCGAGGGCCCTTATTTGGAAAATCACGTGATTTGGGAGCCCGATATGCTCTACCTTACTCCTCAAGCATATTTTCCGCTGCTTTTGAGCATTATTCTGGTGTGTGCGTTGTTAATGTTATTGATGGGGTTCAACGGTAAATGTTGATTATGGAGGTTTAATGGAGGAAGTGGTGGGGCTTTTATTGGGGCGAGACTTCCAGCTCAAACTGGCTATAATATTGTGATCGTTGATGAATCCCGTGCTCATCGGCGAGTGGTTCTTCCTTAGCGGTTCAATACAGACGGATGAATAGATCTTGGAATATGTCAGAGGATATAGTATAGGGGGATTTTTTTTCTCTTTCTTTTTGTGGCATCATGCAGGGTGTATGTGTGCAATGGGGAATGTGAATGGGAAAGGTAATCAAGCGGCAGTGAGTAATAATGCGAGGGTCGTACGAGTGCAGGGAGTGGAAGTAGTTGTTTTGTTGTTTTTGAGTTATATTTAGAGTACTCTTTAAGGGTAGAAGTACTCTAGATCCTATTGCTGGAAATCTTGGAAAGTGTGTCGTGGTCAGATCATGGGCGGCGTTTGTCTTTGACAATGTCTTCCAACTTCCTAGCTTGATTATGAATGGGTTTCTAGCTATGTAGTAGCTCTTTATCTCCCAAGCTATTACAACTCTGGTGTTTGTCCTCATTGCTCCCCATCTAAGATATGAATTTTAATAACACGACTGTCTCGGTCTGCGGCAGTCTCCAAGGCAAGAACTGCCTCGAGTGCGAATTTATGCATAATTAATGGTTTTGAATCAATGTACCTAGATTACAAAAGCCGAATTGCATTTGGCCAAAAATGGTGATATCGATTAATGAATTTGAGATCGATCTATACAAAGAATGAGTCTCCAATTCTCACGCAATGCGACATAAAGGAATCAAACTCACCTCCGCCAACGAGAGATGCACAAAAGGTAACTCGTTCATATACCCTTCCATGAACCGACAACTGTAACGTTGCCCCTCCTTTAGCAAGCATACGCCGCCGTACAAACACTATCTTGAACCCCCGTATACTCATACACTACCGCTGGCATTTCACATCCGCGCCTCTCCTCAAACAAGGTCTCGATCTCCTCAGCATGCTCCTCTGGCGTTCTAGTCATAGGTGATGATGCAGGTCCCGATTCGGCCTGTCTTTTAGAAGTGGAGGTCGGATCTGGAATACTTGTTAGCTTTGAGGTTGGAGCAGTGGGTGTAGATATGGTATTTATATACCTATAGATGCCGTTTGCGCAGACGTGGACTATACAGTCATCTGGATCAACTGGTGAGCGAGCACCGTATATTTTGTGGTCATCTATGGTGAAATCTCGGGATGGGAAACGGAAGTGATACAGTGTTCTCTGCTGATGATAGGACTGCAATTCGCTCCTTACCTTGCAGCGAGTCATTTCCAACTGTGCTCATATGGGAAGACACAGCAATATTATCTCGAAGACAGAATGGAGCCCGAGAAATAACGGTTCTCGCAACTTGATTGACAGAAGCAGGGGCGCTAAAATTGGAGGGAAATCGAAAGTATATGAGAAATGATGTATACAAAGGGTTTATCTATAAAATACATTGGTCACCTTACCCGCTTCACGAGTTCGCCATACTTGAGATCAACAATGAGGCTGCTTTGGACTTTGCATGTGGAGGAGAACTCCGCTATCTCGCCATGAACAATAGATCGAGCCACCAAAAAGATAAAGTTTGCCAATTGTAGATTTACATTGAAGGAGCACGACAGATGAGGTAAAGGTAGCGAGTAGCGTAGGCCAGAGCTCACGCATATTTTCAGATTACCCTTTTAGGAATGCCTGACTAGCAAGACATTTCAGCAGAAAACCACAAGGGCATTACAGAAAGCAGAAGACTTTCAGATAACAAATTATGAGCCAGGGTATTCCCACGTATACAAAAATATACATCTTGCACCATTTACCAGGTATCACTTGATCCCGCGGTTTAAGAATCTCCATTGCCAACTTCCCCAACTCAACGTCGTGGAGATCGGGTGTCGCCAATGACGAATGCCACATATGGTCAGTATTAAATTTCTTGGGCTTGACGACCGTTATCGGTCTCTCATGAAAGGAGAAGCAGATTTTAAAAATTGACCCTTCCATGTCAACGATCCCAATCGGCCTTGAATCTCGTCAAAGCACCTAAATATTATCGCCATCAATCCATGGGACCACTTCTTTCTTGAATTGCTCAGCAATATATCCAATCCCTTCTGTTCTATCTATAATTGTTCGGCCCAATGTACGTCGTCGTATTTGCGTCGAAGACGATATTGGATCGGTTCAGCAAATATACTCGCAGGTCATGGGACTTTAAAGTATCAGTATTTGACCTCTCACACTGTGTAGATGTATCTTGTGCCAATACAACTTTTACAATCATATTACTCTCTATATATCGCGCGACAATTGATTGAGCACTACCTTAAATCCTCCTGGGTACTTAAATCCTCTTTCCCGTGTTGGATCTCGTTGTTCCAGTTCCAGAATGTCATCTGGGTGAGACCTAAGACTATATTTTGGATTCTGCACAGATATTCTTTGAGTTCTCATTCTATCGTCATATATCTTGAGGTTTCCTGCTGTTCTTCTCTTTGTGCGCTTCCTAACGTACATATTTCTCGGGATCCTCCGGCAATATGTCCATCGGCTTAGTCATCTTCTCCTTTCATCCTTTTAGAAGCACATACACCTCCATATGCAAGTCTCAAACAACCTACAGCAAGCGTAGCTCCCAAAATTTAGGAACCAATGCCTATCCATACCGCGATATGAGATTTCCAATCCTTCGACGATATAATCTACGTCTTGAAGTCATGTTAGAGCGCCTTCGGTTCGGAGTTGCACGCCTCTCCGCTACAAATGCAGTGCCCCACTTTCGCTCCTCTTATACGCTTCTACCAACTTCAGACGGATCTCAAGGTCCTACGAAGCAAAAGAGTCGACGCCCAACTGCTCTCGTGCTCCTCATCGTAGTATTTTTGCTGGTCATTGGTGGTATTGGCGCGGGGTTGGTGCTTAGAGACCCGAGCTCACAGGGTCAGTGAGCCCTTCAATCATCATCATCATCATCATTAACTCACCCATCGTCGCGGTCACTAGAATATCCATCCCTGATAGATGCTACCATTGAAACACTCACAGAAGGTCTCGCTTCCAAGAGGTTCACTGCTGTCGATCTCGTTAAGGTACGCTCTCGTCTTTTCTGGAACATGTTTCTTCCTGCTCTTTGGGCTCGCTGAATCCATTCATGCTTGATACTACAATTCAATTTGGGTTCTTTCTCATGGGTTCGGCATTCCCATTCACTCATAGCCCTTTATCGACTTCCCCAGAGCCATTTGGTCTATGAGAGTTTGTTAACAAATGGGCCTAGGCATACCTAGCAAGGATAGCTGAAGTCAATGACAAATTTCATGCTATAACCGAGGTCAATTCAGATGCTCTGGCCATAGCAGCTCAGCTGGATTTCGAGCGCTCAGTAGGATCAGTTCGTGGGTGAGAATTTGCGGTCAAAATCTAGTGGTCAAACGGCTTATGATATAGTCCGCTCCATGGAATACCTCTTCTTATCAAGAACAACATTGCTACTGAAGACAAAATGAACAATACGGGTAGATCTTAAAATCCTGTACCACGGAACTCCCGCTCACGCTTTTCTAGCTGGTTCCTGGGCTCTTCTAGGGGCTAAAGTTCCCCGTGATGCTACTGTTGCACAGAAACTCCGAGCTGCGGGAGCGATCCTCATCGGTAAGACAAACCTCAGTCAATGGGCGCATTTCAGATCTTGGAATTTAACCAATGGCTGGTCGGCGCTGGGCGGTCAAGTGTACGGCCCCTACTTCCCGGACCAAGACCCGTCCGGCAGTTCAAGTGGCAGCGGCGTTGCATCTGCGTAGGTCAACAATTCAAAACTAAGCAACCGAGTTTTAACACCATCCTAGACTTGGTCTGGCTCTGGGGTGCCTAGGAACTGAGACCGATGGTTCTATTACAGGCCCTTCGTCGTTTAACAATGTAGTTGGGATCAAGCCAAGTAGGTTGACGGCTCTTCAAGCATCTGATGCGTATTGCGACTGAAATATCTACAGCTGTTGGGTTGACATCTAGACATCTGGTAATTCCAGTCAGCGAGCACCAAGACTCGATCGGACCTATTGTTAGGACAGTCAAGGACGCTGCTTATATTCTCCAAGCAATTGCTGGTGTAGATCCGCTTGATAACTACACATCTGCCATTCCAGGTGGGACTATACCAAACTATGTTGCGGCCTGTAATCTCGCGTCACTTTCTGGCTCTCGAATTGGTATCCCTCGCAATGTGATATCCTTGTTTTCAGACAATACGACAGGCCCCATAATAGAAGCTTTTGAGCAATCATTGGAAGTTTTGCGAGCCGCGGGTGCTACTATCGTTGAAGATACCAATTTCACTGCTGCTGATGAATTCCTGAACTCTAGACTACCAGGCACAATTCTCGGAGCAGATTTTGTGGTCAATCTAAAAAGCTATCTAGGATCTCTTACATACAACCCAAACAACATCACTTCTCTCGCGGACTTGCAAAAGTTTACTCAATCTTTTCCCCCTGAGGATTACCCTACGAGAGATACCAGTACATGGGACCAAACCTTGCAGAATTGGAACAACACCGATCCCCGCTTCTGGCCTGCATACCAGCAAATCCTCTATTACGGTGGTGATGGAGGTCTGCTCGGCGCTATCAAGCGCAATGAACTCGATGCCGTGATCCTGCCGGCAAACTTCGCATCTCACTGGGCCGCTCCCATCGGCTCGCCCATTGTGACTGTGCCTTTAGGATCTTATCCTTCTGGTGTGCCCATCGTGAAGAATCCATGGGGCTTGGTTCAAGCGGCTCCAAATATTCCGTACGTTAACTGCAGTTCGTTACCGTGGAGTTAGGCTGATTACTTTTTCTCATTCAGGTTTGGAATCAGCTTTCTTGGGGATAGATTCGCCGAAGCGAAACTCATTGGCATGGCTTACGCTTTTGAACAAAGGACAAAAGTCAGGGACAAGATTCAGCCATATGTCGTTCCGAAGACTGAACTTGCAGACGTGGTCGGAAAGTCGATATCAAGCATTATAATGTCGCCTCAAACCTGGGTCTTGCAGGTCAGGCTTGCCTCAGCGGCAATGCCGGTCTTCTCACGAATTGAAAGAATAGTGAAGTATTATTATCAGGCATACGGCCAAGCATGAACAGAGCTCCCTGCATAGTATTGTGGACTCAAATACTTCTCCCGCTGGAAGACAATCCCTGGCGTTGCGATCTCGGTTTGTCGCAGGAGTCGTACCGTGATAGATTCAGCCGAAGTTTAACTTTCTAGAGCACTGTATATACCGATAATCATATTTAGAAGTTGGGAAAAGGGTTCAAATATTATACATTTAACAACAATCCTGGTTTTGAAAAACGTCGCTCAAACACCTATATACTTGGGATTAATTTTCCCTTTTGCTGGTTTCATTTTATTCTTTAGATATAAGTAGTTACTATTTTAACCTAAGCTAAGAATAAGTATATCTAAGCAAAGTCTAAACAAAGCCCAAGTATATCTAAATATAGTCTAAGTAAAGCCTAAGTAGAGTTTAATCAAATCTAAATAAAGTCTAAATCTGTCTATATACTTTTTTCTTACTTAACTATAATTTTTTTAGTAAATTTTGTCTAGAAATATAATTTTTTTTTTATAAAGTTTCTATTAAAACAAATTTAGATTCTCTTTTATTAAAGAATAAATAACTAGTAATTTATCTCTATAATATAAGAATATAGTATTAATCTTAGTATAAATTACAAAACTTTATAATATAATAAAATATAATAATATATATAAAAGTTTAAATATAATTATTAGAATTTTTTTATTATATATTATATTTTTTTTTAATATATTATATATATATATTATATATTTATA
>Ga0182030_10019376_pt1 | contig 12956 bp, 10 predicted proteins | sample 812S3MmetaG_FD_121299 | JGI IMG/M metagenome (GOLD analysis project Ga0182030, IMG submission 121299) | Permafrost microbial communities from Stordalen Mire, Sweden - 812S3M metaG (Illumina Assembly) | ecosystem: Environmental > Terrestrial > Soil > Wetlands > Permafrost | place: Sweden... | reverse complement strand
GGCGCGCCTTCCTCGGAATTGACGGGCGTGCTGCGGATGTATTCCTGGTCCAGCCGCAGGTCGAGCGTGTGGCATTTGCCGAGGAAGTTCACGAGCGGCGCCTTGAGGCCGAGCTTGAAGATGAGCAGGTGCAGCCCCGGCTCGTCAATCGTGGCGACGACTTTGCCGAACAGCATATAGACCTTGCACTGCCGTTCCTCGACGATGGTGTAAAAGCCGAACAATCGCACGAAGCCGAAAAACACCGGCACGAGGATGAACATGCCGAAGAACGTGATGATGGCGGCGATGATAAAATGGCCGACGGGCGAGGCGAACGGGTTGTCATTCATGGCTGGCCTCCGGTTGTAGCGCAGGCGTCCCGCCGGCGGGTTGGCCGGGCGTCCCGCCCGGTGTTGGAACTGGCGGCGGGACGCCGCCGGCACCCGCCGCCGGAGACGGCCGCGCTACCTCGGTTTGCAGATGTCATCATTCCTTTATTCATGACTTGCCTCCAGGATGACGGTCTTGGCTTCGCTGTAGAGTTTCAGCCGCACGTTGCGCACATAGGCATCGAGGGCACCGGCGCTGTTCGATTTCAGGTCGGTCAACTGGTCGGCCAGCGCAACGATCGGCTGGACCTCGGCCTGCGCCTTGAGCGTTTCGATCTCCACGGCGCGTTTGGACTGCACAATCTTCTGGTCCGCGCTCGCCTGCGAAAGGCTGATGCTCGAGGAAACCTCGTTGTAAGCCGTATTGATGGCGGCCAGCGCGGATTCGACCTCCGCCGGCGGGTCAATGCCGGTGATGAGCGACGCGTCCAGCGCGATGCCGTAGCGCGCAGCGGAGGTGGAGCATTCGCGGTCCATGTGGTCGTTGATGTCGGAGAGATTTTTGCGGAGGTCGTTGATGGAAATGCCGGTGACGGCGGTGGCGGCGAGGTTGTGCAGCGCCTGCGGGTCGCCGGACTTGGCATTGGCGGGCGCCTCGAAGTTGGCGATGCGTTCGCGCAGGATGGAGACGAAGTAACCCATGACGTGCGTGATGGGATGTTTGACGCCAAAGAGGTAGGCGTAGAGGTTGCGCTCGGAGACGTGCCAGCGGATTTGGCCCTTCAAGCCGGTGTTGAGCTGGTCCTTGGTGACGGCTTCGAGGATGGTACCCTGGAAATTGGCGTCGGAATTTTCCGGATCGGTGGCCATGTTCATCGTCTGCGTGGCGACGGAGACCTTGTAAACCTTTTCCCACGGCCATTTGAAATAGGGTCCGCCCGGCGGGATGACACGCACCTGCGGATAGTTGTAGCGTTCCTTTTCCTCGTCGTTGAGCTGGGCGGCGATGGGGTCCTGTGCGGTCATCGCGTTGCCCACGCGCTCGGCGCGGCCGAAGCTGGTTTTCACGGCGCGCTCGTTCTGATTGACGGTGTAAAATCCGGCGGCGAGGTAACGGACGAGAAACCACGCGATGAAGCCGATAACAAAGCCGAAGAATATAGAGCCCATAATCTTGATTAAGTCTGGCAGCTAATACGCCCGCCACGAAAAATTAACAAGCAAAAAGCCGATGCGGGGCAGGACCAGTCTCACGGCAGGCCGGCGTTGCTGCGCCGCCATTGTTGGCAGGGCGGGCAGTCCCTTGCCCGCCGAACGTAGGCTGGCAATGGTGGCCGGCGGCAAAGACCGGCGCGCACGGAGTGTCGCGCCCTACCTTTGATTGGCCAGCGGCAAAGACTGGCACTCCGTAGAGCTGGGAAATGGCTGGCAAATTCATCGGTGGGGTATAAATGTCCTGGCGGCGGGCAAAATGATCATAAAAAGGAGTTTTTAAATTAAAAGACCGCATTTTTGCTGCAAAGACGAATTAAATTGTATCAAAGCCAATGTGTTTTGCTTCAAAACAACAGTGTCCCAGGACTAACTCATGAGTGGTACAGAAAAGTGAACCCGGTCACCAAAACCGGCGTAACGATGACAGTTTTGTAACCACGTTTTTTCAATTCGGCCTTCAAGTTCGTTGGAACCTGGCCGATAAGATGGGACGGCGCCAAAACCAGCGCTTCACCCAAGGCAAAAAATGAATGTATCAAACACAGCGTCTGTGAAAGCCGTGGCCCAGGAAGCCACGGAAACAACCGCCGTAACCAAAGCAGAAGCCGCTAAAGGCGACCAGCAAGCCATACGGAAGCTGGCTCATCAACAAGCCTCCAGCAACACGCAGAATTCCGCACTACCAGCCAACACCGTGAGCAGCACCAAAGGCCTGCTGGATATCAAAGCCTAAAAACGCTGCTTAACATGGCATTCCCGGGGGTCTGGAGGATGGCTCGAATCCCGGCGCAAAAGCGAATTCAAAGCGAAGCCCCCCAAGGGCGAATCTCATTCGCCCTGCGGCTGTGAGCGGCAGGTTGTCCATGCAATTATAATTGCAACCCGCCGTGCCATTTCTGGGTTTTGCCGCTGCAACCTGATTTAGCGACGAAATCAGATAATTGAGCCGGATCATTGGGCGGTGGTTCAGCCTGCTGCGTTCCATCCTCTGCCTCGGCAGACTTTCACAAGTCTAAAATCCCGTTTCGGCATAGCGAATGCCGCCTTGAACGGTGCAGAAGATGAGTTTGCCGTCGCTGGACAGGCGCAGGCGTCCCGCTTGAAACGCGTGGTTCCCAATCCAGTCAAACTTGTCGCCAAAATCCAGCTCTTTCACCATCGTATAATTGGTGGTTTCATAAACCGCAATGGTTGATATGCCGGCCCGCGCCAGGAAAACGAAATCCCGCCGCGGATGGTAGGTGGCATCGAGGACTTCACCTTCGTCGAGCTTTTGCGCGGCGGCACCCGAAAGAACCACTTTATCATAGACGGGCACGGCCAGTTGCGAGCCATCCCGGCTGATCCCGATCTCATATAAGAACGCATTGGCCTGAAGCGGTCGCGGCAACCCGTTTGCGCTGCTGCGGAACCGGCCATAGCTCCCTCCGGAATTGTTCGCTTCAGCAAACGCAATGTATTCGCGGTCCGCGCTCGCGGCCAGCATCGTGTCCTGATTGATACGTGCGACCACCATCGTGTGTTTGCCGGCCGGAACATACTTGCGCAGGGGCACCTGACCCGAACCGCGAAAGGTGGAGGTGATCCAGACCGCGCCATCCGCGCCGAACGCCACCGAGTAGGTGCCGCCTTCCAGCGACTCCGCCCGAAACGTCACATGCGAGTCGGCTCCGGTGTTCAAGTCCACCAGGTGGATGCCGATGCTGCCGTTGTTGTTCGCGGCGTCCGCGACTGCCAGCAGGTCGTTGTCCGGTGAAATGTCAATGCCCCGCAGGTCGCCGCCCAACTCCAGCGGCGGGAGAAACTTTTTTGAATCCAGCTGATACCGCAACACCGAGTCGCCGCCCGAGATGTAAAGCAGGTTGCGTTTCGGGTCGTGAACCATGTCCGTGCGATACGGAGCCGGGATGAAAACGCCCACCGCATTGGGCGACGACGATGGTGACGGTGCCGCCTGCGGCGTGGTGGTGACGGTGACCGCGACCTTGTAATTGGGAGCGCCGGCACTGCCTCCGCTGACCGTGACCGACTGTGACAACGAGTGTCTGGGAACCGAGCAAGCGGGGTCATCGCCGATGGCACCGATGGTGTAGGTGCCGCCAGCAAGACACTTCGGGAACACGCCGCCTTTCAGGTAGGGTGTGAGATCCTGGGCGGTGGGAACGTCGCCGATCTTCTTTTTGTGATCCAAGGCCCACTCGTTTTTGGCCGCGTCAATCTCGCGCAGATGGTTGATGCATTCAATCCGCAAAGCCTCGTCGCGCGCCTTGATGAAATTGGGAATGGCGATGGCGATCATCAGTGGAATCAAAAGCATTCCCCACAAGATTCCCAGATAGCCCGTCACCAGCCCGGCAATGGCCAGCCCCTGACCGGTAAAGGCCCCGCCCGAACGGTTTATTTTTGTCAGCGCCCGGTGGCCGCAAATCACGCCGGGGATGCCGCTAAAAATGGATAAACAACCGAGACTCAGGATGCCCAGCACCAGGCTCCAGATGGCGAGACCGGAAGTTTTGGGCTGGGGCGGGTTGTCGGAATTGCTGGAATCGCTTTGATTCATAATATCTGATTACTTAAATTTCCAAGCGTGCGAAACAATCAAAGTGATGAAAGCATCCCCGGGAGTCAATTACCAAACCTGATTGCGCTTCAACAAATCTACCGCCCCTGATTTTGAACTACAGAGCTTGGCACGCCGCAAGGAGCGAGAGGCGGACAGCGGAGCGCCGGGCTTCCGCCCCGGCCGGGAGGAGTGTTTTCCCGAACCCGCCGGATCGGAGTCCGGCGCCAATCTTGCGTGAAGGCGATGGTCAGAATCGAACGAGGAAGCTTTACCGTTCCAAGCCTAACACACTCTGTTTCAAGGGTTATTGTAGCCTTATTTTACAGGGGTTCAAGCCGATTTTTCGACTGCCCTTCCAACGCCCGCTCAATGCCCCGTCACCACACGTTTATTGCTCGTCAGGTGTGATTTCAGGTGAAACTTTTTCTGCATTCATTATGGCACGCAAACTTCACTGTTTTGACGTTGACTTGTAAAGAAGACAGCCAAAAATGCCATTACCCTTTGAATCAGAGCAAAGGGAAAACTTTATGAAAACATTTTTTTTTGTTCTGGCATTATGGATGGCCTCGCTGGCTTCGGTATTCGCACAAACCCCGCCGACGATCATTACCCAGCCGCAGAGTTATGCGGTGGTGGCGGGGTCCAATCTCACCGTGAGCGTCATGGTCACGGGTGCGCCAGCGCCGAGTTTGCAATGGCAGTTCAACGGCACCAACCTGCCCGGAGACAATCTCTCCACGCTCACGCTCAACAGCATGGCCGTGACGCAATCCGGCAGTTATGACGTTGTGGTGACGAACAACTTTGGTAGCGTGACGAGTTCTGTGGCGCGGCTGGCCGCAGTGACGATCAACAAAACGTGGACGGGCGGCGGCGACGGACAATCCTGGAGCGATGCCAACAATTGGAGCGGCGGCACCGTGCCCGCTGCCAACGACAGTGTTTTTATTGGCGGCACGAATGGAACCATCATGGTTTCCGGGGGCTTGACGATAAGCAATCTGATTTGCCAGCGGGCAATAACGTTCAACGGCTCATTGAATGTTTCGGGTGCGGTGGATGTTGGTCAAAGTTTTTATATTTCAATAGGCAATTCGATTTCAGTTAATGGCATAAGTGCGATGCTCATCGCTGAAGAAAACACGACGGTTAATGCGGTAAATTTGTATGCCGGATCAGGTGGGTTGATTAGTTTTCCTAGGTTGACTCAGCTAAACGGTGGCAATTACATAAACACCACGATCGAAGCGGGCCCAGGGGCGGTGTTGGATTTGTCCTCCGTGCAAACCCTGACCGGACCTACTGGTGCCGGCTGGTTGGATTTGAATGCGGATGCTGGGGCGGTATTGAACTTGAGCGGGGTGACGAACCTTAATGGTGGAAACATCAACGCCCCCGGTCAGGGTGTGAATGTCAATGCGTCCGCAACGAACGGAGTGGTCAATTTATCGAGTTTGCTGAATTTCTACGGATTCGGAAATATGAACGCAGCAAATGGCGGGACGATTCTTGCGCCAAACCTGAATTACATTTATGGCGTTGGCCTGTATGTCGATGGAAGCAGCACGTTGGATTTGACGGGGCTGACCCAGATTAGCAGGCCGTTGCCATGACATCAAGTCGGGCCGGCAACTCTCTTGCCGCCCATGTCGCCATCGCCGCTTGCATCAAATCGTCCGTCATAATCTCGCCGTTCTCATTTGGACATAGGGTTTCTACAAGGAGCCTTTTCGGAATGAAAGGATGGATGGACAAAGGCTGACACTCCGCAAGGGTCTGAGGAATGGCCGGGCAATGCGTCGCGGTGGCTATTTTTGAACATTTGTCCATAAACGGAGCGTTTTTTGTCTAAAAACCTAGAAAACAAAACTCTGACTTCGTAAGGTCAGAGACCGACTTTGTAAGGTCAGAGACCGACTTTGTAAGGTCAGAGACCGACTTTGTAAAGTCGAAGACGGACTTTGCAAGACCAGCGACCGACTTCACAAGGTCGAAGGCTGACTTTGCAAATTTTATGATTGGTCTGATGGCCTGTGCCGCGTTGATGTGGCTGGGGTTGATAATTACACAATTTGTTCATTGAGCGAAAATTATGAAGAAAATTGAAGCGATCATCAAACCGTTCAAACTGGAAGAAGTTAAAGATGCCCTCAGCGAAATCGGCATCGAGGGCATGACCGTGAGCGAGGTCAAAGGGTTTGGCCGTCAAAAAGGCCACACGGAAATCTATCGCGGCAGCGAATACACCGTGGATTTCATACCGAAGATCAAAATTGAACTTGTCTTGGCGGACCACCAATCCGAAGCGGCGGTGGGTGCAATTGTCAAGGCGGCCAAGACCGGCAAGATCGGCGATGGCAAGGTATTCGTCTTTGGCATTGAGCAGGCCGTGCGCATTCGCACCGAAGAGAAAGGCGATTCCGCCGTTTGAGCAAACCCAACACCGCCTGCTCGGTTATTGAAGAAATCGTTGAAGGTTTTGTTGAAGGTTTGAATCCGGTTCACGGGCGGCAGTGATTTCCGGTGTCAATACACCTGGGGCAGGTAAAACCATTTCGGCAGTGTGGAGCCTAGGACGTTGGCGATGGTGAAGCGAAACTGCGATTGGCGCTCCAGATGACATTGTTGTTGCTGTCCAGTCCCGCACAGGTGAATTGCACCGTCAACGGGGCATATCCGGCAGGTTAGTGATGGCGGCGGCCTTGATGATTTCGGCGACGATCTGGTCGGAAAGGTCTCCGCTCGTCGGGAAAACCATCTGTAAATGGCCGGCGGCATCAATGATAAGCGTGCGAAAATCGTGGTTGAAAATCCCGGCTTCATACTGGTAGCTCAGGCCGGCCTGCCGGGCGAGTTCGCCGATCTTGCCGGCCGGACCGGTCAGGAAACTCCAATGTTTCGGATCGTACTGATAACTGTTCCCGTAGGCCTTCAACATTGGCGGCGAGTCGAATTCCGGATCGAAGGAGATGGAAAGAAAGTGCCAGTTGGCTGGGGCGCCGGGCAGGGAACCGAGTTTTTGCGACGCTTCCTGAAAATTTCTCGACAGGCGCGGACAATAATCGGGCAATGGGCAACGGGTGTAAAAGAAAGTGATCGCCAATGCCCGGCCGCGAAAATCGTTCAAGCTCACCGCCTGACCCAGTTCGTTGGTGAACTTGTAATCCAAAAGTGAACGGTCCGGACTGGTGTGACTTTCCGCCGGGCGGGAATCAGCGGGTGGCAGTTGGACGGTTCCGGTTTTGGCAATTTGATCCACCCGGCTTTCCGTCTCGGTGACCCGAAGCCGGAAGGTGATTTTATCACCCCTTTGCAAGCCGGCCAGTTCCCGGGAATTGTCCACCCGGAATGGCATGGTCATGGCCGCCATGTAATTGGAAATGGCTTCGTGCTGGATGACCACCGTCCGGCCATCCGGCTTGAGTTCCTGCACCACGCCCGTGCCGATGAACATCCGCGCATAGGCCGTCCCTCCGTCCGGGGACGGAAAGGAGCCGGCGGATTTTGCACCGGACAAGATCAACATCAGCAAACCGGACGACAATGTGCTGTTGAGTAGTCCCCGCATGTTCATATTTTTTAGCCATCATTGCCCGTTTCCGACCGGTCACCCAGCCTCGTTGCGCCAATCACGGATTCGGCAAAAGTCCGACCCGGTAAAATCCCGGACTGATCGTTGCGTTCAGATCCGTGAAAGTCACCGGGCTGCTGCCGGCCTTGTTGGTGAGGATGGCAGTCCAGTTGGCCGAGATCAGATTGGTTGACCGTTGCACGACGTACACCAGCCCCGTGTTCGCCGTGTAACTGAACTGAAAATTGGTAGATGCTGGTCGTTGCGGTGCGCCGAGCAACATGGTCACCGGAACGACGACCGTGATGGTTGAGGTATTGGTGTTTTTCAAGCCGCCGTTATCCGACGCGACCGCGGAAAGAGTATGGCTGCCTGCCGCCAGGCTGTTGGTGAGCGCAGAGAAGGGGGCGGCGGCAACGTTGGTCAACACGTTGGCGTCCACCAGGAATTGAACATTGGTGACGGTGCCACCGTTGCCCGAGGCCGAGGCTTGAATGGTCACATTGGCGGGCACGGCAAATACGGTGCCGGACAGCGGATTGGTGATGGCAACCGTTGGCGGCAAATCGGCCGTTGCGACCACCACCGCACCGGTCATAAAGAACGGCGAAGCGAAATGGATTCCACAATAGTACCTGTAGGTGCCGGCGGAATTGAACGTATTGGTGAAGAAATACGGCATGACGTTCGTGAGCGAGCCCCACAAGCCACTGGGTATTCCACTCGTCCCGCTGGTCGAGGAATGCTTGGTCGCGCCGCTGGATGCCCAGACCCAGACCACCGAGTCGCCGGTGGCGATATTGGTTACCGCCGGAGTAAACTTGTCCATGCTGTTGGTGCCCACCATGACGAAAGCCACCGCGGCCGAACCGCTCGTCGCGAAGCCGAAAAGTCCCAGACCCAGGCTGACCAGAATCACTTTAAACAAATTGCGTATCATTTTCATAATGCTGTGTTAAGTCGGTTTGCGACTGTCCCCAATCCGGAGCCCCATAAAATGGCGCCACCGGGGACGGCCGAAAATGTTTTGAGTGAAAATTTCACTCTCATTCGCAAGTGAGATGGACAAGTATGGCATTTGTTCCCGGCCAGTTTTCGGGAACATTTGACGCGGTGTGGGCTCTTAACTGTGATGTTACGCTATGGCAGAAGGCTTGGATTTTGAGGAACTGGTCGCTTGTTATTACGAGCCGCTGTACCAGTTTGCCTTCAGTCTCTCGCGGGACGAGGCGGACGCCTGTGATCTCACGCAACAAACTTTTTGCATTTGGGCGGCCAAAGGCCATCAATTGCGCGACATAACCAAAGTGAAAACCTGGCTGTTTACCACCCTGCACCGTGAATTCCTCGCCGGCCGGCGAAAGCAAACGCGCTTCCCGCATTTTGATCTGGAGTACATGGCGGGGGAGCTTCCGGTGGTATCGCCGGCCACGGTCAACCGCCTGGACTCCGCCCAGGTGCTTGAGGCCCTGGCACGGCTGGATGAAATTTATCAGGCGCCCGTGGCGTTGTTTTATTTGCAGGATTGTTCCTACAACGAAATTGCCGAGGTCCTCGATGTGCCGTTGGGCACGGTCAAATCGCGCCTGACCCGCGGTCTGGGCCGGCTGCATCAACTATTGACCGGCGACACCGCCAGCGCACAAACCCAGCCACCGCCATCATGAACCCCGAGGAAGCCAAGACCATTTTGCTGCTCTACCGGCCCAACAGCACGGATGCCGGTGACCCGCAGATTGCCGAGGCCCTGGCGCTGGCAACCCGCGACCCCGGCCTGGCGCGCTGGTTCGCGGATCATTGTGCATGGCAGGAAGCCTTGCGCGCAAAATTCCGGCAAATCAACGTGCCCGCCGGTTTGAAGGAGCAAATCATCTCCGAACGGTCGGCGCAGGAGAAAAACGTTTTCCGGCGGCAGCACCTGATGTTTGTGGCGGCAGTGGCGGTTGCGGCGCTGGTGGTTCTGGCACCGCTTTGGTTCCAGCATCGTGGGCAGGAAAATGCTGGCCTTGCCAGTTGGCGAAACCGGATGGCGGGCGTGGCGCTGCGCGGCTACGGCATGGATTTGGCAACCAACAACCCGGCAGCGGTTCGTGCGTACCTCGCGCAAAGGAAAGCGCCGGCGGATTACGTTTTGCCGGTGCAATTGGAAAAGACCACCGTGGCGGGCTGCGCCATTCAAGACTGGCAGGGGGCGAAGGTCTCGATGATTTGTTTCCGCACCGGCAAACCCTTGCCACCGGGGGAGCAGAGCGATCTTTGGCTCTTTGTCATGGATCGTTCCCAACTGAAGAATGCGCCACCGACGAATTCACGCCAGTTCGTTCAAGTGAGCCGGCTCCAGATGGTGACCTGGACGGAAGGCGACAAGTTGTATCTGCTGGGAACGGAAGGGGACGAACAAACCCTGCGACGTTACTTGTAAGCCCGGACGGGGGTCAGTTGTGATCCACGCTCATGTGATCGAGCACCCATTCCAAATCGCTGTTCGCACTGGCCGGAACGGGAATGGGCAGGTTTGCCGCGTCCGGCAGCGGCGGCCGGTAGGTATCGGGTTGTGTCCAGCGGTGCAGCGAGCTGTGTCCATCGGCAAACGAAAAAGCCGTGGCATTGTTGTGGTAGGTGGCGGGCAGATCGTGCCACTCCGAATAGTAATCGCGTTCAAGAAAGTAGCCGTCGTTGATGCTGTCGGGGTGCTCATCCAGAAACACAAAAATTTCGGTGGGCTGGGGAATCTGGGTGATTTTAAAGAACTGGGTGTAGTCGGGATTGTTGACGTTGAAACCGTTGGTGGAAAAATCCCCGGCGTCCCCGACCATCGCGTTCATTGAATAACTGCGATTACGCCCGTCCCAGCCGACGGCACTCTGGGCCGTGCTCAGGGCATGGTCGGAGGGGCAGCGGTAAAGGGCCGTGGTCCGGCTGACAAAAGGACCTAGGCCCGCCTCGGTGAGGGTGGCGGGATTGGTGTTGTCCGAACTCAGATCCCAAGTCATGACGTTGTTGACCCAGTTCAAGGGCGTTCGGGGTCCTCCGGCGGTCATGCCAAGATTGTAAGGCAGCCGGCCTTCAAAATCATCCGCGTAGAGCTGCCATCCTAGGGTGAGCTGTTTGGTGTTGTTCAGGCACAGAATCGCTTGCGCCCGCTCTTTCGCCCGGGACAACGCCGGCAAAAGGATCGCCGCCAGAATCGCGATGATGGCAATCACCACCAGCAGCTCGATCAGAGTAAATCCATCCACCCTCGCCGCTTTTGTGGAAGGTGATTTTCCTGCAAAACGCCGCTCATTCATGGCTTGAGTTGAAGTTGCAAGCATCCCCGTGTTATTAACAAATTTATTTACAACGATTAGTCGGTAATGTCAACGCTGCACAAAAAGGTGATGCGTTTTAGAATTTCTCCCCTTCGCATACGCAAACGGGGCGGTTGACTGGTTTAACAGATTTGTAACAAATATTTGTGGGAACCTTTTCAGCTGTCGGGCCTCACACTTTCCGAAGAACAAGTCAAATTCAAACAATAAACAAATTATGGAGAACGTTTTATGATTAAATTACACCTCAAAGGTTCGGCCGTGGATTCTTTCCGCGCTGTCTTGACCGCCATCATCGTTTTGGCGATGGCCGGCAGTGTTTCGGCCACGGATACGAAGATCGCCCGCGAGTTTAACAAGGCCGGGAACATCCTAATAGCCGACCAGTTCAACAATCGCGTCATCGAGACGGATATGAAAGGCGATATTGTCTGGCAGTTCGGCCTAGGGCCGAACGATTTTTCGGCCCAGTCCATCATCGGCGTCAACGACGCCCAGCGCGTCGGAAATCTCACCCTGATGGCCGGCACGGGCACACCGGCAGGCGTGATTCCACAGGCCCCGGACGGAGTGCCGGACAACCGCGTTATGCTGGTGGATCCCAAGGGCAAAATCGTCTGGCAGTATGGCCAGTTTGGACAAACCGGTTCGGGTCCCAATCTACTGAACACGCCGGTTCAGAATACGTGGCTTCCGAACTCGCATGTTCTCATAACTGACCAGGCCAACAATCGGATTATCGAGGTAAACCTGGCGAAGAAAATCGTCTGGCGGTATCCGGGGTCGAACACCAATGACGCGGACCAGCTCAATGGCCCGAACTCCGCTGAACTGCTCGAAAACGGCCACATCCTGATCGCCGACCAGGGCAACAACCGGGCCATCGAAGTCACACGTGGCGATGAAATTGTCAGGACGTTCACCGCCGACGGTACGTTAAATATCGTCGCATTTGCCAGCCGCCTCAATAACGGGGACACGCTGCTCACCGATGCCGGCAACTCCCGCGCTGTCGAAGTGGACGCCCACGACAACATCGTCTGGCAATACTACACCGACACAGACCCATTCAGCGTCCTGGCACCCCTGCCAACCCGGGCGGTACGACTCAAAAACGGAGACACGTTGATCAGCGACCAGTTCAACAATCGTGTCATCAGCGTCAATCCATCTGGACAAATCGTCGCCAGCTACGGACTTCCGCTTGCAGGCGGCGGGGCAATCGGAAACAACGTCGGCTACGACCTCAAAACGACGCAGAAAGGATTGTATTCGCCCTATGATGCGAAAGTGGTCGGGGATTACACCGGTCTGACGCCCCCGTTTGACTTCGACCGGGATGCCGACGACAAATAAATTTTGTAACAAACTCCGTTCTATTCTCCCATGCACGGGAGAATAGGACGAAAGTTGCGGAAGAATTATACAAGCAGACCCCTTAGCTTTAAAATTGATAATGCAAGTTCGACCGGGAAATTTGACGCGGAAGCCCCGTGTGGTGGGCTGTTAGTCGGGCTGAGTCGCTGGGCAGGTGTCGCCTGAGCTTATATTGCTAGGCATCGCTTCCGCGTCAACGGGAGCTTCGTGGAAAGTGATTCAGGTGAGTCTACCGGGGCATCATCTTGCACCTTTTCCAAAGTCACACCATTGCGCCTGGCATTCTTTCGTCGCCAAAACTGGCCGATGGTTTTCGTCGCGTCGTCCAGCCATTCGCGATCCGCGAACAGGGTGATTAATTCGATGGAGCTGAAGAATTTCACCGCGTTAGATCGGAGCCGCCCCAGCGCCCGCAGTTTCCCCGCGCTGACGAGGATGGCGACATCTTCCGGCGTGCAATTCAGCAACTTCGCCACTTGTCCCGCTAGAGCAGATTAAATAAAACTATAGCCATTTGGTTTGGGGTGTGGCAGACTTGGGGCATGAAAAAGACCATCTCCTTGGATTTGCGGGAACGGATTCTGGCCGCCTACGACGAGGGCGAG
>Ga0182030_10019375_pt1 | contig 12956 bp, 6 predicted proteins | sample 812S3MmetaG_FD_121299 | JGI IMG/M metagenome (GOLD analysis project Ga0182030, IMG submission 121299) | Permafrost microbial communities from Stordalen Mire, Sweden - 812S3M metaG (Illumina Assembly) | ecosystem: Environmental > Terrestrial > Soil > Wetlands > Permafrost | place: Sweden... | reverse complement strand
CGCGCGCGACACGGCGCTGCCCGCAGTGCGCCGTCGTCGCAAGCGTCGCGACTGGGGCCGTGGGGTGGCGAAGGCGCTGTGCATCGTGCTCGCGCTCGTGGGACTCGTCCCTTTTGCGACCACTCTCGCCGTCCGTTCGACGTGGGTCCGTACGTGGGCCGCGCGCGAGACCGAGCACGCGCTCCGCGCGCAGGGCATCGTCGCAGAGTACGCGGTGGCGCTCCGGGTCTGGCCCCTGGCGGTCGAGCTGACGGACGTCCGCGTGGACTCGCTCGGCGGAGGCGCGCCGGTCCTCGAGTGCACGCGCGCGCGCATCCGTCCCAAGCTCTTCGCGTTGCTGGCCGGCAAGCTCGCGATCGACCAGGTGGAGATCGATCAGCCTCGTGTCCACGTCGTCGTGAAGGACGGAAAGCTCGCGAACCTCGCCCTCCCCGAGTCGGCGGCGGGCAAGGGCCCCCTCCATGCCCCCTTCAATGCCTTCGCGCTGACCGACGCATCGCTCGACCTGACCATCGATGACATCCGCGTCGACGCGAGCGCGGTCGACCTCGACGTCACGGTGGAAGACGACGCCACCGCGGGCTCCACGTTCGAGCTCGCAATGCGCGTGGGTCGGGCGGGGGTGCACAGGCCGCGCGTGCGCCCCGACGGGAGCGTGGCCAGCGACGATGACGCGCTCTGCTCGGTCGACGGCCGCGTTCGCGTGGAGCCGGAGGCCATACTCGTCCGGCGTCTCGAGGGCGTCGGCTCGGCGGATCTCGACGCCGCGCCGGGCACGACGCCGCCCTGCGATCTGCCCGCCGACGACAAGCGGCGCGTCGAGCTGTCCCTCGGTCACCTCCACGTCCTTCTCCCGAGCGGCTCCACGAAGGTCCCCTACTTCGACGGGCACGTGCGCGTGCGCGCCCCGGTGGCGCTCGCCGAGCGCGCGGCCTCTCTTCCCGAGACCGACGGCTGGGCCGCCATCGACGCCGACGTCCGCTACGGCGTCGACACGCTCCTGCCGGACGTCACCGGAACGGTCGAAGCGCACGACGTCCGCCTCGCGCAGTACAGCTTCGCCCAGGAGTTTCACAGCCAGCTCTCCGTGCGCCGCAACGTCGTGGAGAGCCCTCACACGACGCTGCGGCTCGGCAACGGCACCGTGACGCTGACCGATACGGTGATCGATCCGCTGGCCAAGGGGGCGAAGCTCGAGAAGACACGACTCGACGCGACGAACGTCGACTTCACGGAGCTCCTCCGCAACCTCGGCGTGCACCCGCACTCGTACGTGGGCTGGGACATCCGGGAGATACACACGCAGGTCATCTCGGGGACGCTCGTCCCGCTGAGGCTCGACGGCGACTTCACGGCCAGGACGTACACTTTCGGCGTCTACGACCGGCCCGCCGAGGAGAAGTCGCGCGAGCGCATCTTCGGGGTCACCGACGCGCAGATCGCGGCCCACCTCGGGATCCGCCCGGACAGCCTCAACTTCATGGATGTGCGCGTCACGTTGCCGCGCTCGCACCTGGAGGGCGCCCTCGTCTCGCTCGGGTTCCACGGCAATCTGCGGGTGGACGCGCCCCACGTGACCGTCGACATGGAGGACATCTCGCCGATGGGGCCCGTGACGCTGCACGGCAAGCTGCAGACGACCGGGCGGGTCACGGGCACGTTCCACCACCCCGAGCCGGAGGGCGACCTCCAGTCGATCACGGGCTTCGGCGTCGCCGACGTCCAGTTCGGTGATCTCTCGTCGGGTCACGTGAAGGTCGACGTCTTCGGGCCCGAGGTGGAGATCACCGGCGTGCACGCCAAGCGGCGCGACAGCGCGTACGAGGTACCCACGGCGACGCTCAAGTTCGGCGGGACCCGCGGCTTCGTCGTCGACGCGGTGGGATCGAGCGCGGGGTTCGGCCTGCGCGATCTCCTGTCGATGTTCGCGCTCGACGAGGACCCCCGCTACGACGGCCTGGACGCGCGGATCGCGACGCGCGCCGACGTACACGTCGCCCTCGGTGGGCCCGAGGACAAGTGCGGCGCGGGCTACATCGCCGTCGATGCCAAGGGCCACCTGACCGGTGTCGGCCTCTTCGGCGAGCACTTCGCGCAAGGGGACGCGGACATGTCCATGCGATGGTACGACCGCGACGCCGGCATCTCGGGCGCCGACCTCGACGTGCGCTCCTTCGTGCTCTCCAAGGCGCAGCCGGCCACAGGGACGCGGCCCGTCGCGCTCGGCACCGTCCTCGGCTCGGCCGAGATTCGCCGTGGCGGCGCGGTCTCTGCCAACGTGATGATCGAGGGGGTGTCGCTCTCGCGCGTCGACACGCTCGCCTCCCTCGCCGGGCAGATCGAGGGGAGCGCTTCTGGCATGGCGCACGTCAGCGGCAATCTGGACGACCATCGGCCCGACGCGAGCCTGGTCACACGCGCGGAGATCGACGTCTCCGGTACGCGCGTGCGAGAGGTCCCGCTCGCGTCGTCGCACCTGCAGGTGGAGATGACCCAGCGCTTCCCGCAGGAGAAGCGCTCCATCGGTCACTCCCGGTGCGGCGCGCCCATCGCGCCGCCATTCGACAAGGCGGCGTACCTCGCCGACACCTCCTCGCACGGCGAGTGGAAGGTGAACGGCGAGCTGCTCGGCGGAACCGTGAGGCTGACCGACGTCGTCGCGACCCGGGCGAGGGCGCCGCGGATGTCGGGCCGGGTGTCGCTGCGGGGCGTCGACCTCGGGCCCCTGGCGCGCATCTACAGCGAGCACAAGGCCGACTCCGACGAGTACCTCGCGGGATCTCCGTCCGCGGCCGTGGGGGGACAGCTCTGGGGGGAGCTCGTCGCCGACGAGATACCGCTCGAGGATCCGGCGCATGCGCGGGTGAGCTTCCTCCTGGGGCCGACGTTGATCTCGCGCGGCACACAGAAGATCGCGGTCCGGCCCCCGCAGCAGCCCATCACGATCGTGAACGACACCCTGACCGTCCCCCCTCTCGAGGTGACCCTCGACGCATCCGACGGGTTCACGGGCGGCTTCGTGCTCAAGGGCGAGGTGACCAAGCTGACGCGCGATCCCACGCTGGCGCTGGACGCACGGCTGGAGCCCATCGACCTCGCCGTCCTGCAGCGCCTCGTGCCGAAGGTGGAGCGGGCGCGCGGGAAGGTCGAGGGGAGCGTGCGCGTGACCGGCAGGGCGAAGGCGCCGGTGGTGGCCGGCGAGCTCCACGCCGTGGGCGAGGAGCTGGCGGTGCACGGCTTCCCCAGCGCGCTGACGGACATGCACCTCGACGTGCGCGCGAGCGCGACGGAGCTGACGGCGGACGGGAGCGCGAAGTTCGCAGGCGGCACCGTGTCGCTGGCCACCAGCGTGCCGATCCGCGGCTTCGAGATCGGGGCGCTCGACTCGCACATCGTCGTGCGCGGCGTGCGTGTGGCGCCGTCGGACGGCATCTCGGCGAGCGTCGACGCGGATCTGGAGTTGGCCTACGACGCCAAGGCCCAGGGACATCAGGGCTCTCCGCTTCCGCGCGTGACCGGCGACGTCTCGATCGGGTCCTTCGCGTACACGCGGCCCATCTCGCTTACCACCGATCTGGGGGCGCTCGGCACGCGCGCCAAGCGCACCGAGGTCAACACGTACGACCCGTCGCTCGATCTCGTCACGTTCGACGTGCACGTACGAGCGAAGTCGCCGCTGGTCATCAAAAATAACCTCGCCGAGGTGCAGCTGGCCATCGATTCCGGGACGCTCGAGGTGACCGGGACCAACCAGCGCATCGGCCTCCGCGGCTCGCTGAAGGCGCTCCCCGGGGGCCGGTTTCACTTCCAGTCGAACGAGTTCGAGGTGCGGCAGGGGCTCATCCGCTTCGAGGACCCCACGCGCGTGGCCCCGAACGTCGACGTGACCGCCATCACCGAGTACCGGCGCTATACCGACACCAGCGCGGGAGCCGCAGCGGGGGCCGGCTCGGGCGGCACGACGGGCGCGTCGGTCGGAGGCGGCTCGGTGTGGCGCATCACGATGCACGCCTTCGGCGACGCGGACAACCTGCGCGTCGACATGACGAGCGAGCCGTCGCTCTCCCAGGAGGACATCGTGCTGCTCCTCGCGGTCGGGATGACTCGCGCCGAGCTCGATCAGCTCCAGGCGAGCAGCATCGGCGCGAGCATCGCCCTCAACTACCTCGGCGCGGCGAGCGGGGCCGATCGCGCGGTCAAGCAGGCCCTTCCCATCATCGACGACTTTCGATTCGGGAGCGCCTACTCTACCGTCACCGGCAAGACGGAGCCTCAGCTCACGGTGGGCAAGCGGCTCACCAACGATCTGCGCGCGAGCGTCACCGCCGGCCTCTCCGAGGATCGCGAGCTGCGTTCGAACATCGAGTGGCGCCTCAACAACCGCCTCAGCGTCCAGGGGACGTACGACAACATCAACGACGTTTCGTCCTCGGCGGTCGGCAACCTCGGCGTGGATCTTCGCTGGAGGCTCGAGTTCGAGTAGCTGTCGTCTTGGAGCGAATGCGCGTCCTCGGCTCGATCGCCTGCTGCCTTTCTGTCCTCGGCCTCGCGTCGGGGCTCGCGGACGCGCAGCCGGTGACGCCCATCCCGCCTCCTGCCGCGTCGGCCGCCGCGCCCCTCGTGCCGACCCTCGAGGCGCCCCCCGACCTGTCCGCCCTCGCCGGCAAGCCGGTCACGCGCGTGGCGGTCGTCCTCGAGGGCAACGTGTGGGACGACATCGAGGTCCCGCCGGTGCGAACGGTGAAGGCGGGCGAGCTGCTCACGCCGGCCCTGGCGCGCCGCGCCCTCGACGAGCTTCTCACGTCGGGCCTCTTCGCGCGCGGTCGGGTGACGGCGACGGCCGAGAACAACGGCGTGCTCCTCGTCGTCCGCGTCGTGCCCCGCAAGCTCGTGAAGCGGGTGGAGCTCGAGCTCCACGGCGCGCGCGTCGACTACGAGGAGCTATTGCGCGACGCAGGGCTCTCCGAGGGCGGCGAGCTCGTGGGCGCGGAGATCGACGAGGCCGCGATGCGGATCGATCGCGACATGACATTGCACGGCTACCCCGCCGCCCACGCCACCGTGCAGACCCGCGCGACCGACGATCCGACGCGAGCTCTCGTCCTGGTCGACGTCGTGCCGGGCGCGCCGCGCCTCGTCGACGAGCGTGACTTCTACGTCTACGGAGGGAATCGCGACCAGATCCTGCCCGTGACCTCGGCGTACACCGTGCGGGCGCACGACCGCGCGGACTCGCCGGCCATCGACACCGCCGACGCCAACCTCGAGCTGGCGCTGCACACGAAGGGCTGGTACCGGGCGCGCGTCACGCACGATCTCGTGTGGGTCGGCGCGGCGGGCCCTGGCCAGCGCGTGGTGCTCCGCGTCCGCATCGACACCGGCCCGCTCCAGGTGGCGCAGTTCGAGGGCAACGACCACTACGACGCGGGCGCCCTCGGCGCGGCCCTCGGCCTCGACACGGAGACCGACCGCTCCGCGTCGCACCTGGCCGACAAGATCCGCACCTTCTACCAGAAGCGAAGCTTTCTCGACGCCGAGGTCCGGCCCGAGGTCCGCGGCGGCGAGAAGGACGGCGTCGTGCAACCCGTGGAGGTCGTCGTCTTCCACATCGACGAGCACGCGCGGGTGGACGTCGGGTCGCGGCGCTATCCGTGCCTCAAGCTCGACGCGATCCGCCACCTGTCGGGCGGTGGGCCGCGCTCGTCGGCGGAGATCGGCACCGAGATCGACAGCTTCCTCGACGAAGAGCTCCCCGGGACCGAGCTGCTCGTCAGCCCCAACCCCCTCGGCCTCAGCAAGACCCTCGGCGCCGGCGCGCGCGACATCCCGCCGGGTAGCCGCCCCATCCCCCTGAAGCTCGATCCCGACGCGACGTACGTGGCCGACACCTACGACCGCGCCACCGAGCACGTGCAGGAGCTCTATCGCAACGAGGGCTTCCTCCACGCGCAGGTCGGCCCGGTGCAGATCGTCCGCGCGCAGTGCGATCCGCGCTCGCCCGCCGGCGGCTGCATCCGCCGCCCGCTTCCGTCGCTCGACACGCAGGCATGCACCTACGACACCGCGGGCCTTCCGCTGCCGACGCAGGCCCTCGACTCGAGCTACACCTGTCGGCCCGATCCCGCGCGCGGCGTGGAGTGCGCACCGGAGCTACAGCTCGTCATTCCCGTCAAGCTGGGGCCGCGGACGCAGCTCTGGGACGTGGCCTTCACGGGCCTCAAGAGCGTGAGCGAGAAGGAGGTCGCCGACGCCGCGCAGGTCCCCATGGGCGACTTCGTGAGCTCGACCAAGCTCGAGGACGCCCGCCGTCGCATCATCGATTGGTACAAGGAGCTCGGCTACGCCTACGTCGACGTGAAGTACGCGCTCGAGCCGTCGCTCGACAACTCGCGCACACGGGTGCGCTTCGACGTGAGCGAGGGGGATCAGGTCTTCGTCAGCGCCATCGTGGTCCGCGGGCTGGAGGGAACGCGCGAGAGCGTCGTCCGGAGGCGCATCGCGCTCGTCGCGGGCGAGCCGTACCGAACGAGCGACGTGCGCAAGACGCAGGAGCGCCTGGCGACGCTGGGTGTCTTCTCGAGCATCTCGGTCTCGCTCGCCGATCCGTACGTCCCGGCGCCGACCAAGGTGGTCGTCATCGACTTCGTCGAGAGGCCGTCGCAGTACGTCGAGCCCAAGGTGGGCTTCTCGACCGGCGAGGGCGTCCGCGGCACGCTCGAGTACGGACACCGCAACCTCCTCGGGTACGCGTGGTCTCTCATCTTTCACGTGCAGGCGAGCTACCTCCCGGACTTCCTGATCCTCGACCCGCAGGTGAGGCAGAACTACGTCCCCCTCGGCATCGACCAGCGCATCGCCACGCGCGACACGGTGACGCTGGCCTGGCCGGAGATGGGCCTCGGCCCGACCATCACCTCGCAGGTCGACGGCGTGTACGTGCGCGACCTCGAGCCCGATTTCATCCTCGCGAAGACCTCGGCGCTGGGCTCGATGACGTGGCGGCCGACGCGCGGGGTGCAGCTGAGCGGCGGCCCCGACTACGAGCACAACGACGTGACGCTCTTCGACGCGTCGACGATTGCCCAGTATCTCGCGAATAACCCCGGCAATACCGACCTCGCACGGCTTCTCCGCGTCCCGGACGGCGCCAGCAACGTATTTGCGTACCGCGCTGTCTTCACGTGGGACCGTCGCGACAGCCCCTTCAACGCGCACCGGGGAACGTACATCGCCCTCGGCGTGGAGCAGGCGAACTCGTATCCCGTGCAAGGGACGTCGCAGACCGCCGACCTCGCGAACAACCAGTTCGAGGGGCACATCGTCCGGCTGACGCAGACGCTCGCCGCGTACATCCCCATCTCGGCCAAGGTGTCGCTCGCCGCCGAGGTGCGCTTCGGCGAGGTCGCCAACATCATCCCGTGCCGCGCGCCGTTCGCGCAGCCGGGGACGACGCTCCCCAACTACTGCACGTACCCGGACCGCCTCTTCTTCATGGGCGGCGTGGACTCGATGCGCGGCTGGCTGCAGGACGCGTTCATTCCGCAGGAGTACGTCGACCAGATCAAGGCCGGGACGGTCACGTGCACCAGCCAGAGCAACTGCCAGATTCCGCTCCGCGGCGGCAACCTGATGATCAACCCGCGCCTCGAGATGCGCTTTCCCGTGAGGGCACCGCTCGACGCGGCCGTCTTCGCGGACTTCGGGAATCTGTGGAACGACCCGAGCTACATCCTGACGCACGGCCTGCCGATGCGCGCGGACGTGGGCGTGGGGATGAGGGTGCTGACGCCGGTCGGGCCGCTGGTGTTCGACTACGGGATCAACGTCACGAAGAAGAGCTACGAGGACTTCGGGGCGTTTCACTTTGCGATCGGGCTGTTCTAGCTCCCTCAGTGCTTGCGCTCCAGCTCGTGGCGCGCCTTCGTCCGGGCCGTTTCCACCTCCGGCGCCGTATCCCCCGCGGGGTCCAGCCGGCTCGCGTCGTCGAGCCGCGCCACGCACTCCTCCCATCGCTGGGCCTCGCACTCCGCGAAAGCGCGCGTCCTCAGCTCCGACGCGGCGATGAGCCGCTGCGACGGAGGCTCCGGAGCCGGCGCGGACGACGGCGTGGGTACGGGCGGCGCAGGCGGCGCGCCGCCCGGATGGGTCAGCGCGTACACCAGTCCTCCCGCGGCCGTCGCCGCCACCGCCGCAGCCGCCATCCAGAACGCCAGCGGGCGCCGTCGCGAGGGCGGCCTCAGCGACCGCACCCGCGCTCCCGCCTCCAGCTGCTTCGCGCGACGCGCCACGACGCTGCGCTCCAGCTCTGCGACGACCGCGCGCGCCTCCGCCCTCTCTTTCTCGACATCGAACCCGCCCGCGGCGAGCTCCGCGTCCAGCGCCGCGTCGCTCAGCGAGGCCATCTGCTCGATCTCCTCGTCCTCGCGAGCCTCCTTCTCGAGGTCCTTCCAGATCTCCGCCGGTGTGCGCTTGGTGGGCATCACCTCTTCTCCTTCAATGCCAGCAGTCGCCTCACGGCGCGCATGCGCCGCTTCTTCGCGTTGTAGAACTCCTCTGCGGTGAACTCCGAGCGCGCGGCCATCGCCGCCGGCTCGTCCTCCACGTCCTCGGAGCGTAGCTCCAGCCAGCGCAGGTTCACCCGGTCCTTGCTCGACTCGAACTCGGCCCGCAGAAACGCCAGGTCGGAGGTCGCGGCTCGATCGTCCTCGCGCTTCTCTTCGCGCGCCAGGATGAGCGCTTCTGGATCCGGGATCTCGTCGGGCGACGTCGAGGCCTCCGCGAGCGATTCCTGCTCGGTCTCCTCGCGGCGCTCGTCTTTCTCCCGATCGCCGCTCATCTCGCTCCGCACCATCGCGCAGAGGAAGATGGACAGCGTCGGACCCTCCTTCGGGTCCCACGAGCAATTCTCCCACATGCGCGCGCGGGCGCGGTTCACGTACTCCCTGGCCTGCGGCAGCGAGCCCGCGCGGCGTTTCGCGTACGCGAGCGCGACGATCAGCGCCCGGTCGAGACGGTGCTCGAGGAGCATCTCCTCGAACCTCTCTCTCTGCTCGTCCGTGACTTGGCTCACGTGTCCCCCTCGACGCAGACGTTCTATCCGAAAAGTGGAGCGGGGAGAGCGGCGGTCGACTACCCCACCGCCCTCCCTTCTCCGGGGCACTCGGCCCCCGCCTGGCGACCTCCGCTAGACCTTGGCCGGCGCCGGTGCAGTACTTGCCACCGGCGTCGCAGGCGCCGTCACCGTCGCGTTGCCCGTGGGCTGCGCGGCGGGGACGACCCCCTTGACCTTGGCCTTCTCCTTCGGCCCCATCGTGTTTCTGGCGACTCGCGTCGCCTTCGCCTGCGCCTTGGCTTGCGCCTTGGCGTCGACGTTCGTCGACCGAGCTTTGCGCGGCGCCATGGCGAAGTCCCCGAGAATACTCGCGGAGGCTTCGGTGTCGCCGAATTGCCCGATGACGAACGCACGAAGGAATCGAAGGAGCGGGTCGACCGTCTGGTGACTCTGCTTTGCGGCGTCGACGTCGGTCGTCAACTGCGACCGCGTTGCGGTTGCCTTGTTCGACGCGGCGATGTCGCCCTGGAGCAGAGTGATCAGAGCGGCCGGCGTGAAGCTCGTGTTACCGAGCATCATCGTCACCAGACTGAGGAAGTGCTTCTGGATCCCCGCGACGACCGTTGTGATGCGGGCGGCGCGGCTAGCCTTCGACTGCTTGCTCGTGGTCATGGTTACCTCTCTCTCTATTCGTTGCGTTGTGAAGTCACCTTCCCGGCCCGGCACCATTGCCGGGCCTTCGTTGCCTTCAATCTGTATGCGGGCGCCGGAGAGCGATTCGCCGTCGGGAGAGAAGAAAAGTGATCCGCGAGGGTGCGGGGGAAGAGGGGGAGGGGGAAATGGGGCGAAGTTTCGCCGGGTTGGGGAGATGATGAATTTCGTCGCCGGGATGTCGCGGAGCTGTTCGTTGACGGCGACGCTGGCGTGCTGGACCATTCCGATCCGCCTCCCGTGGCGGCCCCGGGGGCGCAATGAACGTACTGGTGGTGGACGACGAGGCCGTGGTTCGCAGGTCGCTGAGCCGTCACATCACGCGCACGTGGCGCGACGCGCGCATCGAGTCGGTGGGGTCCCTGGGCGAGGCGGAACGGGCCCTGGACGAGACGCCACCCGACGTCGCGACGATCGATCTCGGACTACCTCCCGACCCGTTGAAGCTGCACGGCCTCCAGCTGGTGGAGCGCATGGCGAAGCAGGGACGGGCGGACCGCGCCGTCGTCCTGACCGGGCGACCGGAGGCGGTCGACGCGGCTCGCCGCGCGGGAGCGAGGATCGTGCTCGTCAAGCCGATCGGCCACGCAGAGCTTCGCGAGGCGGGCCGCCAGCTCGGGATCCCGCTCGTCGGCGAGCCAGAAGCGGTCGAGCCGGCGCTGTCGCCGCTGGTGGGGACGTCACGGGCGATGGTCGACCTTCGTGACGCCGTCCGTCGCCTCGGGAAGGAGAACGGTCCCGTGCTCGTGGAGGGGGAGACGGGCACCGGCAAGGAGCTGGTCGCGCGCGCCATCCACGGCTTTCACGGGAGGGGACCGTTTCACGGGCTCAACTGCGGCGCCTTGGATACGCTCGCCGAGTCGCAGCTCTTCGGGCACGCCCGGGGCGCATTCACCTCGGCGGAGCGGCGCACCCGTGGAGCGATCGCACAGGCCGGCGAGGGCGTGCTGTTCCTCGACGAGATCGGCGAGCTCGCGAAGTCGCTCCAGCCGAAGCTCCTGCGGCTCCTCGAGCACCCGTTCCAGGCACTCGGCGACGAGAGGTGGATCGAGCTCCGCGCGCGCGTCGTGGCGGCGTCCCACGTGGACCTGGAGGCTTGCGTGGCCGACGGGCGGTTTCGCGACGATCTCTTCTATCGCCTCGCGGTTCACATCGTCCGGGTGCCGCCGATCAGAGAGCGGACCGAGGACATCCCCGCCCTCGTTCACGCCCTTCTCGGGCGGCTCACCCGTCCGAAGCACGTCACCGGGGACGCGATCGCTGTTCTGGCGGCACAGGAGTGGCCGGGGAATGTGCGCCAGCTCGCGGGCTTTCTGGAGCGGGTGGCCGTCCATACGGACGACGACACGATCGACGCCGACGACGTGATCGCGGTCCAGCGAGCGAGCCTCGGCTCGTCGCGGCGCGTGCTGCTGGCGGGCCCCGTGAAGGTCCAAGCCGCGGAGCCCCTGCGCGGGTTCGGAGTCGAGATGGCTGCGCACGAGCGGATGCTCTTCGAACGAGCCTTGAGCCAGACGAACGGGAACATCGCCGCGGCGGCTCGCCTCCTCGGGGTCGATCGCATGGTGTTGACCCGATGGATGCACAAGCAAGGGCGTCGCTGAGACAGGGCTAGAATCTGGCTGCCGACGACCGCAGTACGGGCGAAGCACCGTGCAGCCGGCGATGCGCGGCCCGGGCTTCGAGATCGAGCGGCGCCCGACGCAGGAGGTCCTCAAGGGCCGTCGCTGCGTCTGGATGCGCTGCCGCCACCAGCGCAAGCGCACGGGCCTTCGCAAGAAAGAGGCTCTTCCCGTCCCGTACAAGAGCCTTGGCGAGGATCTCCAGGCCGCCGCCCCGGTCACCGAAGTGCGCGGCCTTCATCGCGCCGAGGAGGGCCTGGGCCGTGGGGGTCTCGGGGCTCGCGGCGATAGTCCCGGCAAGCGCGTCGAAGGCCTCGATATTCCCCTGCGCCAGAAGGGCCTCGGCCAGCACGAGCAGGGCCGGGCCGAACGCGGGCCGTACGGCGAGGACGGCGCGGGCGTGGCGCTCGCAAAGATCCATCTGCCCTCGCATCCCAGCGAGATGCGCCAGCAGGTGGCGGCTTCGAAACGCGACCGTCGTATCCAGGACCCCCAACGAGGCGGGATCGTTCCCATGACCGAGCGCGGTCATCGCGCTGAGCTCCGACGCGTCGTAGTCGCCAATGGCGCCGAGGATCTCGGCTTCCAGAAGCCAGAGTTGGGGGGCCGAAACGGCGACGAGCAGTCCTTCGCGCACCATCTCGAGCGCGAGGTCGAGGCGATGCTCATGCGCGTACGCCTCGCCAAGCATCGCGTGGACACGCACGGACAGATCGGGCGACACGAGTGGCACGGCGATGTGCAGCGAGACGATGGCCTCGGCGTAGCGGCCCAGGTCGAGGTGGGCACCGCCGCGCTGGAAGAAGTACCACCCGTCGGGAGGGCGGCGCTCGTACTCGAGCTCCAGCAGGCGGAGGTTGCGCTCGAGCTTGCGAAGAAAGAGCGCTTGGTCCTGGTAGCCGACGTGATGGACCGCGATCCCGGTCTCGCGGAGCTGGCAGCCGGTGGCGTGCAGGGCGGGCAAGATCTGCTCGTGGACGCGGCCTCTCCAGCGATGCGCGGGCGCGCTGGGGAACAGTCGGACGTGCTTTACCTCGAAGGTGGCCTGCCCGTCGGACGCGAGGCTCATGCACGACATCAAACCCGCGACGCGGTTGGCGTCCAGACCGCGGAGTAGCTCGCCAAGCTTACCGAGGTTCACTGCGTCAAGCCGGTCGTCGGCGTCCATCCAGAGAATCCATTCTCCGGTGGCTCGACGGAGCGACTCGTTTCGCGCGGCGGCAAAGTCGTCGCACCAGGGGAAGTCGAATACGTGTGCGCCGAATGACTCGGCGATCGAACGCGTGGAGTCAGCCGACCCGGTGTCCACCACGATCATCTCGCTCACCAGCGGAACGAGGGGGCCGAGGCAAGCGGCCAGGTTTGCGGCCTCGTTTCGCGCAATCACGCATAGCGAGACGGCGGGCATCTTCAGAGGCTCGGCGGATCGCCCGGGTGCGGTCGCGGTCCGCCCCGTCCGGCGTTGATGCCACCCGATGGATCCCACGGATCGCTTCCGGCGGTCGGTACGACCCCGCCGTCGCCACCGCCTTCGCCGCCACCTCCTCCACCACCACCGTAGCCTCCGCCGG
>Ga0182030_10019374_pt1 | contig 12958 bp, 12 predicted proteins | sample 812S3MmetaG_FD_121299 | JGI IMG/M metagenome (GOLD analysis project Ga0182030, IMG submission 121299) | Permafrost microbial communities from Stordalen Mire, Sweden - 812S3M metaG (Illumina Assembly) | ecosystem: Environmental > Terrestrial > Soil > Wetlands > Permafrost | place: Sweden... | reverse complement strand
CAACCTCCAGGTTGACGCCGCGCAGCGCGTGCACTCCCCCAAATCGAACTTCAGCTTCCGCTACCTGCAGAAGCGCCACGTCAATCGCCCCCTCTGCCCCCTTCATGCCAGGTGGCGTGCCCGGCATGCCTCGCCCTGATTTTCCAGGTGAACCCCGCTTGGTGTTCAGAAGGAGAACAGGTTCTCGTCCACGTACTTACGGTCCAATTCGGTCAATCGGCCGGGGAGGATTAGCCTGCATTTCTATGGAGCACTCGATGGCAGATCGACTGGCTGAGTTGGCGGAGCGCAAGGAACAGGCGCTGCATGCTGGCAGCGAAAAATCAGTTGAACGGCATCACGCCAAGGGGAAGATGACGGCCCGGGAACGGATCGACTTCTTGCTCGATGACGGCTCGTTCCAAGAACTCGACATGCTGGCCCGTCACCGTGCGCACGGCATGGGCCTGGAAGACAACCGCCCCTACACCGACGGTGTGGTCACCGGGTTCGGGACGATCGACGGTCGCCGTGTCTGTGTCTTTAGCCAGGACTTCACCGTGTTCGGCGGGGCCCTGGGCGAGGTGTTCGCCGAGAAGATTCACAAAGTGATGGATCTGGCCGCCTCCACCGGCGTGCCGATGATCGGCCTCAACGACGGAGCGGGCGCCCGCATCCAAGAAGGCGTGGTTTCCCTGCACTCCTACGGCGGGATCTTCCACCGCAACGTGGCCTCCTCCGGTGTCATCCCCCAGATCAGCGTGATCCTCGGCCCATGCGCCGGCGGCGCCGTTTATTCGCCGGCCATGACGGACTTCATCTTCATGGTCCAAGGCACCTCGCACATGTTTATTACCGGTCCCGATGTCGTAAAGACCGTGACCGGCGAAGACGTCACCCTCGAAGAACTTGGGGGAGCTATGAGTCATGCCACCAAGTCAGGCGTCGCCACCTTCGTCTCCCCCGACGAGAAGGCCTGCCTCACTGACGTGCGCCACCTGCTGTCGTTCCTCCCCTCCAACAACCTGGAGGAGCCACCGATCGAGATGACAGGAGACGACCCGGAGCGCTTGGTGCCCGAGCTCATCGACATCATGCCGGCCTCACCCAACCAGCCCTACGACATGAAGAAGGTCATCACCGCCGTGGTCGACGACGGCGAGTACTTCGAGGTGCACCGGCACTGGGCCATGTCGATCACCTGCGGCTTCGCCCGCATGGACGGACGGGTCGTTGGCATTGTGGGCAACCAACCCGCCGTACTGGCCGGCGTGCTCGACATCGACTCCTCGGAAAAAGCGTCCCGCTTCGTCCGCGTCTGCGACGCCTTCAACGTGCCCCTCCTCACCTTCGTCGACGTGCCCGGTTTCATGCCCGGCACCGATCAGGAGTATGGCGGCATCATCCGCCACGGGGCCAAGCTGCTCTACGCCTACTGCGAGTCCACCGTGCCGCGGATTCAGATCATCACCCGCAAGGCCTACGGCGGCGCCTACGTCGTCATGAACTCCAAGTCGATCGGCGCCGACCTGGCCTTTGCATGGCCATCAGCCGAGCTGGCGGTGATGGGTCCCAATGGCGCCGTGGAAATCGTCTACCGCCGTGAGCTGGCCGAAGCGGCCGACCCGGCGGCGCGGCGCACCGAGCTGATTGACGATTACACCGAGCGCTACGCCAATCCCTACATCGCGGCGGAGCGAGGCTATGTCGATGACGTGATCTCCCCGGCCGATACTCGAGCCGTCATATGCCGAAGTCTGGAGATCCTCGCCACCAAGCGCGAGGAACTGCCTCGGCGCAAGCACGGCAACGTGCCGTTGTGAGCGCGGACGTGGCGATCTCGGTCAAGCCCGAGATGCTCGCCCTGTTGCCGCCGTCGGAGCCCGATCCCGAAATCGTGGCCATCATTGCAGCGGCGGCCCTGCTGGTGTGGCCCCAACCCACCGCCCCCGACGAGCTCGATCCGGTGCACCAACCCTGGCGGTTCAGCGGGCGGTGGTGGAACAAACCAACACCACTCCGCCGCGACCGTCCTTGGGCGCGGCGCTGACCGTTTATCTCGACGATTGGCGTCAGCGGGCCACCATCGGCACCCGCGACGATCGCTGGTCGCACCTTTTGGCCGATGACGAGCACGAACTGCACGCGCTGGCCGAGCAACTCGGGATCCCGAGGCGAGGTTTCCAACAACATCGCCGCTCAGCCGCCTTGAATCACTACGACCTGCCGGAGAGTTACCGCCAAGCGGCTATCGACCTCGGGGCCGTGCCCATTACCTGGCGTCAGATGGCCCGGCTTACCCGGGAGTGGCGCCGCGCTGGCGTTCCGCCAGTGCCACCAGATCTTCCATGATGCCCAGGAACTCATAGTCCTTGGGTGTGTACACCGAAGCGACCCCTTTGCCGAGCAAGATCTCGGCATCGTCGGGGGGGATAATGCCCCCGACCACGACGGCAGCCTCAACCCCGGCGGCCCGGAGGCGGTCCACCACATCGGGCACCAGTTCCATGTGGGAACCCGACAGGATGGAGAGTCCCACGATGTCGACGTCCTCGTCCCGCGCTGCGGCCACGATTTGGGCCGGGGTCAACCTGATCCCCTGATAGATCACTTCGAACCCAGCGTCTCGAGCGGCCACCGCGATCTGTTCGGCCCCATTTGAATGGCCATCGAGTCCCGGCTTGGCCACTAACAAGCGAGGAGGACCGCCCGTGCGCTCAGCCAGTGCTTTGGTGCGGGCCACGATCGGGGCCAGGTCATTGCCCCGGTGTCCGACTCCCCCACTGATACCGGTCGGGGCACGAAACTCGCCGAACACCTCTCGCAATGCGCCGGCCCATTCGCCAGTGGTGCCGCCGACGTGGGCGAAGGCGATGGTGGCGTCCATGATGTTGCCGTCCGGGCCGTCGTCCTCGGCCACCCGGCGCAACTCGTCGAGCGCCCGGCGCACCGCCGCCTGATCTCGGTTGAGGCGCCAATGCGCCACGTCGTCGGCCAGTTCGGCTTCGAGACGCGGATCCACCTTCATGATCGACTCAATCTCGTCGTCACCCGTCAAGGGTGACGGGGCAGTTTCGGTGAAGACGTTGACCCCGACCACCTTCTGCTCGCCAGTCTCAATCCGCCGCACCCGCTCTGATTGGCTGCGCACCAACCGCATTTTGAGTTCGTCAATGGCCTCGAACGCTCCGCCCAGGGCCTCGACGTCGGCCAACTCGGCGCTGGCCGAGGCCATCAACTCTTCAGTCTTGTTGGCGATGACGGTCGAGCCTTCGAAGATGTCGCCGTACTCAAGCAGGTCGGATTCGAAGGCGAGTATCTGCTGCATGCGCAGCGACCACTGCTGATCCCAGGGACGAGGCAGGCCCAGCGCTTCGTTCCAGGCCGGCAACTGCAAGGCTCGGGCTCGGGCGCTCTTGGACAAGGTGACCCCGAGCATCTCAAGCACGATGCGGGGCACGTTGTTCTCGGGTTGTTGTTCGGTCAGCCCAAGTGAGTTGACCTGGACGCCGTAACGGAAACGACGGAGCTTGGGATCTTCGACGCCGTAGCGCTCGGCGCAGATGCGATCCCACATGGCCGTAAAGGCCCGCATTTTGCAGGTCTCCTCCACGAAGCGCACACCAGAGTTGACGAAGAAGCTGATCCGACCGACCACGGCCGGCACCTCGGACTCATCGATCTTTCCCGACGCGACCACGCCGTCGATCACGCCGATGGCCGTGGCCAAGGCATAGGCAATCTCCTGGGTCGGCGTGGCTCCCGCCTCTTGGAGGTGGTAGCTACAGACGTTGATGGGGTTCCATTTCGGCGCCTGACGCACGGTGTAGGCGATGGTGTCGACGGTCAGGCGCAGGCTGGGTCCGGGCGGGAAGATGAACGTGCCTCGGCTCAGGTACTCCTTGATGATGTCGTTCTGCGTAGTGCCCGAGAGCTGTCGGGGATCGACCCCTTGGTCCTGGGCGTGGGCCACGTAAAGACCGAGAAGCCAGGCCGCGGTGGCATTGATCGTCATTGACGTGTTCATCTCGGCCACCGGGATGCCGGCCATCAGCTCTGCCATGTGGCCCCGGTGCGCCACCGGGACGCCGACCTTTCCCACTTCGCCAGCCGCCTCGGGCGAATCGGGGTCGTATCCGGTCTGGGTGGGGAGATCGAAGGCGATGGACAAACCGGTCTGACCCTTGGCCAGGTTGGTGCGGTAGAGCTCGTTGGACGCCTTGGCAGTGGAGTGACCTGAATAGGTCCTCATCACCCATGGCACGTCACGTGGTGCTGGTGGTTGCTCACTCATCAATGTCACCTCCGTCCGTGGCTTGCGTTGCCTTCATCATGCCCGTCCGGACTGCCATTGACCTTACGGCTCAGCGGCTGTACTCGTAGAAACCGCGCTTGGTCTTGCGGCCCAACTGTCCCGAGCTGACCAAGCGCCGCAACAGCGGGACGGCGGCGTAGTTCGGATCCTTGAACTCGGCGTAGAGGGCGTCGAGGATGGCCAACGACGTGTCGAGCCCGACCAAGTCGAGCAGCGCGAACGGGCCCATGGGGAACCCGCAGCCCCCCTTCATGGCGGCGTCGATACCTTCTTTGGTGGCCACGCCTTGGTCCAGCAGACGGACGGCGTTGTTGAGATAGGGAAACAACAGCGCGTTGACGATGAAGCCGGCCTGGTCCTTGACCTCGACCGGGTCTTTGCCGCAGGCGCGGGCGAACTCGGTGGCCGCTTCCATGGTGGCGTCATTGGCCGTGATGGGGCGCACGATCTCGACCAGGGCCATGGACGGTGCCGGATTGAAGAAGTGGATGCCGCACACCTGATCGGGTCGACCGGTGGCCATGGCCATTTCAACCACGGGCAGCGTCGAGGTGTTGGTAGCCAAGATCGTCCCGGGCTTACATTCCTGGTCCAGCTGGGTGAAGAGCTGCATCTTTACGTCAAGGTCCTCGACCACCGATTCAATGACCAGGTCGCAATCGGCCAGCCCGGCCAACTCGGTGGTGGCCGAGACTCGCGCGGCAATCTCACCCGCTTCGGCTTCGGTGCGCTTCCCGCGCTCCACCTGTTTGGCCAACGACTTCTTCAGGCCGGCCACCATGGCATCCGCTGTGTCCTGGCTCCGACTCCGCAACACCACGTCGTAACCGGCGGCCGCCGCCACTTCGGCGATACCTGAACCCATGATTCCGGCCCCAACAATTCCAACCCGCGTAATGGACATGGACCGAGAGCTTACTGGTCGGTAACCACTGCGGTCTAGGCCAGAGACATGCAAGAGTGGCGCATGGACACGAACGGAGTACTGGCCCTGGTCGGAGGGAGCGAATGGACTCCGGGATGCACCTTCGACGCCCAATTGTTGGCCACGTCGGGGAGCCCCGATGTGGTGGTGCTCCCGACCGCTTCGGCCTACCAGCACCCCGAACGGGTGGTCCTCCAAGCAGCTGACTGGTTCGGGACCATGGGGGGCCAGGTCGAAGGCCTCATGGTGGTGGACCGGGATTCAGCCAATGATCCGGGGATGGCCGCCGTGGTGGCTGGGGCCAGCTTCATCTATCTCTCGGGCGGGTCACCGCTCCACCTCAAATCCGTCTTGAAAGGTTCGGCCACCTTCGACGCTTTACGCCAGGCCTGGGCCGGTGGCGCGGTCGTGGCGGCGTCAGCGGCCGGCGCGGTGGTGCTGACCGATCCCATGGTGGATCCACGTGGTGGAGGCCTTACCGTCGGCCTGGGCCTCATTGAACAACTGGCCGTCATGCCCGAATTCAGCGAGGAACTAGGCGGAGCCCACGCGCAACGATTGGAGCGCACGGTGGCCTTGGCACCCGAGGGGCTCCCGGTGGTGGGCATCCCCGACCGCACGGCCTTGATCAGGGCCGCCAACGGCACCTGGAGTTGTGAGGGAGCGCATGACCCCGTCGTCTTCCTCAATGGGAGTCGGACGCAAGGGTTGGGCGCGCTGGCCGGTTAGCGACTAGTCGCTTTCGACGATGGTGACGGACTCAATCTCGACTCGCTCCTGGGGCGTGCCGGCCTTGGTCCCGATGTCGTTGATCTTGGCCACCACATCGCCACCGCTGACCACCGCACCGAAGAGCGAATAGAGCGGAGGCAGGCCAGCTCCATCGGGTCCGCTGATGATGAAGAATTGGCTCCCGTTGGTATTGGGCCCGGCATTCGCCATGGCCAACGAACCGATCTGATACTGCCCGCCCTTAGGCAATTCATCTTCGTACTTGTAACCGGGACCGCCGGTGCCGGTGCCCTGGGGATCCCCGCCCTGGAGGACGAAGCCCGGGATGATGCGGTGGAAAATGACCCCGTCGTAGAAGTGGTAGCGGGCCAAGAAGACGAAGCTGTTGACCGTCTTCGGCGCCTTGAGCGGGTCCAGCTCAATGACCATGGTGCCGTGCGACGTCACCATGGTGGCGGTGTAGCGCTTGGCCGGGTCGATCACCATCGGCGGGTATTCGCTGAACTTCTGCTGCTTCGGGCTAGAACCGTCGGCTGCGGGTGGGTCGATTGCCATGAGTGAATGTCCTTTACGAATCGGTGATCTTGACGGAGAGCATGCGGTTGGTGACGGTCGGCGTACCGGCTGAGGTGCCTTGGGCGTTGATGGCTTCGACCACGTTCAGTCCCGTACCGATGGTGCCGAAGAGTGAGTATCCGCCACTGGCGAGGTCGCCGTCCAATATCTGGGCTCCACCGGGGACCACGATGAAGAACTGGGCACCATTGGTGTCGGTACCGCCGGAGTTGGCCATGGCCACGTCACCGGTGGCGTAAGCCTTCGGGACGTTCTCGTTCTTGAACGAGTAGCCCGGCGTACCGGATCCCGTGCCGGTGGGATCACCGGTCTGATCCATGAAACTCGGGATGACCCGGTGGAAGATGACGCAGTTGTAGTACCCCTTGTTGGCCAAGAAGACAAAGTTGTTGACGGTGGTCGGCGCCGCCTTGGCGTTCAGGTTGATGGTGAACGTCCCGGCCGTGGTGACCACCGTTGCCACGTAGTTCTTGGTGTTGTCGATCGTCATGGGCGGGGGCGACGAGTACTTCTGGGTATTGACCGTGGTGCTGGTGCTCGCTGGGCACCCGGCGGCGACGGCCAGCTTGTTGGCGGCAGCCTGCGCGCTCGCCGTGGCGGCCGACGCCGTCGTGGTCGTGGTCGGAGGAACGGTCGTGGTCGAAGACGGCACCGTGGTGCTGGTACTCGGCGCCGTGGTCACCGTGGTCTTGGTGGCGCTGGTCGGCGTCTTCTTGTTGTTGCTCGAGGCTAAAACGACGATGCCCACCACGATGGCGGCAATGACCGCCACGATGATGACGTTGCGGGTGGTCTTGCGGCGCTTATCGGCCTTGGCCTGGGCCGCCAGACGGGATTCCCGCCCGGCTCGTTGACGGGCTCTCTTCTCGCTAGGCATGGCCCGAGACCCTATCTGGCCCAGCGCCCCCCGTTTGATCGCCTCGGCGGCCCAGCGTCCCAGAGGGTGTGGTCAAGGCTATTAGCGTTGCGGGATGCCGTTGCTTGTCCAGAAGTTCGGAGGCACCTCGGTCGGCGATGCCGACCGGATCCGAGCCGTCGCCGATCACATTGCCCGCACCAGACGGGAAGGTAGTGACGTGGTGGCTGTGGTCAGCGCCATGGGCAAGACCACCGACGATCTGATCCGACTAGCCGATTCGGTCAGCGGCAACCAGCCCCCCCGCGAGTACGACATGCTGGTCAGCGCCGGTGAGCGGATCACGGCGCCAGCCTTGTGCATGGCCCTGGCCGGGCTCGGAGTCGAGGCCAGGTCCTTCACGGGCAGTCAGGCCGGCATCATCACCAATACCGATCACACCCGGGCCAAGATCCTCGAAATCCGGCCCGACCGTCTCCGTGAGGCTTTGGCTGACGGGGTGGTCCCGGTGGTGGCGGGCTTCCAGGGTGTCTCGACCGAACGCGACGTCACCACACTCGGTCGGGGTGGTTCAGATACCACGGCCGTCGCGTTGGCGGCCGTGCTAGGCGCCGACGCCTGCGAGATCTACACCGACGTGACCGGTGTCTTCACGGCCGACCCCAGGGTGGTGCCGACCGCCCATCGGATCAATCGGATCGCTTTTGAGGAAATGCTGGAGATTGCGGCGACCGGAGGGCGCGTCTTGAACTTGCGCTCCGTCGAGTTCGCTCGCAATCACAACGTGGCGCTGCACGTGCGCAGCAGCTTCACCTGGGAACCCGGAACCTGGGTCGTCGAGGAGGACGAAGACATGGAAGAAGCAGTGGTCACCGCGGTGACCCATGACACGTCAGAAGCCAAAGTCACGGTCAGCGGGGTCCCCGATCGACCCGGCATCGCGGCCCAGCTGTTTCGGGCTCTGGCCGACCGCTCCATCAACGTCGACATGATTGTGCAGAACACGTCGGCCCACGGCACCACTGACATCTCGTTCACCGTCCCCAAGACCGATCTGCCCACTTCGGTGGAGACGGCACAAGCCCACTGCGACGAGCTGGGCGCCACCGGGGTGACGTCGGACCTCGATGTGTCGCGGGTGTCCCTCATCGGTGTCGGCATGAAGTCACACCCGGGTATCGCCGCCACCATGTTCGAGACGTTGGCCAAGGAGGAAATCAACATCGACATGATCTCAACCTCAACCATTCGCACGTCGTGCATCGTGGCGACGGCCGACGTCGAGCGAGCCGTGCGGTGCTTACACGCCGCCTTCGATCTGAGTTGATGTCGGGCCCATACCGATACCTCTGGCTTCTTCGGCACGCCAAGACCGTGACCGACCCACCGCCCGGTGGGACTGACTTCGACCGGGTGTTGGCTCCCCGGGGCCGGCGCGACGCGACGGCATTGGGCCAATTGTTCTTGGGCGGTGCCGAGAAATTGGTCCGCCCGAAGGCCCCATTTCCCGAGCTGGCTCTGGTGTCGCCGGCCGCCCGCACCACGGCCACCGCGCAACTGGCCCTCGATCTCTTGTCTCAACCCCCAGTGACCGAGCTCGTTCCCGCCTTTTACAACGCCGATCCCGAAGACGTCATGGACCACCTTCGTGGTTTGAGCGCTGAGGTGACCTCCGTCATGGTGGTGGGCCACAACCCGACCGCCCATTCGTTGGCCACGGGACTCATCAGCCGCGATGACAAGGCGGGCCGCGCTCTGGCCGAACGTCGAGGCTTTCCCACCTGCGCGCTCGGCGTGTACCGCTTCTCGGTCGAGCAGTGGTCAGAGGTGCACGGCGCATCGGCCCGCTTGCTCGGCTTGCTCATCCCGCCGTTCGGCGAGGAATAGGCGCTCCGCTCAGGAGAAGGTACTGAGGATGGCCGCGTCACCCTGACCGCCGCCGCCACACAGCGCCACGGCTGCGGTTGAGGCACCACGACGGCGCAGTTCCAACAACGCGGTCAATGCCACCCGGGTACCGGACATGCCGACCGGGTGACCCAGGGCGATGGCCCCACCATTGACGTTGATCTTGCTTTCGGGGATGCTCAGGTCGTCCGCCGAAGCGAGGCCCACGGCAGCGAAAGCCTCGTTGATTTCGAACAGGTCGATGGCGTCCACACTGATGCCCGCCTTCTGAGCCGCCTTGGCAATGGCCCGAGATGGTTGGGTGAGCAGCGATGTATCGGGACCGGCCACCATGCCGTAGGAGACGATCCGGCCCAGCGGAGTGATGCCGAGCGCCTTCGCCGTGTCCGCGGACATCAGCACGGCCGCGGCCCCACCATCGGAGATCTGCGAGGCATTGCCGGCGGTAATTGTGCCGTTCTTGTCGAAAGCCGGACGCAGCGACCCAAGTGACTCGGCCGTCGTTTCGGGCCGCACGCCCTCATCGGTGTCGACCAGGAGAGGGTCGCCTTTGCGTTGGGGCACGTGCACGGGCACGATCTCTTCGGCCAGCCGTCCATCCTTGGCCGCAGCAGCCGCCTTTTCATGGCTGGCCGCAGCGAATGCATCTTGGCGTTCCCGCGAGATGCCCACCTTGGCGTTGTACTGCTCGGTCGAGAGGCCCATGGCGATGTGGTCAAAGGCGTCGGTCAGGCCGTCGTACATCATGGAGTCGATCAGGGCCCCGTCCCCGATCCGGTAGCCGGCCCGGGCTCCGGGAAGCAGGTACGGCGCTTGCGTCATGGATTCCATCCCACCGGCCACCACAATGTCGGCGTCGCCCGAACGGATCATCTGGTCAGCCAGGTAGATGGTGTTGAGGCCCGAAAGACACACCTTGTTGATGGTGTTGGAAGGCACCGACATCGGAATACCGCCGTGGACGGCTGCTTGGCGGGCCGGAATCTGGCCCTGTCCCGCCTGGAGCACCTGGCCCATCAGGACGTAATCGACCTGGTCAGGTGCCACGCCAGCCCGAGCCAGCGCCTCGGCAATGGCGAAGCCACCCAGCTCCATGGCCGAAAAACTGGCCAAGCCTCCCGAGAGCTTGCCAATAGGGGTTCGTGCTCCAGCGACGATGACGGCCTCAGCCATGACCTCAACCTCCGTGTCTCAACCGATCAAGTTACCGGTCGGAAACTACACCTTATTGGCCCACTATCGTCATGGGCCATGAGCGACATTCTCAGTGCAGCCCTTGCGGGCGCTTCGGCCGACGAACTGGCCGGACTGCCTATGCCCGAGTCGTATCGAGCTGCCGTGGTGCGGCGTTCCGATGTGGACATGTTCGACGGGATGGAGTCCTCGGACAAGGATCCACGGACTTCCCTCCACGTGCAAGACGTCCCGCTGCCCGAGCTCGCACCCGACGAGGCCTACCTGGCGGTGATGGCTTCGTCCATCAATTTCAATACGGTGTGGACCTCGATCTTTGAGCCGCTCCCCACGTTCGGATTCCTCGACCGTCTGGCCAAGGAAGGACCGTGGGCGGCTCGCCACGCGCTCGACTACCACGTGGTCGGATCAGACGCTTCGGGCGTCGTCCTGCGCACCGGCTCGGCTGTGCGCAACTGGAAAGTGGGTGACAAGGTCACCGTCCACTGCAACTACGTCGATGACCAAGACCCCTCGGCCCACGACGACTCCATGTTGGCGGCCAACCAGCGCATCTGGGGCTTCGAGTCCAACTTCGGCGGACTGGCCGACGTGGCGGTCGTCAAAGCCAACCAACTGATGCCCAAGCCGGCCCATCTCAGTTGGGAGGAAGCAGCGGTCAACGCACTGTGTAACTCGACGGCCTATCGGATGCTGGTGTCGCCCAACGGCGCCCGGATGACCCAAGGGGACAAGGTGCTGGTGTGGGGAGCCAGTGGCGGGTTGGGAAGCTTCGCCGTGCAGCACGTCCTGAACGGCGGCGGCACGCCGATCGGCGTGGTCTCCTCCCCTGAGAAGGTGGCATTGCTCACCGACCTCGGAGTCGAAGCCGTCATCGATCGACGCGCCGAGAACTACAAGTTCTGGAAGGACGAGCACACGCAAGATGAGTCCGAGTGGCGCCGCTTCGGCAAGGACATCCGCGGCCTAGTGGGTGGCGAACCCGAGATTGTGTTCGAACATCCGGGTCGCCAAACCATGGGAGCGTCGGTGTTCGCGTGCAAGCGCGCCGGGATCATCGTGACGTGCGCCGCCACTTCGGGATTCATGATTGAGTACGACAACCGTCACCTCTGGATGAAACTCAAGACGATCAAGGGATCCCACTTCGCCAACTATCGAGAAGCCTGGGATGCCAACCAATTGATCTGCGACGGCAAGGTCTTGCCGCCTCTGTCCGCCGTCTACTCGTTGGACGACGTCGGCGAAGCGGCCTATCAGGTGCACCACAACCTGCACGAAGGAAAGATCGGCGTGCTCTGCCTGGCGCCCGAAGAGGGACTCGGCATTGACGACCGCGAGCTCCGTGAAAAGGTGGGCGAAGATCGCATCACTCTCTTTCGGAGGCACGGGGTATGAGCGATACCAGCTTGTTCACCGAGATCGACCATGTGGCCATTGCGGTCAATGACCTGGAGGCGGCCATCGCCTGGTACCAGGAAGTCTTCGGGGCCACAGTCGAGCATCGCGAGCGGGTCGAATCCGACGGTGTCGAGGAGGCGCTTTTGGCCGTGGCCGACTCGTACATTCAACTGCTCACGCCGATCCGGGACGACTCACCGGTAGCGAAGTACCTGGCCAACAAGGGTGAAGGGCTGCACCATGTGGGTTACCGGGTAGCCGACTGCGCCGTCGCCCTCCAATCCGTCAAGGACGCGGGCGGGCGGGTCATTGATGTTGCTCCACGGCCCGGATCCCGGGGCACGACCGTGGCCTTCGTGCATCCGAAAACGTCATTTGGGACGCTCATTGAGCTGGTGCAGGAATAGGGCTGACGCCCCGAGATTGAGTCTCCCTCAGGGAATACGCACGTCCAGCGCGAGGGCGGCCGAGGCCTTCTCTTCTTCGGTCAACTCTGATTCCCGAACTGGTGTGACCAGGCTCCAGTGGTGACCAACGGGGCAACGTTGCAGCCTCCACCAGCCCAGCCGGAGTGACTTGAACGACGCGCCGGGGATCCAGATGGTGGTGAACAGATGCCCGCTCTGGCACTGCACGATCGAATTGAGTTGGAACAATGAGCCCCGGCGGCGAGCGACCACGACTGTCTCGGCCACCAACCAGGAGAGGCCCAGGGCGATGAGGACTTTCTTGCGCACCGCCCCAGCGTAGGTCGCTCGAGCCGCGCCAGGCCATTGGGTTGGATTCGGGTTCGACACGCCACGACGACGCCCGAGAGAGGCTCTCTCGATGGCTCTTTTCCAAAAAGGTTCGCTGGGGCGAACTTCTTTTGTGAAGAAGGAGCGACCATAAGGAGGACCCCCCGTGTTCTGGCTACTTCGACTGATCCACTCCGGCCGCCAACACCCGGCCCGGATTGGCCGACGCCACCCACACTCCACTGGGGATCGCCAGAAGTTGGCGGGGCACGCTCTTCAGGTTGACCGGCGCCAGAACAGGCTGCGGGAAGATGGTGCGCAGCTGATCGCTGGAT
>Ga0182030_10019373_pt1 | contig 12958 bp, 15 predicted proteins | sample 812S3MmetaG_FD_121299 | JGI IMG/M metagenome (GOLD analysis project Ga0182030, IMG submission 121299) | Permafrost microbial communities from Stordalen Mire, Sweden - 812S3M metaG (Illumina Assembly) | ecosystem: Environmental > Terrestrial > Soil > Wetlands > Permafrost | place: Sweden... | reverse complement strand
GGAACGGTAGACTCGGAAACTACTCAGGCCCTGTGCAATTCCCGGCCGGGCTGCCGCGCAGTGATCACAAAGGCGCCATGTCCGGGGCGCATGGGCTTATAATCCGGCATCGAGCGTGCTAACCGAAGCGGCAGCGAATTGATTTTGTCATATTTGCCGATCCGACAGCCTGCGTCGTCGCGCGCGAATTCTCCGCTGCAGTGACTGACGATTACCAGCTTCATTGACATGAAATGCTGAACGTGTCCTCGCCAACGCTCACAGCTAAGTCGGAAGCATGCCGGGCTCTTAAATTGCCTCAACAGATCCGTGGCAATTGCTCGCCGACCAGCATGTCGACGATCCGCCGCCCGCCAAACACCGTGCGCATGGTGACGCGGCCGGCCTCGCCGTGGCTAACCCGTCCGATGATGTCGGCGCCCTCACCGAGCGGATGCGCACGCATCGCGGCGAGAGCCGCGTCGACCTGCGCCACGGGCACGATCACGACGATCTTGCCCTCATTGGCGAGATAGAGCGGATCCAACCCGAGGATTTCGCAGAACGCCTTGACCTGCTCGCGGATCGGCGTGGCGGCCTCGTCGATCTCGATTGCGACCTGCGATGCGTCCGCAATCTCGTTGAGCACCGTGGCAAGTCCTCCGCGGGTCGCGTCGCGCACGAAGCGGACCCCGGGCGCCGCCGTCAACAGCGCCTCGATCAGGCCATGCAGGCAGGCGCAATCGCTTTCGATCAGGCTGTCGAGCGCCATGTCGCCGCGCGCGCACAGGATGGCGGCGCCATGGTCGCCGAGCAGACCGTTTACCAGCACGGCATCGCCCGGTCGCGCGGCATCGACGCCGAGCGTAAGCCCCTTCCGGATAACGCCGATGCCGGTGGTGGTGACGAACAGCTTGTCACAGGCGCCGCGCTGCACCACCTTGGTATCGCCCGTGACGATCCGGACGCCGGCATTGCCGGCGGTTTCCGCCATCGAGCGCGCGACCCGGCGCAGCAGATCGACGCTGGTGCCCTCCTCGACAATCACGGCGCAGGACAGATACAGCGGCTTGGCACCACCGACCGCGAGGTCGTTGACCGTACCGCAGACCGCGAGCTTGCCGATGTCGCCGCCCGGGAAGAATAAAGGATCGACCACAAAAGAATCGGTGGTAAACGCCAGCCGGTCGCCATGGTACGCAAGCTCGGCGAGACCGAACCGCGCCTGATCCTCCAGCGGCGCCAGCGCCTGATTGTCGAACGCGGCCACGAACACGTCGTCGATCAGGTCCTTCATCGCCTTGCCGCCACCGCCATGGGCGAGCGTCACGGTGCCGACGCTGACCTTGCCCAGCCGCCGGGTTTTGATGAACGGAGCGACGTTCATACCGCCTCCTTGTAACGCTTGACGCCGCCATATTGGTAATAGGCAGCGCAGGCGCCCTCGGACGACACCATCAGCGCGCCAACCGGGGTTTCCGGCGTGCAGGCCGACCCGAACACCTTGCATTGCCACGGTTTGATCACGCCCTTCAGCACCTCGCCGCACTGGCATGATTTCGGATCGGCGACCTTCAGGCTCGGAATCGTGAATTTTTGTTCGGCGTCGAAATGCACGTATTCAGCGCGGAGCTTGACCCCGGAGTGATCGATTGAACCGAGCCCACGCCACTCGAAAAACTCGCGCAGCTCATAGACCCGGGATACCGCCTGCAACGCCGGTGCGTTGCCGCGGTCCGGAACGATGCGGGCATACTGGTTTTCGATCTCGGCGCGCCCCTCCTTGATCTGCTTCAGCACCATCCAAATCGACTGCAGGATATCGAGCGGCTCGAAGCCCGCGACCACCATCGGCTTCTTGTAGAAACTGGCGATGAACTCGTACGGCGCGGTGCCGATCACCATCGAAACGTGGCCAGGCCCGAGGAAACCGTCGAGTTGCAGGCCGGGACTGTCCAGGATCGCCCTGATGGTCGGCACGATAGTGATGTGGTTGCAGAACACTGAAAAATTGCGAATGCCGTCGGCTTCCGCCTGCAGGATGGTCAGCGCGGTCGATGGCATCGTGGTCTCGAAACCCAGCCCAAAGAATACCACTTCCCGGTCTGGATTCTTTCGCGCCAACGCCAGTGCGTCCATCGGCGAGTAAACCATTCGTACGTCGGCGCCCTCGGCCTTAGCCTGCAAAAGACTATTCTTTGAGCCAGGCACCCGCATGGCGTCTCCGAAGGTGGTAAAGATCACATTTGGATTTCCGGCAATCGACACGCAATCGTCGACCCGCCCCATCGGCAGCACGCAGACCGGGCAGCCCGGCCCGTGGATCAGCTCGATCTGCTTCGGAAGCATGCCTTCGAGGCCATAACGGAAAATCGAATGGGTATGGCCGCCGCAGACTTCCATGATGTAGATCGGCCGCTCCACCGGAATCGTCATGGTCGCGACGAGCGACTCGATCTCCCTGATCAGCACGCGGGCCTTCTGTCCGTCGCGAAACTCGTCGAGATATTTCATGCCGAGGCTCCGTTGGTTGTTGCCGATCTGCAACCGTCCGTAAGCTCGGTGCGAACGCGGTCGCACTGAATATTCCCGCCGTGGAACAGGGGGTTCCGGCTCAAACCGCCTTCGCAGTGCATCACCGGTCTCCTTATTCGGCCCCTGAAAGCCGCATCGCTTCAAGCTCGGCCTGCGCCTCGCCGAGTTCGGTCAGAATTCGCAGAGTTTCGGCCGCTTCCGCTTCGTCAAGGCGGCTCATGGCGAAGCCAACATGGATCAAAACCCAGTCGCCAACGCAGGAGGAGACCGGATGCTCCTCGTCCACGATACAGGCGATGTTGACCTTGCGCCTGACGCCGCCGACATCGACGATCGCCAGCATATTTGGGGCGTCATCGATTTTCACGATACGGCCTGGAATTCCGAGGCACATGATTGGTTTTCCATGGTTTGCGAAATATTGGGGCTGACCGATTCAATCTCGATTGCTTCGACGTCGATCAGACGCGCGGCGCCGATGGCAGCCTGACCGAGAGCGAGGCCCCCATCGTTGGCGGGAACCTGGGCATGCGTGAGCACAACGAAATTCTGTTGCTCAAGCCGCCGCACCACCTGCTCGAACAGGACGCGATTCTGGAAACATCCACCCGACAGAGCGACGGTATTGAAGCGGGGTGCGCCCTCGCCAGCGTCGCCGCAAGCCAGCTTTGTGGCCATGGTCACGATGATTTTCGCCAGACCGAAGTGGAAGCGCGCCGCCATCACCGGGACAGGCGTCCTAAGATCGAGATCGCCGAGAATTGCCCGCCACATCCCCAAGGGTTCAATATAAGGAAGGCTTGAGCGGTCCGAATGGTGAATCAAGAATGGATAAGCAAGATTGTCGTTGACGCGTTGCAGGGCGTCAGGATCGACCGCCGCCTCCAGCCGCGAGCCAGCTTCACCCTCGTAAGCCTGCCGTTCACGGCAGATGCCCAAAACCGCAGCGACCGCATCGAACAGCCGGCCGCAGGACGACGCCTTCGGCGTATTGACGGCATTACGGATCATCGCATCGAGAACGGATCGTGGCCTGCCAGCCAGATCGGCGAAGACTTCAAGCTGAGCGAAATCCCTCGCAAAATCCGCCCAGCCCATCGCCGCGACAAGATGGGCGTAGAGATTACGCCATGGCTCGCGCACGGCTTGCGCGCCGCCTGGCATCGCCACCGGTTTGAACGCGCCGAGCCTCCGATAACCCCGATAGTCCGCGAGCAGGAATTCTCCGCCCCAAATCGTCCCGTCGTCGCCCCATCCCGACCCGTCGAGAACGATGCCGAGCACCGCCGGGGCGTCCAAGGGATAGGCATTCTCAGCCAGGCAACTGGCGACATGGGCATGATGGTGCTGGACTTCGATCAGTCGCAATTCACGCGCCTGCGCCTGCTCGCGCGCGATTTTTGTCGAGAGATATTCAGGATGAAGGTCCGCTACCAGCGCGACCGGCGCATGGTCAAAGAGTCCGGCGTACAGCGCTAGATTTTTGCGATAATCATCGAGGGTTTCCGGATTTTCCAGGTCACCCTGATGCTGCGACAGAATGGCCTCGCCATCCCTAACAAGACAGAATGTCGCCTTGAGTTCGCCGCCCATGGCGAGAAGCTCAGGCGCTGTTTCGAAACCGTTCGGCAGCGCGATCGGCGCCGGTGCGAAACCACGGGCGCGGCGCAAAACCCGCCCCTGACCGGCCATCTCGCGCACCACCGAATCGTCGAGGCGATTGGCGATTTCGCGGTCGTGGATCAACATGTGGCTTGCGATCCCAGCAAGCTGCTCATGTGCCGCCGTATCACGGATAATCTGCGGCTCCCCGCAGACGTTCCCGCTGGTCATCACGACCGGATGATCAAAGCGTTGCAGCAGCAGCAGATGCAGCGGCGTGGTCGGCAACATGAAGCCGAGCGTCGAAAGGCCAGGCGCGATTTCCTGCGGGAGAGGTTGCAGGCCGTCGGCGGCAAGCAGCACGATCGGCGCCGCTGTGCCGGTGAGCAAACGCTCTTCCGCGCTTCCGACCGAGCTATACCGGCGGATGACCTCGAGGTCCCTCGCCATCAGCGCAAACGGTTTGCCATCTCGACGCTTCAACCGGCGCAACCGCGCCACAACATCCGCCTTGGTGGCGTCGCACGCCAGATGGAATCCGCCTAGTCCCTTTATTGCGACAATCTCACCCACCGCAATAAGGCGGCTTGCCTCCTCGACGTTGTCGACGCAATGCCGATCCAAAGTTGTCGCGCCACCGTCGAGCCGGATAAGGATCGCCCTCGGTCCGCAGTCAGGGCAAGCGATGGCTTGCGCGTTGAACCGGCGGTCGGTCGGTTCGGAATATTCGATTCTGCAGGCCTCACACAGCGCAAATGGGGCCATCGTGGTATTGCCGCGATCATAAGGAATGGCCCTGACAATGCTCAGGCGCGGACCACAATGCGTGCAGTTGGCAAATGGGTGGCGGAAGCGCCGTTCGAAAGGATTGACTATTTCCTGCGCGCAAGCCGGGCAGATCGCGGCGTCCGGCGTGACCTGGGTATGCGCACGACCAGCGATGGTCCTGGCGATGCGGAATCGCGGCGGCAGATCGCCGACAAAGACCCGAGTTTCGATGCCGTCGATTCGAGCCAGCGGCGGAGGTTCGCTCCTGATGCGCACGACAAGATCCTCAACCGCGCTTGAACATCCGCCGACGCGTACCAGAACGCCGTGGGCGTCGTTCAGAACCTCGCCGCAAAGCTCGAGATCGCGGGCAAAACGCCAGACGGTCGGGCGAAACCCGACACCCTGCACACGGCCGCTCACGCGAATCTCGATCGCGACCTGTTGCATCGGCCGCGCCTGGTCTGGCCGGTTCATGGCGCGGCTTTCCTTCGGAGCCGGCAACTGTCGTCGAAGACGGCGACCTCGGGCGCTGCGGCAAGGCTCGATGGCATGGGTCTCATGCCAGCAGCGCCGCCGGTTCGACTGTTGCGTGGGCATGTGCCGCGATCCAGGCATAGAACGCTGCAAGGCCCTCACCGGTTCGCGAAGAGATCTTCAGAACCTCAATGCGCGGATTAACGCGCAACGCCGCCACAACGCAGGCCTCAACGTCAAAGTCCAGATGCGGCAGCAGGTCGATCTTGTTCAGCAGCATGAGATCGGAAGCAGCGAACATGTCGGGATATTTGAGCGGCTTGTCCTCGCCTTCGGTGACCGACAGCACGACCACCTTGTGCGCTTCGCCGAGATCGAAAGCTGCTGGGCAAACGAGATTGCCCACATTTTCGATGAACAGCAGGCCTCCTGGCGCTAGCGACAGATGGTCAAGCGCATGACCAACCATATGGGCATCAAGATGACACCCTTTACCGGTATTGATCTGCACAGCCGGCGCTCCGGTTGCACGAATCCGTTCCGCATCGCGGTCGGTCTGCTGATCGCCTTCGATCACGGCCGCCGGCCAGCGCGCCTTGAGGTCGTTGACCGCGCGAACCAGCAGGGACGTCTTTCCGGAGCCGGGGCTTGAGACAAAATTGAGTGCGAATGTGCCGGTACTCCGTAGTCGAACGCGGTTGGCATGGGCGAAGGCGTTATTCTTCGACAGAATGTCGCGCTCGATTCGGATCGTTCTTTGTTGGCTCACGCCGGGCAAAACGACCCCGGCGATCCCGCTGCCAAAGTCGACGGTGCCTTCGACGTGTTCGTGATGATGGTGATCGGAGTGCGGATGGGAATGCTCCCGGCCGTGATCATGGGAGTGAGCCGCAACGGGACTTCCCAGCCCCGGAGCCTTGGTTGAGATGCCCGTTCCACAGCCGCATACTGTACACATCACTCTACCTCCAGTTCGGATAGTCGGATCTCGCCGCCGTCCGTCATTTTCACCTGTGTGCCGCCGCATACAGGGCACGCTGCAAATCGTTCACTGAGCGATACGGACTGGCGGCAGGACCCACACCAGCCCTGGCCCGGGACCTGTTCGATTTCCAGCCGGGCCCCATCCGCGATCGTCCCCCGCGTGACGGCGTCGAAACAGAAACGCAATGCCGAAGATTCCGCATGACCAAGCGCTCCGACCGCCAGACGGATGGTGCGAACCCGCGAGAAATCCTGCTTGCGCCGCTCATCCTCGACCAGTGCAACGACGCTTTCGATCAGCGACACCTCATGCATGGCGGGTTTCCCCCCGAGACACGCCGAGCCGGGTCTTGAGCGTCTGGATCACGATTGCCGCGTCGACCGGCTTTAAGAACACACCGGATATCCCGAGCTCGTGCAGACCCACCGAACCCATCAAGGCGTCGGCGGCGCTGCTCAGGATGTAGCAGGGGATTTTGCTATCACTGGCGTGTAGCCTCTCGGCAATCGTCGTGCCGGCATCAGCCGGATCCAAAGACAGTTCCGCAATTACCGCATCGGGCTTGATCCGCAACGCCGTGCGCTCGCCCTCTCGGTCGCTGGCCGATTCTCCCACCGAGAAATCGGCCACCTCCAGAGCGACCCGCAAGGCTGCCCGGGCGTGCGGGTCGCTGTCGATCAGCAGGATGGTCCTGCGCCGGTCGAACAAGCCGATGTTCATGTGGCCTCCCTGGGCGTCCCGGGCTGCGGGTTACTGATCCGGTCGGTGAGCATGGCCAGGGCCGCATCCAGATTGTCCTTCGCGCCGGGCGTCAGCGCCTCGATGAACTCGAACTCATAACCACGGATTGCAAGCAGGTAGGCCTGCGGCGCCGCGCCATAGCATTGACGGGCGATGGCAAGGATAGCTTCGGGACGCACGATGTGACTGGTGAATTCGATGCCGGGCGATGGCGACACGGCGCTTACCGAATATGGCGATGCTCCGATCCTGGCGGCATCGATGAACCACACGATATCATGGGCCGCGACATCAACCGCGTCCTCGATATTGAGTTGGTAGTTGTCGAACGCCGTGACGTTCGGCAGTCCCATGCTTTCGATTTCAGCGATCACCGCCGGGCCCAACCCGTCATCCTGGCGCCCCGGATTGCCGTAGCCGAGGATGAGGACGCGGGTTTCGCGCCGAGTCGAAGCACCGGGCTCGGTTATGCTCATTGCTTCACCCTGGTCGCGATCACCGCTCCGTCGGCTTCTTCCAGCGTGACGATCAACGGCATGTCGCCGAGAGCATGCGTGGCACAGGAAAGGCAGGGATCGTAAGCGCGAATCGCGACCTCGATGTGGTTCAACAACCCTTCCGTGATTTCACGTCTAGTAAGGTAGTCTTCCGCGACCTTTTTTACCGACCTGTTCATCGCCTCATTGTTGTTGGTCGTTGAAACGATCAGATTCGCTCTTGTGACCTGGCCATGGTCGTCCACTTCATAATGATGAAGCAGGGTCCCTCGCGGCGCTTCGATGATCGCCACGCCTTCAGGCCGCCGCTCGCCGGTCACGACAAGGTCCGTGCCCTGGAGATCGTCGTCAAAAAGCAGATCCCTGACTGTCTCCGCACAGTGAATCATGCAGATCAAGCGGGCCCAGTGATAAGCGAGGGTCGCGTGCACAAGTCCGCCACGTCCAAGCGCCATGAAGTCCTTGCGGGCGGCCTCCGCGATCGGCGTGCCGATGAAAGCGCAGCAATTCAACTGGGCCAGGGGGCCAACCCGGTACCATCCATCCTCGCGGCCAAGCGAGCGGATATGCGGAAATTTCATATAGCTCCAGGAACGCACCTCCTCGATGAGGTAGTCGCGATAATCGGCAGGGTGTACGCCTTCAAAAATCGGCTTTCCGTCGGCATTAACGGCCCGCAGCGTGCCGTCGTAGAGATCCATGCCCCCGTCCGCACCCACGATGCTCATATAGCTCGACGGGAAGCTCGCGAAGGTCTCATGCAGTTTCTCATGCGACCGAACGAACGATTTGTGCAGCTCCAGGGCATCACAACACCACTTTATGATCTGGTCGACGTCTTTGCGGAGTGCATCACGTTGCTCCACCGGAAGGTTCTGGTTGACGCCGCCCGGAATGCATAGCCGCGGATGAATTCGCCGGCCACCGGTCGCGGCGATCACCTGCTGGCCGAATTTACGGATGAAAATCGCCCACTTGCCGACTTCTGGGAACGCTTCGATCACGCCAATGATGTTACGCTGCGCGACAGGAGCCTCGAACCCGAGCAGAAGATCGGGCGAGGCAAGATGGAAAAAATTGAGCGCGTTGGACTGCAATATCTGTCCGTAGTGCATCAGCCACCGAATTTTTTCCGCTGTCGGCGTCAGTTTGTCCACGCCGGCGACCACATCCATGGCCTTGGCGGCACCGAGATGATGACTGACCGGGCAGATACCGCAGAGCCGCTGTACGATGACCGGAACTTCCCAGTACATCCGGCCCTGAATGAACCGTTCAAATCCCCTGAACTCCACGATATGAAATCGAGCCTGTTCGACCTCACCGGCCTCGTTGAGCCGGATAGTAACCTTGCCATGCCCTTCGACGCGGGTGACGGGATCAATGACGATCTTTCGCGGTGCTCGGTCGATTTGGACATCGGTCATGACAATACTCGTCCGTTTGCGGTGCGCATCACTCGTACTTGCACAGCAGGTAAGGCAGCGCCGGCACCTTGCCCGTGAGCAGGTCCTTGAGGCCTGCCCAGATCGCGTCACCGGACGGCGGGCAGCCCGGCAGGAAGTAATCAATCTTGACGATTTCGTGCGATGGATAGACCCGATCCAGCAACAACGGCAGGTCTTCGTCATTGGGGATCATGCCGTCTCCCTCGAGCGAAGCGCCATGGAGGTAGACGGCCTCCAGGCATTCCCGGAGTCCCACGGTGTTTCGCATCGCCGGTATGCCGCCGTTGATGGCGCAAGCGCCTACCGAAACCAGGATTCGGCAATGCTTGCGGAATTCCCTGAGTTCCTTGACGTTGTACTCGTTCGAGCAGCCTCCTTCGATGAAGCCGACATCGACCGGCCGATCGAACGCCTTCTTGTCATCGAATGGAGAGACGTCGAGATCGACGAGGTCGACCAATTCGAGGAGCCGCTCGTCAATGTCGAGCAGCGACATGTGGCAGCCGAAGCAGCCGGTCAAAGCGCAAGTCGCGAGCGTGGGCTTTGTTATTTTCGTGACAGATGCGACGGTCATGAGTTGCGTTTCGTCCTTTTAGCCTCGATGTCGCTACCGATTGGCGATTTGTCGAAACGGCGACTGCCATTCGGAACCCGATAGACGTCGCGCTTGACGACAATGCAGCCGACCGGACAGACACTTGCCGCCTTGTCGATGGCAGCCATCTGGGTATCGCCCAGTCCACCTTCCGCGTCCACGTTGAGCCGCATCTTGATACCGCGGCCTTCAAATCCGAAGACTGTCTTGCCATCCTCCATTCGTGAAGCGCGAACACAGCGCGAGCAGAGAATGCATCGGTCGTGATCGAGATAAATATCGGGGTGGGTGGCGTCGATCTTTCGCCCGGGCCACTGATAGGGCTGGACCGGCGCCACCATGCCAAGGCGGTAGCCGAGTGCCTGCAACTCGCAATCCCCGCTCGCAACACAATAGGGGCAGGGATGATTGCCTTCGACAAATAACATTTCTATGACGGCGCGCCTGTCGTCGGTCAGTTGCGGGGTGTTGCTCTCGATAACCATACCGTGGGCTGCCGGGGTGACGCAGGCCGCACTGTTGCGGCCATTGATTTTGCAGGTACAGACGCGGCAGTTGCCGGCGGGCGGGAGGTCCGGATGGTGGCAGAGGCGAGGGATATAGATCCCGGCCGCGTCGCAGGCCTCGATCACTGATTGCCCCTCGGTTGCCTCGACATCGTTGCCGTCGATTGTGAAACGGAAAGTTGCCGCAGCCATCCTAAACTTCCTCCGTGGCAGGCTCTCGACCCTGGACCGCGACCGCATCGCGCAATGCATCATGCAACGTGACGCGCGGTGTAAATGGCGCCGCGGCCAGCCTAGCTTCGTAGAGCTCCGGGAAGTTGCGCATCGTGGTGAGGATCGGGTTTGGCGCCGTCTGACCCAGCCCGCATCGGCTCATCCGCATCACGGTATTGCCGAGGGATTCCATTTCAGCTATGTCGGCAAGCGTTGCGCGGCCTGCGACAACCTTCTCCATCCCCTGTTTGAGAAGAGTGGTGCCGACCCGGCACGGCGTGCACCAGCCGCATGACTCAACCACAAAGAAATCGGCAAATTGCAGCGCGATATCAAGGACGTCGCGCCCTGGACCGAAGACCATGGTCGAGCCGCCGGTTGACAGATCCTCGTAGGCAAGGCTTCGGCCGAAATCCTTTGGGGCAACCGATTGGCCCGAGGGGCCGCTCATCTGGACGTATTGCGTATCCGGCGCGCCAACCATATCAAGCAGTTCGCTGAGCGTGATGCCGAACGGCACTTCGTACACACCGGGGCCCGCACAGTCGCCGGAGACGCTCATCAGCTTCGTGCCCGTCGATTGCGCCGTGCCGAAGCCTGCAAACCAGGCCGCACCCTTCTCCATGATGCGAGCCGCGCAGGCAAATGTTTCGACATTGTCGATCGCGGTCGGTTGCCGCAGGTAGCCGCGCTCGGTCGGAAATGGCGGCCGGTCGCGCGGCGCGCCTCGCTTGCCTTCGAGCGATTCCAGCAGCGCCGATTCCTCGCCGCAGATGTAAGCTCCGGCCCCGAGCTGGATCCGGATGTCGAAATCGAACCCCTTCCGGCGGCCGATATTGTCGCCTAGCAAACCAAGCCGACGGCGGTTCTTTAATACTTCCTGAAGCGGTTCCCACAGATAGGCATACTCGCCCCGGAGATAAAGCAGCCCATGCCGCGCTCCGAGCGCGTAGCCGGCAATCGCCATGCCGTCAAAAACCAGATCGGGGAATTCTGACAGCAGTACACGGTCCTTGAAGGTGCCGGGCTCGCCTTCATCGGCGTTGCAGACGACGTAGTGTTCCTCGCCGATCGACTTGCGGGTAAATTTCCATTTCATTCCTGTTGGAAAACCGGCGCCGCCGCGGCCGCGAAGTTTCGACTTGGTCATCTCCTCAATGACTTTGTCCGGCGACAATCCCAGCGCGGCCCTGATCCCTTCGGTGCGGAAGGATAGCCCCGATAACAACGGGCCAGCCTTCACCAGACTGGACCGAATGGTCGCTTTCGGGAGCGTTGCTTCTGGCCTCGCCTTTGGTCGGCTCGCGCCGAGGTCGCCGTCGGGTTCGCGTTGTCGCAGAGCGGCTACGATATGTGGCACATCCGCGGGGGCGAGTTCGGTCAGCACCGTCCCATTTATCAGGGCAGCCGGCTCCTGATCGGCCATGCCGATATCGCTGGTCCACTCGAGGGTAAACGCGCCGTCAGTCGTTGTTTCGCCGAGCGAGATGCCGAGCGCTTGCTCAAACGCGAGCGCGACCTCTTTCGCGCCCTTCATGAACGAGATCGGTGTTTTCGAAAGCCGGATCCGGAAGCGACCCCGAGGTTCGCGATTGAAGAAGGCGTAGAACGATACCATGTCTTCAATTTCGACACGGTGAATGCCAAGCCCTGCCGCAATAGTCTGGATCGCATCATCGCCGACAAGACCAAAATGGCGCTGAATCCGTTCGACAATATCAAGTAAGCGACTTCGGTCAGCCCCGAATTCGCTGATGATAGCTTCGACCCCAGAGCCAGAATTCGAATTCATTTACGCCTCGGTATCCGCGGTTCGCGTGAACGTTCGATTGGACGAACTACAAAAATGACCCACCAGCGTTTAAGATGCCCCGTCGGCAACGATAGTTCAGAGCCAATTCCGCCGATGCTGCCGGATGCAGCCTTACGTCGCCGAGCGACTGTGCGATTGAGGCCGGTACTGACGGTAGCGGCTGCAGGATCGACTTGGGTAGGGTCGGAAACTACTTAGACCCGTCCGATGTATTATCACCGTAGATTTCGTTTCGCTGATTGATCAGCCCTCTGTTAAGGTGACACATCGGGATTAACACAGGTTATAGTATCGACGGCTATGTGGTCGGAGCGGCAATAGATGCGTCATTTTCTCGATGCTGAGTTCAATGGTTTTGGTGGGCAACTGATCTCGCTGGCCCTTGTTCCCGAGGATCTGGGCAAGGTGCCATTTTATGAGGCATTGAGCTGCGGCGGGCCAACCTCTTGGGTCGCCGACCACGTGTTACCGGTTTTGCAAAAGCTGCCTGTTGCCCGCCGTGAGATGACTGCGAAGCTGGCTTCTTATCTCGGTACTGATTCGGAGCCGGTGGTAATCGCTGATTGGCCTGAAGATATCGCACACTTGGCGCTGATGATGATAACAGGCCCTGGATGGCGATTGCCTTCGCCGCGACTCGTATTGGAACTGCTCGACTTGCCGCTTTTTGATTCTGCGGTGCTAAGTAGCGTTCCCCATAATGCGTACTACGACGCCGTCGCATTGCGAACCTACGTCTTATCTCAGGAACGCGAAAACAACCGGTGATCATCTGTCGCATTATACCAACGGTCATTAG
>Ga0182030_10019372_pt1 | contig 12959 bp, 6 predicted proteins | sample 812S3MmetaG_FD_121299 | JGI IMG/M metagenome (GOLD analysis project Ga0182030, IMG submission 121299) | Permafrost microbial communities from Stordalen Mire, Sweden - 812S3M metaG (Illumina Assembly) | ecosystem: Environmental > Terrestrial > Soil > Wetlands > Permafrost | place: Sweden... | reverse complement strand
CCGGCATCGGCAAAGCTGCCACCAAGCTGTTCAAGGGCAAAGGCGGCACCGCCACCCTGCACACACCCGCAGTGGGCGGCGAAGTCGTCTGCAAAGCCTTCTCGGACAGTGGTTACATCAACGGCGAGAAATCAATGCGCGACGTCGTGTCCGTGTTCACCGGTTGCGTCAGCCTCGGCAAAAAGTGCACGAGCGCGGGCGAGACCAAAGTCGGCGCCATCAAAACCGACGCCCTCGCCGGTGAAGTCGGCTACATCAGTGCGGCGGAACACACCGTTGGCGTGGTCCTCTCACCTGAAGGCACCGAACTCGCATCGTTCAACTGCGAAGGCCTCACAGTTGCTGTGTCCGGCGCAGTGATCGGCCAGCTCACGGCGGTCAACACGATGTCCAAGGACCTCACCACCACCTTCACGGTGACCGGTGGCGGTCTGCAGACCTACACCAAACTCGAAGGCGGCTCCACAGAGGTCCTCGAGTCACTCATCGACGGCAGCGGCCCGTTTGAATCAGGCCAGCAGGCCTCGGCACTCAACGCAGGCGAAACGCTTGAATTGAGGGCGTAAGCAGTTAGGACGGCGAGTTCCTCCAACGGGCTCGCTGAAGCAGGTGAGGTGTGGGGTCCTTCGGGATCCCACACCTTGTTTTTTGGGCTCAGCGGCCGCTTGACACCTCTTTGTCGAGGCGCCGGTCTGGGCCAGCGCGGCAGGTTTGACAACTGCAGCCTTGGGCACTTGACATCTGTAGACTGCGCACTAAGATGCGTTCCACGGGACTAGACGAGGGAGCAGTACAGGGGATGAGCAGCATCACGATCTTTAGGCGCGCCTGCCGCATGAGCGCACGCGCCACAACGCTGCTGATCGTCTCGATCGCTGCAGCAGGCCTGCTCATGGCGAGCTCCTCGGCGCTTGCGCTCAGCCAGCGCGGCCACGAACTCAGCGCGTCCTTCGGCACAGAAGGCGAAGGCGCGCTCCGCAACCCGGAGGGCGTCGCCGTCAACGAAGCGACCGGCGAGATCTATGTGGTGGACAGCGGCCACAATCGCCTCAACCGCTACAGCGCAACAGGTGAATTTCTCGGTACCACCGGTTGGGGTGTGTCGAACGGCGAAAAAGCCAACCAGGAATGCGCGGCGGGGGAAGGCTGCAAAGACGGCATCCCCGATTCGGGCAAAGGCGAAGAAGGCTCGGGCAGTCCGCCGCATCTGCAGACGGGCCAGTTGATCTCGCCGGAAGGGATCGCTGTGGACAACTCCAGCGGCCCCAACAAAGGCGATGTGTACGTGATCGCCGACACGCTCCCGGAAAAGAGCCTGGTCTACCGTTACAGCGCGGAAGGCGCGTATCTCGGCCATGCCACCACGGTGAAAGAAAGCGAAGAATATGGCCGACCGGACGGCATAGCGGTCGACGCCAGCGGTCACCTGCTGGTGGAGTGGAGCGGCAGCGAGATCGTCGAGATGGCCGGTGGCGAAAAACATCAGGTGCTGAAAACCATCGAAGCCGAACTCGAATTCGCGCCCGCACGCCCAGGGTTCGCAGTGGACGGCGCCGGCAACCTGTACGTCAACTTCGAACCCGGCGAAGCGTTCGTGGAAGAAGCGGAAGGCTTCCCCTATGAAGAAGGAATCGGTGTGGGTGGCTTTCGCCCCTGCGAACAGTCGCGCTGCTTCGTCTCCAAGCTCGCCGGGTTTGCCGCCGAAGGCGAACCGGAACCTGGCTTCCCGCGGCTGTCCGGCATCGAAGCAGGCCCAATCGCGGCGCTTGCCGCCGACAGCTCCAGCGGCGACGTGTACGTCGCCGAGGCCGGCACGATCGCCGCGCTCAACAGCGAAGGCGAACTGATCGAGAAGTTCGGGGCTCTCTCCAGGGCGAGCGGGCTTGCGGCGGACGGCGCGACCGGGGTCGTGTATGCGGCCGACGGCGCGGGGAACAAGATCGACGTGTACTCCCTTGCCGCGCCGGCGGCGCCGACCGTGGACGAACTCTCAGTGACCAAGATCGGACCCAACGATGCGACCCTCGATGCGCTCATCGACCCGCATGGCGCCACGACGGGCGCAACATTCGAATACGGGACGGCGACTTGCTCCTCCGGCGGTTGCACAGCCGTGACTGCGGACTCGAGTATGGCAGGCGAAACCTTCGACTCCGCGGCTTTCGGTCATCAGAACGCCAACACTGCGGTCACGGGCCTGACGCCGGACACCACCTACCACTACCGCGTGATCGCAACCGGCAAAGAAGTGGTCACGAGCGAAGAAGGAACGTTCACGACGCAGGCGCAGGCCGTGGCCTTCACGCTGCCCGACGATCGCTCCTGGGAGATGGTCTCTCCGTCTGCAAAACAGGGCGCCGGCTTCGAAGCGATCACGAAAGAAGGCGGACTCATCCAGGCCTCCGAAAGCGGCGAAGCGCTGACATACATCGCCACTGCTCCCGACGAGACCGAACCTGACGGCAACCGCAACCCCACGTTCACCCAGATCCTTGCCGACCGCGAGGCCAATCCCGCCACCGGCGCGCTGGAATGGGCCTCGCGTGACATCTCGATCCCCTACGAACACGCCCTGGGCGTCGCGCCCGGCCACGAGCAGGAATACGAGCTCTTCTCCGGCGATCTCTCCCAGTCTGTCGTCCAGCCGCTGGGTGTGACATCGCACTCAGAACCACAGCTCTCACCGCACCTGGAAGGCGAAGCGCCGCTGGAAAAAACGATCTACCTGCGCCGGACGAGCAGCAACGAAGCCTGCACGCCGCCCTCGGTCTGCTATCAGCCTGTGGTCTCACCCGCGGACGACACCGCCGAAAAACCGCTCCCCTTCGGGGGCCGCAACGGGTTCCAAACAGGCATCAGGTTCATCACCGCCACGTCCGACTTTCACCACGTGCTGCTCAGTTCCGAAGTACCGCTGACGGCCGAACCGGGTGCAGCTCACGGCCTGGACCTCTACGAGTGGACCGCCACCGGCGAAGGCGAGGGTCATCTGCAACTTGTCAACGTGCTCCCAGGAGGCGCGGCGGCCGAATTCGCCGGCATCGGCGCACTCAACGGCGAAGCCTCGGCGCCAAGCTGGCTGATCAGGCACGCCATTTCAAATGACGGCACGCGCGTCTTCTGGAGCTCAGAGAAACATCTTTACATGCGCGACATGGTCAAGCAGGAAACCGTTCGGATCGACACGCCGGAACCCGAAGCGGAAGCTGGAGGCCCGGAAGAACCCGTGTTCCAGACCGCCAGCAGCGACGGCAGCAGGGTGTTCTTCACCGACGCGCGGCGCCTCACGAAGGGCTCTACCGCCAAGCGTGCGGCCTTCGAAACCGACCTGTACGAGTTCAACGCGGAAACCGACAAGCTCACCGACTTGAGCATCGACCTCAACAACGCCGAAAACGGCGAAACGGCCAATATCCGAGGGCTTGTTCTCGGCGCGAGCGAAGAAGGCAGCGTCGTGTACTTCGTCGCCAACGGCGTTCTCACCAAGACCCCCAACGCGCGCGGCGAAACGGCCGCGCCCGGAAGCTGCTTGCAGTCCCACACCGGTGTGGCGCCGCCGGCGGCGACCTGCAACCTCTACGTCGAGCGGCTCGATGCCGAAACCAACACCTGGCAGACGCCGGAACTCGTGGTGGAGCTCTCGGCTGAAGATCAACCGGACTGGGTCGACAACAACGAGAACCTCGCGTACAACACCGTCCGCGTCTCACCCAACGGGCTCTATCTGGCATTCATGTCCCAGCAGCCGCTCACGGGCTACGACAACCGCGACACCAGCCCCGCGGCGCTTGGCGCCCGCGACGAGGAGGTGTTCCTCTACTCGAGCGAACACCCACAGGTACTCACGTGCGCTTCGTGCGACCCCACCGGCGCACGCCCCAGCGGCGTACTCGACACCGAAGCATCAGGGGAAGGGCTGGGACTGCTCGTCGACAGGGTCGAGACATGGTCGGGCCACTGGCTCGCGGGCGACCTTCCAGGCTGGACGGGCGCCGAAGGGGAGAACGCGATCTACCAGTCGCGCTACCTGTCCGACAGCGGTCGGCTGTTCTTCGACAGCCCGGTTGCACTAGTGCCTGCCGACAAGAACACCAAGAACGACGTCTATGAGTACGAGCCCGTCGGCGTCGGAACCTGCGCGGATGAATCGGGCTGCATCTCCCTGATCTCCTCCGGCACCTCAGAACGCGAATCGGCGTTCTTGGACGCCAGCGTCAGCGGCAACGACGTGTTCTTCCTGACGGCGCAGCCGCTCGTCGCCAGCGACCACGACACCAGTCTCGATGTTTACGACGCGCGCGACTGTTCGCAGGCACCGTGCATCACGCCTCCGAGCGAAGTGAAGGTGCAGTGCGCCTCAGAAGCCGAATGCAAACCCGCCGTCACGACGCAGCCTGTGCTCGTGGCTCCTGCTGTGACGGTCTCGACGGCCGGCAATCTCCCAACCACACGCCAGGTCCCCGCGACCAGCGTGCCGCCGTCGAAACCGAAGGCAAAAACCCTCACACGTGCACAGCGGCTCGCGAAAGCACTCAAGGCCTGCAAGCGCGACAGGTCCAAGCACAAGCGCGCGCAGTGCGAACGGGCGGCGAAGAAGGCATATGGGCCCAAGCGCGCGCACAAGGCATCGCGCGGCGCGGCGACGGGAGCAAAGCGATGAAGACACGACTCACACGTCGCGTCGGCGCAGGTGTGGTCAGCTTTGCGATCGGGCTGGGCGCAGCGGGTCTGTACGTACCGGTGGCCCAGGCCGCGGGGTCCTGGTGGCACGTGAGCTCCGTTGTTGCCCCCTCGAACTTGGCCCCCGGCGGCAAAGGCCAGGTGGTGGGGATCGTGACGAACCTGGGAGCAGAAACGTCGGCAGCCACCGCCAAACACCCGATCACGATCACCGACACGATCCCAGCAGGCCTGACAATCGTCCCAGCCGGTGCCAAGGCGTTCTTCGCAAAGGGGGCTGCCCAGGTCCGTAACCCACTGGAAAGCCTGGCCTGCTCGGAAAGCGGGCAGACCGTCACATGCACCCTTCCCGAAGGGGTGGCACCGTACGGCAGCCTTGAAATCGTCACGCCCGTAACGGTGACAGCTGCGAACGGCGCGACCCTGACGAATGAAGTCAAGGTTGAAGGCGGCGAAAGCGGTGTGACACCCGTGACCGGCAAAGCTCCCGTGCACATCAGCGGAGAAGCGACTCCGTTCGGCGTGGAGCAGTACGAACTGGCGCCCGAAAACCCTGACGGCACAATTGACACGCAGGCTGGCTCTCATCCCTACCAGTTGACGACGACGTTCAGCCTCAACGAGGGAATCGAAACCAACTCCAAAACCAAACGAGAAGAAGGCAACGCCCCCGCGCTAGTACGCAATCTGCACTTCGTACTGCCCCCCGGTCTGCTCGGCAACGTCAACGTCGTGCCTGAATGCTCGACCGTGGACTTCTCGACGATCGCGCCTGCGGACGTCAACCTGTGCCCCGCCGACTCGGCGATCGGCGTGGCGCGAGTGATGATCAACGAACCGAACATCTTCGGCGGCGTCGCGATCGAAACCGTGCCCGTGTTCAACCTCGTCCCCGCTCCCGGCGAACCGGCCCGGTTCGGCATCGAGCTCGACAAAGTGCCCGTCACGTTGACAACCGCCGTTCGCACCGGCAGCGACTATGCGGTGGAAGTCACCGTCAGGAACACGTCTGAGACCGTCGCTGTGCTCGCCACCCAACTGACCTTCTGGGGCGTTCCGGACGATCCCAGCCACGACGCGGCACGAGGCTGGGAATGCGTGGACAACGACCGCTACGACCGTGGCATCGGCAAGAGCTGCGAACCGCTCAAAGCTCAAAACGCGAAGCCGTTCCTCACGTTGCCCGCAGAATGCTCGGCCACCGCGCCGACGAGCACCGTCAGCGGCGACTCGTGGCCGCTCAACTACGAAGCCGGCAAAGAAGTGCGCCAGCTTGCGCCCACCACCTACAAATTCCCGCAGCCGCTGAGCGGATGCGCGCTGATCGGCTTCGCGCCGACGATCTCGGTCGAACCGGACACCCACGCTGCAAACAGTCCCGCCGGTCTGACCGTCGGTGTGGAAGTGCCGCAGACGACCACGCTGGAAGCCAGTGGGCTCGCCGAGGCGGACGTCGCGGCCACGACCGTCGTCCTGCCCGAAGGCGTTCAGGCCAGCCCCGCCGCAGCGGACGGGCTGCTCGCCTGCAGCGGCGAAGGCGTCGGCTTCAACACAGAAGGCGGCCAGGTCACAGAAAGCCTCAAGACGATCGCCGAAAACGATCACTTCACGCCGAACGAAGTCACCTGTCCGGAAGCGTCGAAGATCGGCACCGCCACGATCAGGACGCCGCTGCTGAAGCACGAACTCACGGGCAGCGTATATCTCGCGTCGCAGGACACCAACCCGTTCGGCACGCCGCTCGTCATCTACCTGATCGCCGAAGACCCCATCTCCGGCGTGCGGGTAAAGCTCGCGGGAGAAGTACAGATCAACCAGAGCACCGGTCAGCTGACCTCGGTGTTCAGCGGCACGCCGCCCGTTCCGTTCGAAGCGCTCACGCTCAAGCTGTTCGGCGGCGCGCGAGCCTCGCAGTCCACACCCGCCTTCTGCGGCACCTACACGACCACCTCCACGTTCCTGCCAAGCACGGCACGCAGTTCAGCGACGCCGTCTGCGCAGTTCGCGATCACCGAAGGCGCAGGCGGGGGAGCGTGCCGGTACGCGGGCACGCCGCAGACCTTCGCGCCGGCGCTCACCGCGGGACCGACCAGCACCCAGGCCGGTGGCTTCACGAACTTCACGCTCACCATCAATCACTCCGACGCAGATCAGCCGCTCAACAACATCTCCGTAACCCTTCCCGAGGGGCTGGCCGCGCTGCTGTCGAAGGTCACGCCCTGCAGCGAACCGCCAGCCGAACAGAAGGAATGGCACTGCGGCCCGGAAAGCCAGATCGGCGAAGCGACCACCAGCTCCGGCCTCGGCTCGGACCCGTTCAACCTCACCGGCACCGTCTACCTCACGACCGGCTACGACGGCGCCCCCTTCGGGCTGCTCGTCGCCACGGAAGCGAAAGCTGGACCGTTCAACCTCGGCTGGGTGTACGTGCGCTCGCGCATCAACGTCAACCCCGTCACCGCCGCAGTGACGATCACGACCGACGAAGGGCCCCACAAGGACACGTTCCCGACACGCCTTCAGGGTGTGCCCGTGCAGGTAAAACGCATCAACGTGCTCGTCAACCGCCCCGAATTCCAATTCAACCCGACGAACTGCTCGCAGCTGGCCGTCTCAGGCGCGCTGGGAGGCTCCGAAGGCGCCAGCGCCCCGTTCACCACTCCCTTCCAGGTTGAAAACTGCGCAAGCCTGCCGTTCGCCCCCAAGCTCACCGCGTCCACGGGTGCGAGGGCAAGCAAAGTCGGTGGCGCGAACTTGGACATCAAGATCGAATCGGCGGGACTCGGACAGGCGGACATCCAGAAAGTCGACCTGCAGCTTCCCGTCGTGCTGCCCTCGCGGCAGTCCACGCTTGAAAAAGCGTGCCCCGAAGCGGTCTTCAACGCCAACCCCGCGACCTGCGACGAAGGCGCCAACATCGGCTACGCGACGATCCGCACGCCCGTGCTGAAGAGCCCGCTCACAGGGCCCGCATACCTCGTCTCCCACGGCGGCGCCGCCTTCCCCGACGTGGAGTTCGTGCTCCAGGGCGAAGGCATCCTGCTGATCCTCGACGGCAAGACGGACATCAAAAAAGGGGTCACCTACTCGCGTTTCGAATCCTCCCCCGACGCCCCCTTCACCACGTTTGAAACCGTGCTGCCCACCGGCCCGCACTCCGCGCTCACCAGTTACGTGCCGGGCGCCAACCACTACAACCTGTGCAACGCAGACCTTGCTATGCCCACCGAAATCACGGCGCAGGACGGCGCGCACATCAGCGAGATCACAAAGATCGCGGTTGCCGGCTGTGTGCCGTCAGTGAAGGTGACCGGCACCCGCTACAAGCGCGGCGTGCTGCTGGTGAGCGTCGAAGTGTCAACCAGCGCCGGGCGGCTCACGATCAGCGGCAAGGGACTGAAGACCGCGGTACACAATCTGGGAATCGGCACGCACACGCTCAAGGTGCCCCTTACCAAGGCTGGGCTGGCGCTGGCCAAGCACCACCGCAAGATCCGCGTGAAGGCGTCGCTGAAGGTGGCCGGCAAATCCTACGCCGCCAGCGCCGCAGCCCGGCTCTGAGAGCTGGCGCGTAGACCCTCGCTCGAACGGACTCGGGTGTGTTCTACGTCGGTTCGTTGTCCAACGAGCGCCACAGGTAGCGGCAGGCGAGTGTGCGGTGCGGGCGCCACGGCTCGGCGATCGCTTCCATCTCAGCGGGCGCCGGCAGCGCGTCGAAGCCGTAGGCGCGTTCGATCGCGCGCCTGATCCCAAGGTCCCCCACGGGCAGCACATCGGGCCGTTCGAGCTGGAACATGAGGAACATGTGCGTGGACCACAGCCCCAGGCCCTTGACGGCGATCAGCTCCGCGATCACCTGCTCGTCGCTCAACTCCTCCAGGCGCTCCAGCTCCAGCTCTCCCGAGACCACGTGTTCGGCGAGCGAGCGCAGGTAGTTGACCTTCGCGCGCGACAGGCCCGCGGCGGCGCGCAGCTCTTCAGGGTCGTCCGCCAGGATCTCCTGCGGCGTGGGCGCTCGATCGCCGAAGCGATCGGTCAGCCGTTTGTAGATCGAGCGGGCCGCCAGCACAGACAGCTGCTGGCCGGCGATCGTACGTACAAGCGCGCCGTAGTGGTCGCCCGCATCCGGGCGACCACTACGGGCGTCGGCGAGCGGCCCCACGCTGTCGATCAGCGCCGCCAGCACGGGATCGGACTTGCGCAGGCGCGTCACTGCCGCTGAGGGACGCTTGGCCATCGGTGCGGCGCTCAGACGGCGGGCAGCTCGGTGGCGAGCGAGACGGGCTCGCCGTCCAGGGCGTTCAGCGCGCGCTCCAGCGACATCGCCAGGCAGGTGAAGCTGGGGGTGTCGCGCACCGTGAAGCGCGAGGCCTCAGTGGTGCGCAGCCGCTGCACCAGGTCCAGGAACGTCCCCACGTCGTCGGTGTCGAAGGCCACCACGAACTCCTGGTCGTCAAGCCCGAAGGAGTAGGTCGTGTGATTGTCCACGCCCGGATATTCGCGGCCCACCTGGATGTGGCCCTGCATGATCCGCCAACGCTCCTCCGCCGGCAGCGCATACCACTCGCGCGACTTAACGAACGGGTAGACAAACACGTACTTGCCACGGAAGCCGCGCAGCACCGTTCGCTCGTCGTCGGAGTACTCGGATGTCTTGCGCATCCCCAGGAACGAGTGGGGGGTGCTGGCCCAGCGCATCAGGCCGCTCTGCAGCAGCACCACGTGGAACTCGTGGATGCGATCGAGGTTCTCCGCCTCGGAGACCAGCAGCAGCTCGGCGTCGCCGCGCGTGCCGATCAGCGAGAACGACTGCAGCAGATGCCCGTCGGCGAAATCCTCGCAGGCGGCGGAGAACTCGCGCTTGTGCTCCACCCGCTGCTCGCTCTCCAGGCGCCGCCACGCGGGGTCGAGCTGCAGGAACGTGTACTTGACGAAACGTCGCGCGGCCATGCAGGGGATTATCGCACCGCCCCGACGGATAAAGTGTGCGGGGTGCGGATCGCGCTGCTGTCGCCGTATTCGTGGACGTACCCCGGAGGGGTGACGCGCCACATCGAGGCGCTTGCGTCCGAGTTGCGTGCGGCCGGCCACGAAGCGCGCGTGCTGGCGCCGTTCGACCCCGACGACGCGCTCTCGCGCAGGCTGCACCGCGGAGCCCAGCCGCAGCCACGCGAAGCGGAAGACGGCTTCGTGTCGCTCGGCCGCACGATCGGCATCCCCGCCAACGGCGCCGTGTCCAACCTCTCGCCCAGCCCGCGCGCGGTGCTGGCGCTGCGACGCGAGCTGCGCGACGGCGGCTATGACGTGCTGCACCTGCACGAGCCCGTTGTGCCGCTGCTGGCTTGGGATGCGCTGTGCAGCACCCGCCTGCCGTTGGTGGGCACGTTCCACACCTACTCCGAGAACGCTCTCACCAACGGCTTCGCCGCCGGGCCGCTGGGCGGGCGCCGGCGCATGAACAGGCTGCACGTGCGCATCGCCGTCTCCGAGGCCGCGGCGTGGACCGCGCGGCGCTTCTATGGCGGGCGCTACCGGATCGTTCCCAACGGCGTGCACATGCGTGCTGACGGCACGGTTGCAGGCGCTGCGGCTGAACTGCCATCCCGCGTCGGGGACAGTCGCGCACCCGGCGCTCGCGACGGAGGTACGCCGCTGCGCATCCTCTTCGTCGGGCAGGCTGTGGAACGCAAGGGCCTACCGGTGCTGCTGCGCGCGTTCGAGGCGCTGCGCGATCAGATCCCCGCCACGCTCACGCTGGTGGGAGCCGGCGCGGAGGAGGTGGCGCACATGATGCTGGACGGTCGCGGCGTGGAGGCGCTCGGCAAGGTCTCAGAGCAGCGCAAGGACGAGGAGTTGGAGCGGGCCGACGTGGTGTGCGCCCCGTCGCTGCGAGGTGAGAGCTTCGGCATGGTGCTCACCGAGGCGTTCGCCGCCGGACGGCCGGTCGTCGCCTCCGACATCCCCGGCTACCGCGATGTGCTGCGCGATGGGCAGGATGGGCTGCTCGTCGCCGCCGGCGACGCGCTCGCGCTGGCGGAGTCGCTGCGTCGTCTCGCGCTCGAACCGCGGCTGCGCGAGCGCATGGCGGATAGCGCCCGCGAGCGTGCCGAGCGCTATGCCTGGCCGCACGTGGCCGCTGAGGTGGTGGACTGCTACGAGCAGGCCATCGCCGTGGGCTCGCCGTCGAGCAGACTCGCGCGCGCTGCGGTGCGCCACGGTTTCGCCCCCGCCGATCTGCTGCCACGCGTTCCCGCCGAACGGCTGCCCAGCCTGCAGTGCGCGCAGGCGCCGGCAACCTCGCCGGCAGCCATCGGCGGGCGAGCGGGCCGCCTCGCGCGCCGCTCGGCCGTGCTCGTCTCGAGCCTGCTGGGGCTCGTGCTCGCGCAGCTGGCGCTCATGCACATCGGCGTGGATCGCGTCCTGGCGAGCCTGCTGGCGTCGAAACCCGGCCTCGTGGCGGCGGGGCTCGGCCTGATGTGCGCCTCCATGTTCGTCCGCGCGATCGCGTGGCACGCGATTCTCGCAAGCGCGCCCACGTGGCGCAAGGCCAAACGCAGGGACGCGATGCAGGGCACCTTCATCGGCGTGCTGATGTCAGCCACGCTGCCCGCGCGCCTCGGCGAGCCCGCCCGTGCGTTGATCGTCGCGCGCCGGCTCGGGCGTGCGCGGGACACGCTGCCGGTGGTGCTGGGCACGATGGTCTCCCAGACGCTGCTGAATCTGCTGGCGCTGGTGCTGCTCGGCATCGGCATGTTCTCCAGCGTCGATCTCCTCAACGGCCATCACGGCGCGCTGCTGCTCGCTGCGCTCTCGCCCGTCGCGGTCCTGATCGCACTGTTGCTGGCGCCCGTGCTCATCCCCCGCGGCGCCGCTGCGCACTCGGTGCGGGTGCAGGCGCTGATGACGGGAATGCGCAGAGCACTGGAGCGCATGAAGGACGGTCTGCGCGTGTTCGGCCACCCGCGGCAGGCGGCGATCGCCACCACGCTGCAGCTGGGCGCGTGGGGGCTGCAGTGGATGAGCTGCTGGCTGGTGCTGATGGCGCTCGGACTGGACGACCGTGCGGGTCTCGGCGGAGCGGCGGCGGTGCTGTTCGCCGTCAACGTCACCGCCGTGGTGCCCGCCACGCCCGCCAACGTCGGCGTCTTCCAGGCCGCATGCGCCGCTGTGCTGGTCGGCGCCTACCACGTCTCCACCGCCGATGCGGTCGCTTTTGGAATCGTGCTGCAGGCCGTGGAGCTGCTGACGGCGCTGATCATGGGGCTGCCCGCGCTCGTCACCGAGGGACTCTCCTGGCGCGACGTGCGGCTGCGCACGATGCAGGCCGCCCCCGTCACACTCGGCCCTGTGCCGGTGGCGCTCGCCCGGCACGCGACGGGCTCGGCCGCGGAATAGCGACGGCCGCGCCGCGCCTGTCTGGCCCCACCCAGGCAGGCATCGCCGCGGCGGCGGCGTAAGGGGTCCCATGAGCGGTGCATGGATCTACATGCTGCGCTGCCGCGACGGCTCGCTCTACACGGGCTGGAGTTCCGACGTGCAGCGCCGTGTTGCGCGCCACAGCGCGGGCAAGGCGAGCAAGTACACGGCCAGCCGCCTGCCCGTCGAGCTGATGCTCGCCCTGCCGATGGCCGATCGCCGCGCCGCGATGCGCGAGGAGGCACGGATCAAGGCGCTCGACCGGCCCGCGAAGCTGGCGCTGATCGCCACTCACGGCGCCCCCGAACACAGCACTCGCGAGTACGGTGTCCGGGTCGATGCCTCCGGTAGGTCATGATGGGGGTATGTCAACCAGACCACAGGCGCGCAGCGTCAAGATCTCAGAGGACGAGCGGACCGGCTGGTCCTCCGATCGCCCGCGCCGCGACGGCGCCCCGCCTCGGCCCGCGGACCTGACGGTCCACTGCCGCGTGCTCACGCCGGCCGACCGGCTGCGCTACTCGCCGGGAAGTCTCCTGATCGTGTCCTCCGCATCGGCGCAGGAGCGCGACGCGTTCGTCAACCGCCTGATCGAGGATCGCGCCTGCCTGCTGTCGCTGTCGAAGGTCAGGGCGCTGCTGGCAGGGCGCGTGGCGGAGGAGGAGATCGACGCCCGCGCCTCCGAGCTGCTGCAGGCGGCCGTGGCGAAGCGCCTGGAGAGCAGGGAGACGGTGGTGCTCGCCACCGACGGCCTCGACGCCGCCGAGCGCGAGCCGTTCGTGCGGATGGCGGCGGCGCTGAAACGTCCGCGCCACCTGATCCTGCTGGAGATCTCCCGTGAGAAGGTGCAGGAGGAGGATCTG
>Ga0182030_10019371_pt1 | contig 12959 bp, 18 predicted proteins | sample 812S3MmetaG_FD_121299 | JGI IMG/M metagenome (GOLD analysis project Ga0182030, IMG submission 121299) | Permafrost microbial communities from Stordalen Mire, Sweden - 812S3M metaG (Illumina Assembly) | ecosystem: Environmental > Terrestrial > Soil > Wetlands > Permafrost | place: Sweden... | reverse complement strand
CTTAGCGTCGGCATCGCCGCACCAAACCAGGTCGGGCTGACGACAGGAGTTCAAGCGATGATCGGCAGAGTTGCACGCGGCCGTCAACGAGGGGGTTCCTATCCTCTTCGCCCCAAGCCCCGGAACGGCTCGCTTCGGGTGGCCCTGACCACAGCGGCCCTCATCGTGGCCGTGACGGCATGCGGGTCGTCGACGAAGGCGGGCTCGGGTCCGGGCACCTCAGCCAGCAGCAACCCGGCGGTATCCCCTAGCTCCTCGTCCGCCCCTACGGCGGGGGGCTCCCCGAGTTCGAGTTCCGTGACCCCGACGACCGCCGGCTCCTCGTCGAGTAACGCCTCGGCGCAGATCGACGCATGCTCCCTGCTTCCGCTGACAGAGGCCGAGTCGCTGACCGCCCAGAAGTACTCTTCGGCGACCCCGCAGACCATTGCGGCAGGGCAGGATCAATGCACCTACGCCAGCGCCGTCCAGGGCCCCAACCTCACCGTGATCGTCTACGAAGCAAACAGCGGTGTCTCGTTCGCCATGCTGAAGTCGGTGCAGAGCGGGGTTGGGTCGTTCACCGAGGTGAGCGGCGTCGGCGATCAAGCGATTGTCGGCCAGATCGAGCTCGACGCTCAGGCCGGCAACCGGCTCGTGGCGGTACAGGGTGCAGGGGGCAACCTGACGGGCGACGAGGGTCGCGCCGTCGCTGTCGCCAAGGCCGTCATTGCCGCCCTTCACTGAAGCTTCGGCCTTCCCGCGCGGATCGAGAACGTCTGATGCGAGTCATCCGCCTGGGTGAACCTGGGCGCTCGAGGTCAGGAATGACCTACGACATCGGATTCGTGTTTGCCGAGATTGGCGAAGCGGGCGTACTGGGAGGCAAGGTGTTCAGGATCGAGTACCTCGCCCTGATCGAGGGATCCGAACGCTCCGCTCGGTGATCGCTGTCTCGCCCGAGCAAGGCAACTAGCAAGAGGACCCGCGAGTCGGCTGACGCCAAAACCTCTCCATACGACAGATGCTGGTCAGATGGCCAGAACCCTGTCGACTCGGCGTGGCTCGCCTATTCAGACTGATCGATCGAGACGGAACGTTCGGCGCTCTGCAAGGCTGAGCGACGTGAATCTTGCGGACCGGCTGGGGTTCGCCCAGCGGATCATCGTCGTCGTGGCACTGGGTCTGGCGCTGGGCGCCACGGGCGGGTTCATCACGGACCTGGGATCACCCGGCGCGAATTTCGGCTGGTTCGGATACGCGCCCCTCACCAGATCGATCATGACCGTCGGGGCGACTCTGTCTGATTGGGAGCAACTGCTGGTGTGGTTGGCCCTGATCGTCGTGTGGACCGCTTCCTCGCTGTACCTGCTGCGACCAACGTCGGCCACGAACCAGGATCTCGACTCCTGACCGGCCGCCGTCGCTCGCTTTCGCCGGGCGGCCTCCTCGACAGGATGAAGCACCTGAGAGGCCCCCGGTGTGGTGCAGCTGGTTGTGGCCTTTGCCGCCGCGCTATCGGTCATCGCGGACTATCTAATCGGCCGGGCCGGCCAGTCCCTGGCCCCTGTGAGGATCCCAAACAACTCCCTCGTGGTGATTCACACCCGGTACGTGTCCGGGTGGATGGTTCTGGTCGTGTGGAGCGCAGCCTTCGTGGTCTGGGTTACCGGATCCGGGCTCTTGTTGAAAGCACGATCCGCCGCCAAGACCGAGAGTCGGACCTCGTGATCACGGCGAGCCGGAGCCCACCCCGGCTCCTGGAAGATTTGCTGGAAACCGTCAACGTTCTGCTCGCCCTCGGATCACCCGTGGCCGGCAACGACCGACATCCCTGCCGAGTATGGCGCGTCGTCGGCTGGTCAGGCGCAGTAACGCCACGGCCGGCTCGGTGCTTGTCCTCTTGGATAGCCATCGGCGAACGTATCGGCGACGCACACCTCTTCCACCGTTCCGCCTGCCCCGAGAATGGCTTCAGTGACGACGGCGACGATGGACTCGTCTTCATCTCGCGTCTCTCCGCTGCGGTATCGGATGGCGTCGATCGTGATCGAGGCGTCTCGACAAGAGCGGATGGCACCAACTGTCCGGTCGAGAGTTTCTTGCGCTGGCGGGCACTGGAAGACAACCTCGTCTTCGTCGTCGGTGTGGGCGGAGGCGAAGAGATCCGACAACAGCACTATTCGGCCTGGCTGGCCGTTCAAGGCGGACTCGCTAAGCCTCAGTACCTCTTCGAGGTTGGATCCGTAGTCGTAGTCCCATGTGAGTTCGGACACACGAGATGGCTCCATCAAAGCAGCCCTTGCGCCGAACGCCACGAAGGCGTGAAGATGATCTGAGTTGGCAGGGCCACCAAGAGCTTCGAGTGTCTCGATCGCCCGTGTCTGGGCCGGACCGAAGAGATCATTCATCGGCATCGAAAGCGAGCGGTCGAAAATCACAACGACGGCGGTCATGGGTCACTATTACGTTCCATCCCTCTCGACTGCTCCCTATTATCCCATCTGTCTCGTAGTGAGGGGGGTCCGAGAAGTGCCCTGACGCCGCCCTATCGACGGCTCGGGATCGTGGCAACTCACCACGGACGGCGGTGAGAGTCTTCCCGGCCAGGGGCGCCCAGGTCCCGGGGCGCCCCGGTGACGCGCCTGGTTGTCGAGCGGAGGAATGTGTGGTCGATGGGTACCCCGACTTCCAGGAGATATGTCCGCGCGGCGACAAGAGCGACGCGTGTCCGGATGAGCGAGTCTTCGGATGGAGCTTGGAGACCGACGAGGTGGCTGAGCTGTTCATTGATTGCCGTGATCGTGCCTACGTGGGGCCTCGTTGCCGGCGCGATCTCGGTGGCCGAAGGCGGCGGAAAGCCCGGTGCCAGGTGTGGCGGTTTGGAGTCTTCTTCGGCCCGCCATTGGGGATCGCCTGCTGTACGGGCTACCCCGTCGAGCGCTGGCGGCGGTCCAGTGGGGGAATCCCTCAGCCGGGTTCGCGTTGAGGACCCAACGTTCGTCGGACACGACCTGGGCGGTGGCGTCATCGAGGACGGTGGAACCTTTCTGGCCTGAGCCGCCGCAGCGACAAGCTCGGAGACGCGAACAAGAAGTGGGTCGCCTTGCCAGTCTCGACCGGTGAAGTGCCCGGCGAAGGACTATAAGACTGACCCGTGTCCTTTCGCCGCGCCTCGGATCGTGTCCATCGCGCCAGAGCCCTCAGCTCATCGTCCTGAAGGCGGACGGCGACGCGGTAGATTCGGCGGGGAAGGTGGCCCTCATGCCACCGCCGGAGGTGCACGATGATCGCAGACGAGCGACAAGCGACCGCCAGGCTCGGGGGTCAGGCGTTCAGCGGGCTGGCGTCACTGATTGAGGGCGTCCACCGAGCCGTCGCCGGCCGGGCGTTTCGCGCTACGGGTTCCGTCGGCGGGCCGGTGCAGGTGATCCACGATGCTGTGGCATCGACGGTCTACAGCGGGCTTCGGGTCGGCGGCTCCGCCGCCGCGATGGCCGCCGCCGAGCTGGCGCCTCTCGTCGGTTCGGCCACCCGTCCTGCGGGGGCGACCCGCCGGGGCAACCAGATACTCGCCGGCCTCAACGCGTTGGCTGGTGACGCGCTCGATCGCCAAGCCAACCCGCTAGCCATCCGCATGGCGGTGCGGTGTGCGGGGGACGATGTCGCCCCGACGCCTGCAGCGCTCGCGGCCGCCTTCCCAGCGGCGACGTCGCGACTGGCGGTGTTCGTCCACGGGCTGGCCGAGACCGAGGAGTCCTGGGTCAGGCCGGCTGCGGACGGCATCGACCGTGGTTACGGTGTCTCGATCCAACAGGAACTCGGCTACACCCCGGTCTACGTCCGTTACAACACCGGCCTGCATATTTCAGACAACGGCAGGTCCCTGGCCGACCTCCTCGACGCGATCGTCGGCGGCTGGCCCACCCGGGCGGAGCGGGTGGTACTCATCGGTCACTCGATGGGCGGGCTCGTGATCCGCAGCGCCTGCCACCTGGGCGCGACGGATCGCCGCGCTTGGACGCCCCTCGTGAGCGAAGTGGTGTACCTCGGGACACCCCACCTCGGGGCGCCCTTGGCGCGCGCAGCGGGGCGCGCCGGCTGGGCGTTCAACCGACTGCCCGAGACGCGACCGTTCACCCCCCTAGTCAACGGGTCGAGCGCCGGGATCCAGGACCTCCGGTTCGGGTACGTTCTCGAGGAGGAGTGGTCCGGCTGCGATCCCAACGAGTGCCAACGCAACCACCGCCGCCACGTCCCGCTCATGGACACCGCCAACCACGCGGTCATCAGCGTCACCGTGACCGCCGATCCGCACAGCCCGGTCGGGGCCGTCGTGGGAGACCTGCTGGTCCAGCCGGCGAGCGCGCACGGTCGGGACCGTCGCGGGCGCCACATCGCCTTCCCCGTCGAGACCGGCCGCCGCCTCGGCGGCCTCAACCATTTTGACCTCCTCGGCAACCCGCTGGTCTGGGCGGAGATCCAGGAGTTGCTAAAGCCCGCGGCGTGATGTGACCGAAGCTGTCACTGTTGCGGAAAGGCTAGAGGCCGACACCTCGGGCGACGTCCACGCCGGCGCTTCTCGGACATCGGTCATCTCCCGCCCAAGAAGCGCCCGACACGCGAACAGATTGCCCAATCTCGGCGCCCTGGTCACAAACGCCGACAGCTCTGCGGCGCGACCGATCGACGTTGTGGCGCACGAAGTTCCGGGGTCCGTCGCGATCCGGAACGACACCGAACTGCCGCCCAGTTCGATCGACTATTCCGGCCGACAATATGCCCGCGTACAACTCAGACCCGCGGACTCGACCCAAAGCGCCCGTATCGATCCCTGCTGGATGACCTACCTCTGGAGCTACCGCCGCTTCGCGCTGCGCGAACCCCACCTGTACGCGGTGATGTTCGGTCCTGGACTGGCCGCGTTCAGGCTTGGCGATCCCGCCGACCTCGAGGCGGCTAGGTCCACCTTCGTCTCGCTCCTCCGTCGCATCCACGCCTGCGTCAACGGGGGCCGATGGGAGGTCGACGACGTCACCACTGCCGGCGAAGCTGTCTGGTCCGGTGTGCACGGCCACACCACGCTCGAGCTCACCGGGTTCTTCGGTGCGGTCGGCCGCGACCCAGTGCGCTCATACAGCGAGATCCTCACCAGGATGTCGATCGGCCTCGGCGACGACGCCCTAGCCACCGCTCGCTCGCTGTCGACCGCCAGACGGCGGGCCGTCCGTGCAGACCGAGCCCAGGCCGCGTCTGCACGATAAGCGTTACCGTGACCCACGGTCGCACCGCCACCCGACAATGCACGGCGAGACGCATGCTAGACGTAGGAAAAGCGGACCCCAGCGAAGTTGTCCCACGCTCTGGCGGCGATGCTCCGAAAGGCGCTCAGGTTCAATTCGGGCCAGTACAAAACCGACGTATCGTTCACTTGGAGCGCGCCGGCAGGGTCATCGTTCTCTCGGAGGTGCACGCAAGGCTCCGCTGCGGCAATCGCAGGGCCGCCGGTCACGTCCCACCGATAACATTTGGTGATGGCCGTTATAGAGAACTGTTGTTAGACATTGCCATACTGCGGGGCCAACCTGGGGACCATGAGTCAAACCCTGAGTTCGGCAGACCTCGTCGCGTACGTTGATGGTTGGAACGCCGCTCGCGAGGCCAACGAGCAGCAACGGCGCAACCCCTACGGCTACCTGTCGTATGCGGGGTTCCACAAGCTTGGGACGAGCCCAGCGAGCTTCGACGCCATCCCGGGGCGCTGGACTACCGGACCCGACGGACCGGGTGTAGAGCTGGCCGACGGTGAGGAACTGGTCGTGGACGGCCAGGTCGTCACCGGGTCGCACCGCTTCGCCCCCGTGCAAGAGCGGGAGTTCCGGAAGGCGGCCCAGATCGGTGACGTCATCATCGAGCTGTCCAAACGGGGAGGCCAGGACCTGCTGCGCCCGATCGACCCTGCCTTCGGTCGCCGACTCAATGATGACTACGACCACACACCGGCCTACGAGCCCGATTCCCGTTGGATCGTCGAAGGACAGTTCCTTCCCTTTGAGTCCATCCGGCCCACGCCACTCGACGCCACCGTCGGCGACATCGTCCATATCCATCCCGCCATCGGCGAGGTCGTGTTCACGATCGACGGCGCCGAGCAACGTTTGCTGATCGTCGCGCGCGACGACCAGCAGGCCGGAGCCGCCGGTAGGGGCATCGTCCTGTTCACCGATGAGACGAGCGGATTCACCACTGATCACCAGGGCCGGTCGTTGCAGGTCGAGTTCCCGGCGGAGGCTGGTGCGGTGACGCTGGACTTTAACTTCACCCGGAACCTCCAGCGCCCGTATACCAAGTTCGCCCCCTGTCCCCTGCCGCCTGCGCAGAACACGGTGACGGCGGCGATCGAGGCCGGCGACCAGCTTCCGGTCTTCAAGCGCTGAGTCCCCGGACCGATTCAGGACGAGTCATGGACCTCCAGCTCACATCAAAACGCGCCATCGTGACCGGAGGGCGCCAGGGCATCGGCCGAGCCATCGCGGCCGCCCTTGCCGCCGAAGGGGCGCAGGTGGTCATCGCTTCCCGGGACGGTGTAGGCCTCGCCAAGACCGCAGAAGAGCTTCGGGAATTGACCGGCGGACAGGTCGAGGCCCGCGTGGTCGACACCGGATCGCCTGACTCAGTGGCCGCACTGGTCGAAGCCACCGTCGCGTCCTGGGGTGGAGTCGACATCCTCGTCAACAACGCAGCCACGGTCATCAGCGGGCCGACCAGCACCCTGGACTCGCCGCCCGAAACGGTGGCGTCGGCTTTCGACGACAAGGTACTCGGTTACCTGCGCTGTGCCCGGGCGGTGCTGCCACACATGATCGCGCAACGATGGGGGCGGATCATCAACGTCGGCGGGCTGTCCGCCCGGCACGTCGGTTCGCTGGCCTCGTCCATTCGCAACTCGGCCGTGACGACGCTTTCCAAGAACATCGCGGACGAGAACGGCGGGCTGGGTATCACTGCCAACACTGTCCAACCGGGCCCCACCGACACCGAGCGACTGCGCGAGACGCTCGCCACTCGGACCGAGGCCGAAGGTGACGGAGCCCTGAACCAGATGATCCAGAGCGTCAGTATCCGCCGATTGGTGACCGCCAATGAAGTGGCGGCGGTTGTCGCCTTTCTGGCATCCCCCCGGAGCGTGGCGATAAACGGGATCACCCTCGACGTCGGGGGCGGGACGCTGGGGACCATCTTCCACTGATCGGGCGCTACGGTCGCCATGGAGTCATCGGAGCCAGAGGCCGACGACGACCCCGACCGCTCCGAGCCCACGTCGACGGCTCACCGCAGCCAGGCCGGTGTGCCTGGCCGTAGCGAGGCCCACCTACAGTAATCGACCCAGGATGGCCACTCATAGCTCACGACAAGATTCGGCGCAGCGTCGGGGAAGCGCCGAACGTAACCTTTACCCTTCCCGTTCGTCCCGGACCCTCAGCCGCAAAAGCCGCTGAGGGTAACTGCCGTCACAAAGCGCCTGGCAGCGGGATAAGGGACAGATCGAATATTGGTGTCCTTCGATCCTTCTTGACGTGTGCATCGGGACAAGTTCCCCCCGGTGTTCAGCGGGCGACTAGTTCGCGAATCTTGATCCGTCCGCCGGTGCGCAGGACGGCCCGCCGGTAGATGCGGGCAGCGAAGATCGCCATGCCGACCGTCCCGATCACGCTGATCATCGCCGACACAGTGAACTCCCACCACTGCACCTGATGCAGCCCGACCAGCACGGTCATGCAGAACGGCGCGGTCGGTGGAAGGTAGGCGAGGACTTTAAAGAACAGATCCGGCCTTCCGGTGCTGGCCACCGTGATCGAGAACACGTATCCCACCAGGATCGGGATGCTGAGCGGGAGGGCCAATGTCTGCACCTGGTCCTGGCGCTCGGCGGTCGAGCCGCCCGCCGCGTAGACCCAGCAGTAGAAGGCGTAACCGAGAACCAGCCACAGCAGTTCACAGGCCAGAACCAGGGGGCCGGTCCCCTTCAATAGATCGGAACCCACCGCGGCGCCCACGATCAGGGCGAAGCCCACGATGATCGTGGCCTGGCCCAGCGCCACCAGCCCGATGCCGAGCACCTTGCCGCCCAACAGTTGGATGGGACGGATGGTGGCCAGCAGGACCTCGACCACCCGGCTGGACTTCTCCTGCATGACCCCGATGAGGATCCAGGTGTTGTACTGCTGCAGCAGGAAGAACAACAGCACCAGCCCGATGATCGACGTCGCCTTGACTGTTTGGTTTGATCCGGGCTGAAGAGTGTGCACCGGGACCGACTTGGACTCGGTTATCAACGATGCTTGGGCGGGCGTGATTCCGGCCGCGTGGTACGCCTGCAGCACGCCGAGGTACTCGGCCACGGTTTGCACTAGGCCCGGATCGGTGTTGGACCCTTTCGACCCGGCGGCCCGGTCGAGCAGTATCTGGCTCGAGTCGACTATGGCCAGATCAATCTTCCCCGTGCGCAGGTCGGCCTCCGCCGCGGCGAGTGAAGGTACATCGACCAGCTCGACGGTGTCCTGGTTCTCGGCTGCCGCCGAGTCGATCAGCGGGCTCGCTTCGGGCGGGAGCACGCCGACGATCCCCACCGTTTGGGCGGTGGGGCCCGAACTGCCGCTGTGAATGGTCGGGATGATGATGGCCGCGGCGACCGCTATCAACATGACGAGCGTGCCGACCCGGAAGATGCGCCCCCGGACCCGCTCTCTTATCTCGCGTCCAGCCACCATCCCGACCTCGCCGAAAGAGCCTCCCAGAGCTGGCCACGTTCTTTGTTTGGATCGATTGGAGGTGGGCGGCCGGCGCCGCCTTCGGCGCGTCCACACTCGGAGGGCGACGGCCGCCACTACCGCGATGGCGATATAGAGGTCCTTCACGAGAGCGCCTCCCGGAACACCTCAGACAGGCGGCGGCGATCGAAGGAGAACTCGGTGACTCGGCCCGCTTGCATGGCGGCCCGGAGAACGTCGTCGCTGTCAACGGAACTGTCCAGTACGAGGCGGACAGCACCGGCGGAGAGCTCCGATACCGTGACGCCGGGGAGTTGATTGGCCCAGCCGGCGGCGCGGTCACCTTCGACGCGGACCACCAGCCGCCGGGCCCCGCTCGTCTCCAACTCGTCCACCGTTCCCGATACGACCAAGTGGCCGTGGTCGATGATCGTCACCTGCTCGCACAGGTCCTCCACCTGGTCGAGCTGGTGACTGCTGAACAGGACGCAACACCCAGCGGCGGCCTGGTCGACCAGCACCTGGCCGATGGCGTCGATTCCGGTGGGGTCCAGCCCCGACAGCGGCTCGTCCAGGACCATAAGGTCCGGGTTGTGCACCAGGGCGGCGATCAGCTGCACCCGCTGCTGGTTACCGTGCGAGAGGGTCTCCACCTTGGAGCCCCGGCGGTCAGCGACGTCGAGTCGTTCGAGCCAGGTATCGGTTGCCGCTTTCGCGTCAGCCGCACTGAGCCCGTGCAGCCGGCCCAGGTACTCGAGCTGTTCGCCCACCAACATGGCGGGGTAGAGACCCCGCTCCTCAGGCATGTAACCGAAGCGGCGGCGTTCGCCTTGACCAACCGGGGTGCCGTTCCACAGGACCGTCCCGGCGTCGAGGTCGGTCAGGCCGAATATGGCCCGCATGGTCGTGGTCTTGCCCGCCCCGTTCGGCCCGAGGAAGCCAACTACTTGTCCGGCCGGCACCTCGAACGAGAGGTCGTCGAGAGCGGTCAGGCTGCCGTACGTCCGCCGCAAACCCACCACCTCCAAGACTCCGCTCACTTTGGCAGGCTAGCGCTCGGAGGTGTGACCGTTGTCTCTGGTTCAATGTCAGAGTCGCTGTCTGGCTTGACCGCCCAACAATGCGTTTGCATCGGGATAAGGGATTGATCGGCCAAATCGGTCCCGGCAAGCTCAACGAACTGGTGTGACAGTCACCGTTATTCTGCGTTCAGCCTGGGAGGCTGAGGCCGTAGTCGGCGAGAGCTTCGGCAAGGTCGTCGCGAGTCGCGGTGACCAAATGTCCTCCCGTGAAGCGCTGGTCGCCGGTCACCTCGGCAATCACGAACGACGCTGGAGAGAACTCGACCATCTCCTCGTCACTGGGAAACTCGGCTTCGGCCATGAACAAGCCGCTCAGATGACCATCAAAGACGTCGATCCCGAGGGGCGGGACGCTGTGCCGGGTCTTGTGGAGCACAGCGGCTGGGAGAACGGCCAAAGACCGGTATTCCTCCTCATTGAGATAGATCGTCGTGATGAGTCCAGATCCGCCTCCGGGACTGGGGATTTTCTGGGTGAGCTTGGAGACGACCTCCTCGCCCTGCTGCGTGGCCGCGGCCGATCGCCGGAGTCGCAGGCGGGTACCGGTCAGGTAGCGGTCGGTGATGGCGACCACTCCGATGCTCGGCTCCGCCAGCGGTCCTGCGAGAAGGAAACGGCGCTCGCGCTCGACAAGCGCGTACTTCAGCTCTTTTCCGGGTGGAGCCGAGTCGTTACGCACGTTCTGATCATGTCACGGCTTGGAGCGGCCGTCCCGAGCAGTCCGAGAACCCCGTCGTTGATGCCCGTCACGTTCGTCCTACGCGGGGCGTTCGCAGACGAGGGGCCGCTCTGCCGCCCCGACAACATCAACATCAACGAAGGGCCGACTGGGCTGGGGGAGGCCGAAACAAGCCTGCCCCCTCCCGCTGCTAGCGCCAGCGGACGGCGGCAAGTGCCTCGGGCAGCGTGAACGCGCCGGCGTAGAGCGCCTTTCCGACGATCGCACCCTCCACGCCGAGGCTTGTGAGCGCGGCCAGCGTGCGCAGGTCGTCGAGGCTGCCGACCCCGCCGCTAGCCATCACCGGTCGCTCGGTCGCCGCACACTTCCCGCAGCAGATCGGGGTTCGGCCCGCTCAGCGTTCCGTCACGACCGACATCGGTGACGACGTACCGGGCGCAGCCATCCGCGTCGAGCAGGCCCAACATGTCGAACCGTTCGCCGCCGTCACGGGTCCAGCCGCGGGCCGACAGCGTGGTCCCGCGGACGTCGAGCCCCATCGCGACCCGCTCGCCGTGCCGTGCGATCGCCGCGCGCACCCAGTCGGGCCGTTCCAGCGCCGCGGTGGCGAGGTTAACCAGCGCACAACCGGTCCCTGAGGAAGGAATCCTCTTTGGGTCTTGATCGGGTGATGGTCCGGACATAATGAGGCTCATGCACGTTCGGGAGGCCGACACCGAAGACATTGAAATCGTTTGCCGAATGCGGCTGGAGTTCGTGGCGGACCACCGCGGGGTACTGATCGCCGACTTACCGAAGGGATTTGTCGAGCAGACCCGTTCGTTTGTTGAGCGAGGGCAGCGGACGGGGTCCATTCGGTCGTGGTTGGCGCAGGACCATGGGGGGTTCATTGGAGTGGTGTCGATGGTGCTGTTCGATGTGCCTCCGCTGCCCGAGGACCCTAGGACCCGCCAGGGATACATCATCGACATGTACGTCGGGGCCGCCCGACGTCGGGAAGGTGTTGGACGAGCCCTGTTTGCTGCCTGCGTGGCGAGCGCGCCGAATCTGGGGGTCCGTCGCCTGTTTCTGCGGGCGACTGATGCCGGGAGGCCGTTGTACTTACAAGCGGGGTTCAACCCAAATGACGAATGGCTGGAGCTTGTCCTCCCGGGCCTTGAGTGGGGGGTAGGCACCGCTGCGACCGACGCGACGGGGTGTTAGCGTCGAGCGTGCCAGGGTGGACTACGACGTGGCCGATGGCCAAAGTGTACGACCGGGGACGGTCGCTTCCCTCGGGCTCAATCCGATTGTTCGCTGATGCGGCCTACCGGCACTTCCCTGGGGGCGGCCAGCCGGTGTTTGGTCTCGGCGCAGAGACCGGGCGCGTCCCCGGGCCGTTGCGAGAGACCATGGGCGGTCTCGTCGTCGGGTTGGAGCCCGCTACTTCGATGCTTCCGGCAGCCGCGAAGAGCCTGTCGCGATGCGGCGGACCGGCGCATCGACACTTCGGCGATTCGTTCATGGCGGTCTGGGCGAGAGAAGGTTATGCGCCCGTACGCTGAGTCACGTGGCTGGGGCAAACTCGTCGTGGCGGCGCATCCAGCTTGGGTCGGCTGGGTCCCCCTCGTTGCGCCCGGCGGGCACGCGGTCGAGGATGCCGTAATAGGTCATCACGACCTCCAGACCCCGAGCCGTCGTCGAGTAGGTCATGTACACTTCTCCGTCTGAGAGCGTGAACACACTCAGCCACGGCCGCTCGGCCATGTAGCTGATGGGATCAGTGCCGCAGGCGGCGGCAATCCGGGCCGGGACCTCGGGCACGGCGCCTTCGAACCAGCTTTCGACGGTCTCCTTACTCAGCGATCGTTGGAAGTCGAAGTTGAAGTCGCTGTCGAAGCTTGATGCCCAAGGGAAGTTCCAGCCCATCCGCCGGCGGTAGGCGACGAGCTTCTCGATCGGGGCCCGCGAGACGCAGATCATCGTGACGTCCCTGGCTTTGAGGTGCTCGAGCACCCCGTTGAAGCTGTCGGCGATCGACGAGCAGACGGACACCCGGCCTCGTAGTCGGGGCCGAACATGAAGTTGTACATCACGAGCTGTGATCGCCCGTCGAAGAGCTGGGCGAGTGTCCGGGGGCCGTCGGCGGTTTGGAGTACGTACTCGTTGTCAATGAGGACCCATGGCAACTCTTGCCGTCGGACGGCCAGCTCGTCGCTTCGGCGGGTCAGCTCCTTCTCAAGGACCAGCAACTCGTTTCGGGCAGCGGTCCACTCGTCGAGGTCGACGATCTGTTGGTCAGGCATTTCTTTCGTCTCCTTAGGTTGGTTACTTCACGAACTCGGCGATCCCAACGCCCATGGTCGCCAGCCCCACCACCATCAGCCCGACGCCCGACGCCCGACGCCCGACGCAACGCGGCACAGACCGAGGCTCAGTCCTGGAGCGAGCGCCCACACGCCCAACTAG
>Ga0182030_10019370_pt1 | contig 12961 bp, 11 predicted proteins | sample 812S3MmetaG_FD_121299 | JGI IMG/M metagenome (GOLD analysis project Ga0182030, IMG submission 121299) | Permafrost microbial communities from Stordalen Mire, Sweden - 812S3M metaG (Illumina Assembly) | ecosystem: Environmental > Terrestrial > Soil > Wetlands > Permafrost | place: Sweden... | reverse complement strand
TCTCCCTTTTCAATCAGAAATAAAGGCTGGTCGTACTCAACCGGCGAAGAGTCTTCGCTAAGCACTTTAATTATTTTGCCTGAAGGGCCGTCGAACTCAATTTCGTTAAACAGTTTCATGGCTTCAATAATGCATAATACATCGCCGGCTTTAACGGTATCGCCCACTTTAACAAATACATCCTTATCAACGCCTGGCTTGCGGTAAAAAGTACCAACCATAGGCGACCTGAAGGTTAACAGGTTTTCATTAACGGCTTTGGCCGCAGTTTCTTTTACAGCAGCAGCCTCTTGCTGTGCTGTTGCAGGTTTAGCCGCCGGGGCTGCAATAGTTTGCGGGGCGGTTACATAAGTTGGCTGCTCGGAACCTTTATTTTTAATACTTACAGAGAAGTCGCCCTCTTTTACACTCAACTCGCTGATCTCTGATTTTTTAACCAGCTTAATCAGTTCCTGTATAATTTTTAAATCCATAGTTCAACTTTTGTGAGATAAAAAAATCCCGAACATTGCCTGCCTACCGGCAGGCAGGCTGAATCGGGATTTCGAAAGTAAATTTTTTTTAGTTAATAGATAGCTTTAGGCTGTGAGTTCTGAATTTTGTCTTTATTCATAACTTACGGCTCATAACTCAAAGCTTATCTTACAGCTTTTACCCTTTCAACATATTGACGGGTGCGGGTATCAACCTTAATTTTTTCGCCCTGGTCAACAAATAAAGGAACGTTTACTGTAGCGCCTGTTTCTAAAGTGGCGGGTTTGGTTGTATTGGTAGCCGTGTCGCCACGAACGCCGGGTTCGCTATAGGTAATTTGCAAAACTACTGTAGCCGGAAGTTCGCAACCTAATATCTGGTTGGTTTCTTCGTGTATAATAACTTCGCAAACATCGCCCTCTTTTAAAAGGTCGTTATTTTCAATCTGCTTGCCATCAATGGTTATCTGGTCAAAGGTCTCCTGGTCCATAAAGTTAAAACCATTGTCATCTTTATATAAAAACTGATGTGGCCTTCTGATAACCCTTGCTGTAGTAATATCATGCCCTGCCGGAAAGGTATGTTCCAATACTCTTCCGCTGCGTAAACTTTTCATTCTGCAACGTACAAAAGCATTGCCTTTTCCGGGTTTAACGTGTTGAAATTCAACAAATTGGAAAATATCATGGTTCCATTCAATACACAATCCGTTTTTAATATCTGCCGTAGTAGCCATAGTAAGTGGTTAAATTTTTAGGACTGCAAATATAAGCAGAATACCCACACCGCCAATTCGGGGAATAAGGGGGGTGTACGACAAATTTCCCTTTTAGCTTGGGAAGCGGTTCTCCCGCCCCGGGAGTTAGAGGGTAAGCGAGGCAGCAAAAGGGAAATTTGTCGTACACCCAATAAGGGCGGGGTTTTGAGCCAAAAAGCAAGACCCTCCCGATACTTTTTAAAATTAAATCCCAATGCAGTTTATCACAAAGAGCACAAAGGAAAATGCCAATACAAAGGCCACAAAGAGTATATTTTTGGTGTGCTTTGTATTGAACTTTGTGTTCTTTGTGATAAACTGAATTTCTTTTCTTTAATTTCAAATAGCTTTTTAGAGGTACGTGTTAGTTGTTGTGAAATTTGAGACCCCCCGCAAATAATTAAATTGCATAAAAATCGGGTTATGGAATTTGGCAGGGTAGAAAATATAGATGCAGTCGATTTCGCGCTTCCGAAAGACGATAAATATACCCTGGCGCTTTTTAAAGGCCTGAAAAAGAAAAAGGCAGCCCCGCAGATATTCATCGGTTGTGCCAAATGGGGCAGACCCGATTGGATTGGCAAAATTTACCCTAAAGGCACCAAGCCGACCGACTTTTTAAAGCATTATGTGCAACATTATAATTGCATTGAGTTAAATGCTTTTTTCTACCAGTTATTCCCTGTTTCCACCGTCGAAAAATGGGCTGCCCTTGCGCCGGATGATTTTAAATTCTGCCCCAAATTTACCAACAGCATTACCCATATCCGCCGCTTAAAAAACGCGCAAAAAGAAACAGATGCCTTTTTAGAAACCGTGCATGGCTTCGGCAAAAAACTGGGCACTTCTTTTATCCAGCTGGGAGATAATTTTGGGCCCAAGCATTATGAGTCTATTCACGATTACCTGAAATCACTGCCCAAAGATTTTGATGTAGCCCTCGAATTTCGTAACCACGAATGGTTCACCGACAATACTGTTGCAGACGAAACCTGGCACCTGATGAAGGAACTGGGCGTTACATCTATTATAACTGATACCTCCGGCAGGCGAGATGTGCTAAGCATGCGGCTTACTACGCCCAAAGCGTTTATCCGTTATGTAGGCAACGGCCTACACCCAACAGATTATAAACGCATTGATGAATGGATAGAACGCATTGCCACATGGCTGGAAGAAGGCCTGCAAACCCTGTATTTTTTTATCCATCAGCACGATGAACTCTATTCGCCGGAGTTGAGTAAGTATATGATTGATGGATTAAACAAAAGATGCGGGCTTAAATTAAAACCACCCACACTACTCAATGGTTATCAGGCACCTTTGTTCTGAGAACTGTTTAAAATTAAATCCCAATGCAGTTTAACACAAAGAGCACAAAGGGAAATGCCAATACAAAGGCCACAAAGAGTATATTTTTGGTGTTCCCTGCCTACCGGCAGGCAGGCTTGTATTTAACTTTGTGCTAATATGTATTTATTTTAAACAGCCTCTGAGGTTCTAAATTAACCCTGGCTGTTCTCTCTGTATTTTCTCCGTGCGAAAATTGTATTTTGTATTACCTCACTTCGCAAAAAGAAAATGATACCAGCTTCTGTTAAAGTACCTGCCGCTTGCCTTGCGGCGGAAAGCAAATAATCCATCTTTCGGGCGAACCTCAATCCTCCTTATCCGCAATAAATCCTCCGGCCAGTTATGCGGGCCAAAAATGGTTGTAATGCCATATTTAAACCCTGATTGCGCAAGCACCTTTAAAGTATCATTGTTATAAGCACCATAAGGATATGCAAAACTAAGCGGCTTTTTCCCCGTTATCGTTGCTACGTCATTGAAGCAGCCGGTAACTTCCTCCCGCTGCTTATCTGCCGTTGAGTTTTTTAAATCAACATGGTGCCGGGTATGCCCGCCAAATTCAATACCATAATTTTGCATTTCAAGTATCTGCTCTTTGCTCATTAGTTCAAGCGCGGGTTCGCCTTCATGTAAATTCCACTCATTGCGTTTGTAACCGGTTACCAGGTAAATAACCGCTTTAAACCCAAATTCTTTTAGTATCGGAAAGGCAATGGTGTAATTATCCGTATACCCGTCGTCGAAGGTTATAATTATCTTTTTACCGGGGTCAGCATTGGCTGGCAAAGCATCTAAATCTGAGAACGTAATGGTTTGATAACCGTTGTCCTTCAACCATTGCATCTGTTTGCGAAAGGCTGATTCCCACACATAAGTTTTGTGTTTACCAATCCTACAGGTACTATTTACAACCCGGTGGTATAATAATATGGGAAGTTGATATGGGGTTTGCATTAAACTTTTTACTATATTCTACCTGCTAAAATATCGTTATTGCGAGGCTCTGCGAAGCAATCCCGGAACTACTTGCGGCCGACTGTAATGCAACAGCCAGAAAAATAAAGACCTTCTCCGCAGAGTCTCCCCTTTCCGGCTTTGCGGAATGGGGACTCTGCGTTTATGCGGTCTGCCCTCACGCCGAGTCCCCAACCTTCGGAAGGGAGACTCGGCTGGGAAGGTCTTTTCCTATGTCACCACGATTTTTTCCCTTGCCACAAGGGTGCTTACTCGCAACGTATCGCACTTATTCACTCTTAGCCCCCCTTACCATCTTCTCAATGGCATCCCATTCATCACCGGTTACCTCGGTAAACATATTAAATTCACCGGCGCCCTGCAGCCATTCGCCGCCGTCAATGGTCACCACATCACCATTAATATATGCCGAGTAATCTGAAATTAAATAGGCCGCCAGATTGCAAAGCTCCTGGTGTTCTCCCACCCTTCTTAAAGGCACTTGTTTTTGAAGGTCGAACCGCTCGCGGAAAGCGCCCGGAACTAAACGGTCCCATGCTCCTTTGGTAGGGAACGGCCCCGGTGCAATGGCATTCATCCTGATACCGTATTTAGCCCACTCAACAGCCAATGAGCGCGTCATAGCCAGCACTCCCGCCTTGGCGCAGGCCGAAGGTACCACAAATGCCGAGCCGGTCCATGCATAGGTAGTTACAATGCTTAACACCACTTTGTCAGTTTGCTTTTCCTTTATCCAATGTTTGCCCAAGGCCAGCGTACAATTGTACGAGCCCTTTAAAACAATATCTACCACCGTGTCAAACGCACGTGCTGAAAGCCTTTCGGTTGGGCTTATAAAATTGCCTGCTGCATTATTAATCAGCACATCTACCTTGCCGAATTTTGCAATGGTTTGGGCCAGCATACTCTCCACCTCAGCATAAATGCGCACATCACATTGCACTGCCAGCACCTGTCCACCGGTTTCTTTCATCAGTTCATTGGCAGTTCCCTGTAAAACTTCCAGTTTACGGCTGGTAATAACCACGTTGGCGCCCAGCTGTAAAAAATATTTGGTCATTGATTTGCCCAAACCGGTTCCCCCGCCGGTAATAATAATGGTCTTATCTTTTAATGCTCCTTCTTTAAGCATGCCTTCGGTGTAGTTCATAGTAGTTTGTTTAGCTGGTTTATATTTTTTGTTTCAGTTTAACGTGAGTTATGGTTAGAATAAAACGAACAAGTGATTTTGAAGTGTTTGTTTCTGGTGCAAATTCATGGAATATGTAATTTCCCGGCCTCATCCCTCTGCCTTCGGCATCTCTCTTCTCCATCAGGAAACAAATGGTTCGGCTCCGCTCACCATGACAGCGCAATGTAACCTGATAGAGATGGGAGAACCATACATATAGTATGTCAAAAAAAATCTAATCCATAACTCACATTATTTAATATTGTCCGGTGTTCAATAATACAAGGGTGCATGCTTCTTCGGAGGCAATTCCGTTTTGAGCCGCGAGCTTTTCAAACTCCTCGTTTTCTGTGCCCGGGTTAAAAATTATCCTCCTCGGTTTAAGGTCCAGTATTTTTTGATAGTAGGCCTGTTGTCTTATGGGGTTTAAATACAGCGTTACGGTGTCAATTTTATCATCTGCCGGTATGTCATGTATAATACCAACTCCCTCAACCGAACCCTCGTCTTTGCCTACCGCAACTACCTCATGGTTATGCGCCCGCAGCAATCTTATGGCCTTGTTGGCATATCGGGAAGTATCAGTAGAGGCACCAAGCACAAGTGTTTTCATAATCTCAATATTACATAACAAACCTAAACCAATTTACAATTACTTAAAAACTATAAATGGGCATATAGCGGGATGGGCTGGGTGCAAACCAAATTGTCGGATTCCCAACAGCCGACCCCTTCCGTCCCCGAAACGGGGAAACCAAAGCCAAATACAAATGCAAGCTCTATCGTTATGGTTGAGTCCGGTGCAATCAAAAAGATTTTTTTACGCGCGCGACAATTCGGTTTGCACCCGACGGGTTTAGAAACCCATCTGCTTTCGGCAATGTCATTAACTTGGCGCAAAAGAGGGAGTAAACCTTTCAGGTCTCAGCCCAAATTGCAAACTATCGAAAGACCTGAAAGGTTTTGCGTTTTCTTTAAGTTAATGACATTGCTGCTTTCGGTATAAAATCCAAGTTGCAACAAATAAAAAATTATCGCATCATATTGCTTAAACACGTGTTAAACCGGCAACTTTTTGCGGGTAACTTGCGTAATATAATACTGTTATAATACCCCAAATGAACCAGACAAAAAAAATAAACAAAGAGGAGCTAAGAGATGTTAGCTTCAAAAATTCAGATGGCAGTTTTTCCATGGAAAACCTGAGAGATCGCCAGCGCAAACTTCAACTATGCATTCTGCTTACAGAGCATGCTGCCGGCATGGCAAAAATTGTATTTAACACCATTGAGGGGTATCGGGAGGTTAAAGCAGCGGTGTGGGGCGCTACTACAAAATATATACTACTTACGGGTGGAAGCTTTATACCCGTTGAGTCGGTTGCCAGCGTGTCTTTAGAGCAAAAGCCGTAAAGGTTCTTCCAGTATCTTTTTCAGGCTTTGCAGAAACTTAGAGCCGGATACACCGTCTACCACACGGTGGTCGCAACTCATGGTCACTTTCATTTTGTTCACTACCTTTATTTCGCCATTAACTACTCCGGGTTCCTGGCTTATGCCCCCTACTGCTAAAATGCAGGCATCGGGTGGGTTAATGATGGCAGTAAATTCATCAACACCAAACATGCCTAAGTTTGAAATGGTAAAGGTGTTGCCTTCCATATCCTGTGGCATTAATTTTTTACTGGTGGCTTTCTCAGCAAAAGCTTTCGCTTCAACCGAAATCTGTTGTATGGATTTTCCGTCGGCAAACTTAATAACCGGTACCAGCAACCCGTCCTCAACCGCTACTGCCATTCCAATATGTATATGGTCGTAATAGCGGATAGTATCGCCCAGCCAGCTACAGTTTACGTTAGGATTTTGGCGCAAAGCCAGGGCCACCGCCTTAATAACAAAGTCGTTAAACGAAACCTTGGCAGGCCATATAGCATTTAATTGCGTGCGCATGGCAACTGCTGCATCCATATTAATATCGTAGGTCAGATAAAAATGCGGTGCACTGTTTTTGCTTTCCGACAAGCGTTTGGCAATAGCCTTGCGCATTTGGCTCACTCTTACATCGCGCTGGCCTTCTTTGCCTGTAAACTGGGGCACCGGGGCAACTGAAGCTGCCTGTTGCTCTAAATCGCGTTTTACAATGCGCCCCTCTTCACCGCTGCCCTTTACGCGGTTAAGGTCAATGCCCTTGTCTTTGGCTATCATGCGCGCCAGGGGCGAAGCCTTTAGCCGGTCACCTGTAGCCGGGACAACCTCTGTAGCTGGGACAACCTCTGTAGCCGGGACAACCTCCTCTTTTTTCTCAACAACTTCAACTTGTTTAACTTCTTCTTTTTTAGCCGGTGCAGTTGTATCCGTCTGCGGCTTCGCCGTTTCAGTTTTCGCTACGTTCAATAAAGCCGAATAATCTTCTCCTTCTTTACCAATAATGCCTATCAGGTCACCTATTTTCAGGGTGTCTCCTTTTTTAGCAGCTACAAACAAAACAACGCCGTTAAAGTACGACTCCAGCGGAAGTGTGGCCTTATCGGTTTCAATTTCAGCCAGGGTATCACCCGCCTTTACTTTATCACCAACCTTCATGCTGACCTCAGCCAGAAACCCCTCTTCCATGGTGTCCGTCATTCTGCCCATACGTACTGCTTCAGCCATAAATCAATATTTTGTGTTGAAGGCAAATTTATCTAAAAAATATTCAGACCCCTATTAAAAGCCGCGGGTTCAAAAATAACCGGTAGATTTATACCATCGGCGGACAGATTTGCGAATAATCAATAAAACCCTTCCAACGGTATATACCAGATGGATTCGCAAACCTGCCTGCTTTCGGTATAAGTCACCCCAGGCCAAAAAACTTTCAGTAAAACCTTACGTTTAATCAGTGTGCCTTTTAGGATAAAGCAAAATTTATATTTTTGAACCGGAAGAAAGCGATGGGGAAAGTAAGGGTAGTTATTATGTTGATGGTGGTGCTTTTTGCGTCCTGTAATAGGGAGGCGCCTGTAATTCCCCCGCTTGGGCCCGACCTAACTGCACCCACACTTGATTTCCCTTTCGCAAGCTTTGCATCAGCTGTCAGATTCACTCCTTTTGGCGATTCTTTACCCAATTTAACCCTCAGTAAAGGCTATCAGGTGCAGCTTTCTGATACCAACGAACTTCTGTTGGCAGCCTGTTCAGGCATTGTAACTTCTATTACGCCCGATACCTCCGGTGGCAAGTTTATTGCTGTAAAATTCCGCACCAATTCTATTTACTCGTTTTTATATGGCGGTGTAACCAATGTGCGCGTACAGGTTTCCGACAGCCTGAACGGTGGAAGTATCCTGGGAAAGATAAACGGTAACGGAACTGTATATTTCGAGATTATCAAAGACAGTAACGCGCTTTGCCCCCAATCTTATGGTTCACCCGGCTTTAATACCGCTATTGCCGGAGCTATTGCCCGGAATAATAGCCTCTATCCCCAGGATTCTGTTTCAAACCCCTGCTATCTGCAGTCGCTACCTGAATAAGGCTATTTGTCAGGTCAAATTGTTATACATAACACCCGGTTGGCCTAACTGATAAAAATCAGTCCCTAATTAGTTGTTTTTCAACCAGTATGGTGGTGTTTTCCCGAAACTCTTTAACTAATTGAACGTAAGCAAACAAGATGTTTTCTTTTCTTAATGACATTTGGGACAAGCTGGTGGAAACCGGCACTGCGGTATTGAACACAGAGCGCGAAAAACGGGACTTAAAATTATTTAACCGTACCTGGCTCATTGTACTCATCATACAGGTTATCTGCCTTATCATCCACGTCATTAATGGTTTATATAGCGCTGAACTAACTACTGCCGGGTTCGTGGTGGGGTTATGCGCTATTTACCCAATTGTAAAAAGAGGGCGGGTAAATGTTGCCAAAATGGCCGCCATTATTTTAATAAGCGTTGATACCAGCATAAACGCGGTAGTTTTTGGCGAGCAAACCCATGTAATAGATTTCTTATTGCTGGCGGCCCTTTCTCCGCTTTATTTTTTCGAGTTAAAAAATAAAAAGCTCATTTATACCGGTGTTGCCGTTTGCTTAATTCCGTTTGTGTTGTTTCATATAATAGCCCCTTATGTTACCCAATATGCGTTGCCGGCAGCCATGCAACTATCATTATACCATATGCTAACCTGGGAAAAGGCCTTTTGCATGATGGTTTTGCTATATCTTATCTACAATAAAAATGTGCAGTTTGAAAAAGAGATGAGGCAAAAAGAAAATGAACTGGCAGGCCAGAAAAAGTCTTACGAATGTATACTTGAACAAATACCTATTGATATAGTTACCTTCGATAAAGACCTGAACTATACTTATGTCAACAGCGCGGCAGTTAAAGACGCGGACGTACGTGAATGGCTGATTGGCAAAAGCAATACAGATTACTTTAAACACCGCAACATAGATATAAGAGGTGCGGGCGAAAGAGACAGCATACTACACGAGGCATTAAATAAAGGAGAAGCTGTTCAATTTGAAGAAATGTTCCAGGATAGAAACGGGGTTCCCAAATATTCTTTGAAAGGGGCCTCTCCTATATACTCTGACGGTAATAAAGGTTTAACCGGGCTGGTGGGTTATGCATTTGATATTACGGCCATAAAAGAAGCAGAGAAAAAACTGAAAGAATACTCTGCCGAACTTGAACGCAAAAACGATGACCTGCACCATTTTGTAAACGCGACCTCGCACGACCTTAAATCCCCTTTACGCAATATCGCTTCGCACCTTCAATTGCTACAGCGGAAAAATGAAGATAAACTGGATGATGACTCGCGCCAAATGATAGCCTATACCATCAAATCCGTTAAACACCTCAATCAGCTTATCGGCGATATTTACCAGTACTCCATAGCCGATAGAAATGATAAACCGGTTACTACTGCCGACCTGAATGACCTGTTAGAGCGGAGCATAAAGACACTGGAAGACGTAATTGCTTCTAAAAACGCCGTAATTAACTATGGCCTTTTACCTAAACTTACCGTATCTCCTTCTCATATTGAAACCCTGTTTGCAAACCTTATTGGAAATGCATTAAAATACAATACATCCGGCAAGCCGCAAATTACCATCAGCGCCACTGAAAATGAAAGCAGCCATATTATTTCAGTTGCAGACAATGGCATTGGCATTGCCCCGGAATATAAGGACCAGATATTTGAAATATTCAAAAGGCTGCATAACTCCGAGGAATACGAAGGTACCGGTGTTGGCCTTGCCATTTGCAGCAAAATAGCAGAAACCTACGGAGGCAAAATCCGGGTAGAATCAGAGCCCGGTAAAGGTTCAACCTTTTATTTTAGCCTTGATAAAGAACTGGTAGAACCCAATAACCAGGCATCGCATAATATTTCGCCTTATAAAAATATGGCCATAGCTGGTTAGAAGCCGTTTAAAATTAAATCGAAATCCAGTTTAACACAAAGGGCACAAAGGAAAACGCCAATACAAAGGCCACAAAGGGTATATTTTTGGTGTTCCCTGCCTACCGGCAGGCCGGTTTGCATTGAACTTTGTGCCCTTTGCGTTAGCCTTTATTTCTTTTATTTTAAACAGCTTCTTAGTTAATGCTTCTGCCTGTAAACCAGGTGCTGTTTTCAAGCACCGGCAGGCCAGCCCGATAAAATTTTTATTCCCGTTCAACAGGTTTAATATTATTTACCGGGTTATTACATTTTACAAATTTTTATTTTACAAAAAATCAGCATAACAACCGGCAGCTTGTCACGGCCCTTCATATCTTTGTCATAAGCGCAAAAAAACAAGTATAATTGGTGGCAGTTATCTTCTTTTACAAAGCATGCAAGCACTTATTTATCAGTTGCTTATACTTCAATTAATTTTTCAGGCAACCTTAGCCGGGCCAATAAGATAGAAACCTCCTTACCGGTTACTTTGTGCGCAACTATTACCGCAAAAAAGCCGTAAGCACTAAAACCATGATTCGCTTTTTAAACCACATCTGGAATAATATTTCAAACGCCGGAACCAGCACATCACAAAACGTGCGGGAACGCAATGGTATTATACTCCTTAACCGTTCATGGCTTATTCTTACACTTATACAGGTACCCTGCTTTTTTCAACATCTGATGAACGGTTTCTATTTATCTGCAATAATGACGGCAGGTTATATAATGGGACTCTCGCTTATACATGTGCTTGTACGTATGGGCCATATTAACGCGGGTAAGATATGGGCTATTATAGTTATTAACTTCAACACAACTTTAATGGCCGTCTTTTTCGGCGAACAAACCCATCTTATAGATTTTTTAATGCTTACTGCTTTGTTGCCACTTTATTTCTTCGAAATAAAAAACCGCATGCTTATTTTTTGGGGAATTCTGGCAAGCATACTGCCAGCTATCATTTACCACGCCGTTGCCCCTTACATAAAATCGTACGCATTACCTTTAGATGCACAACTTACTATTTATCACACCACCAATTGGGTTAAACAATTCTGCCTGGTAACGCTGTTATACCTTATCTACAATAAAAACGCTGCTTACGAAAAAGAAGTTTTGGAAAAAGAAGGCGACTTAACCGGTCAGAAAAAATTGTATGAAAGAATCCTTGATCAGATTCCGGTTGATATTATAACTTATAACAGCGAACTCAGCTTTACCTATGTTAACAGTTCGGCAGTAAAGAATGCCGATATGCGGCAATGGATGATAGGTAAAAAGAACTCCGACTTTTTTAAAGTCCGGAAACCGGACCCTTCTGCCGGCGCTGAACATGAACGGATTATTTATGAAGCGCTGGGAAAAAAAGGCCCGGTTGAAAAGGAGGAAACCTATTTTACAAAAGACAACACTATCAAACACGTTTTGAACGGTGTTTCACCGGTATACAATAAGGATGGTGACGAATTGCTGAGCCTTATCTGCTACTCGCTTGATGTAACCCACATTAAAGAAGCTGAAAAGAAGTTGAAGGAATATGCCATTGAACTGGAGCGTAAAAATGACGACCTGCACCATTTTGTAAACGCAACCTCGCACGACCTTAAATCACCGTTGCGCAATATAGCCTCGCACCTGCAACTGCTGGAAAGAAAAAATATAAACCGCCTGGATGCCGATTCGCTGGAACTTATTGAACATACCGTAAACTCAGTTAAACAACTTAACCGCTTAATAGGCGATATCTACCAGTATTCTGTAGCCGATAGAAACGACAAGCCACTGGAAAAAACGGATATGAATGAACTCCTTGAACACACCCTCCGGGAAATGTCTGAAATTATAGCGGAAAAAAATGCCGAGGTACGCTGTAATATCCTGCCCATACTTAAAGTAGCCGACACGCATATGGGCATGCTATTCAATAACCTGGTGGGCAATGCTATTAAGTATAATACCTCGACGCATCCCAGGGTAACAGTAAACTGTGAAATTACGGACGAAGAATATATTTTCAGCGTGGCCGATAACGGCATTGGTATTAAAGCCGAATACCGCAAACAGATATTTGAAATATTCCAGCGGCTGCATACCAGTGCCGAATATGCCGGTACCGGTGTGGGCCTGGCAATGTGCAGTAAAATAGCCGAAAACTATGGTGGAAGAATATGGGTGGAATCTGAACCCGGGCAAGGTTCCGTATTTTATTTCAGCCTCTCAAAAAGCATTGCCGACCCCGAACGCAATAGCGATCACTACATATCCGGTAATCAAAAATTTGCTATCGCCAGCTAAATACGCTGCCATAGCGGGGAGGCTTTGAGGGCAGACCGCATAAACGCAGAGTCCCCCATTCCGCAAAGCCGGAAAGGGGAGACTCTGCGGAGAAGGTCTTTATTTTCAATTAATCGTGTCTCCGCAGGGTCTCCGCTTCGGGCATGTGCGTTAAGTTAAGCATGGTCAAAATAGGCTAAAACTGAATGCCAGCAAGCCTTTCAATGTTATAATATACTTTTGGTTTAATTGTGCCAGCAGCCTAACCCTGCCTACCGGCAGGCAGGCACCCCCAGGGCAGACTCCCGCCCAAAACCGCGGGACAGGCTCTCCTGAATCAGGAGGGGAGCTTAATGCGGCAGACCCTTCGGGTCTGGCTGCGGTAGTCAGGGCTGCTCAAACTCCCCTCCTGATTCAGGAGGGGTGACGAGCGAAGCGATGTCGGGGTGGTTAGGCTGTTAGCCCGCAGGGCGGCTGTTTGGCACATCTAAATGGTGATTATATTTTGGC
>Ga0182030_10019368_pt1 | contig 12963 bp, 10 predicted proteins | sample 812S3MmetaG_FD_121299 | JGI IMG/M metagenome (GOLD analysis project Ga0182030, IMG submission 121299) | Permafrost microbial communities from Stordalen Mire, Sweden - 812S3M metaG (Illumina Assembly) | ecosystem: Environmental > Terrestrial > Soil > Wetlands > Permafrost | place: Sweden... | reverse complement strand
CTGGTGGGACGCTTCGTGGAGCTCCTGGGCGAGCTCGACCGGCGTGAGGCGTGGCGCGACGAGGGGGCGACGTCGCTCGAGGTCTGGGTGGTCGAGCGCTGCGGGGTGTCGGCCTCGACCGCCCGGACCTGTGCGCACGTGGCCGGCCGGCTCTTCGATCTCCCCGAGCTGGCGGCGGCGCTCGGTGCGGGCGAGCTCAGCTTCGACAAGGTGCGCGCCGTCGTCGACGTGGCCACGCCCGAGACCGACCATGACCTCCGTGCGCGGGCGGCCGAGTGCTCGGTACGGCAGCTCGCCGACCTGGCCCGCTCCACCCGCGGGACGTCGGTGCAACGCGACCACGAGCGACGGACGCTGCGGTGCAACGACCGGCTGCGCACGGTCAGCATCCAGCTGCCGCCGGCGCCGTACGCCGAGGTCCGGTCGTGCCTCGAGGCCCGGGCCCGGCGGATCCCCTCCGACGGCGAGACACCGTGGGACCAGCGGATGTGTGACGCGTTCCTGCAGGTAGTCCGCTCGTCGGGCACGGGTGGGTCGAGCCCCTGGCTCGTGGTGGCCCACGTCCCCCTCGGGTCCCTGATGGACGAGGCGTCCGCGCTGGCGGGCGACCTCGAGCGCGGCGGCCTCCTCAGCGCCGAGACCGTCCGACGAATCGCCTGCGACGCCACCGTCGTCATCGCCGTCGATGACGACGTGGGCCACACCATGTACGAGGGTCGGGCCAGACGCGAGCCGACCGACGCCCAGCGCCGAGAGGTGAGGCGCCGGGACCGGCACTGCCGGTTCCCGGGCTGTACGAATGCGACCTTCACGAACGCCCACCACATCAGGCCGTGGAAACCCGACGGGCGGACCGACATCGACAACCTCGCGCTGCTCTGCGACTACCACCATCACCGGGTCCATTCCACCCAGTGGACGATGTCGGGAGATGCCAATGCGGAGCTGAGCTTTGTCGGCCCGACGGGCCGGGTCATGACGTCGCGCCCCTCGCCATCGTGGGCCCGGGGGAGCGGCCCGTTGCCTAGCGAAGCCGCAGGGGCAAGCTCCTGAATCCCCGCAGTGCCTGCACCGGCTTGTAGCGCAGGTCCTCCCGCGGCACGGCAAGGCGCATGGCCGGGAAACGTCGGACGAGCTCACCGATGGCTATCTGCCCCTCCAGGCGGGCCAGCTGGTTGCCCAGGCAGAAGTGCTTCCCGAAGGCGAACGTCAGATGTCGGTTCGGATCCCTTCCCAGATTGAGCTCGTCCGGACGCTCGAAGACCGTCTCGTCGCGGTTGGCCGAGTTGATCATGCCCAACACCTTGCTGCCCTTGGGCATGGTCGTGCCGTCCACCTCGACGTCGTCGAGCAAGGTCCGGCTGGCGCCACAGGGGACGGGTGTGGTGAAGCGGAGGAGCTCTTCGACGGCCCTGGGTGTCAGGGCGGGGTCGGCCCGCAGCCGCTCCGCCTGCTCCGGGTGCTCGATGAGCGCCAGTGCCGAGCTCCCGATGAGATTGGCGGTGGTGTCGTGCCCGGCCAGCATCAGGAGGAAGATCATGGCCATGACCTCGTCCGGGCTGAGGGAGTCACCGTCCTCACTCGCCGCGAGGAGGGCGGAGATCAGCCCGTCGTCGGGCTGCGCCCGACGCTGCTCGGCCAGGCGTTCCAGCACGGCGTAGAGCTTGCGCGCCGTCGGGACCGCGCGCATGGCGTCGGCTGCCGACCCGCTCCCGAGACGGACCACGAAGCGCTCCATGAGCACGTGGAACTCGTTGCGGTCCTGGTCGCCGACGCCCAGCATCGTCGAGATGACCGAGAGCGGCAGCGGGACCGCGACCTCGGCCACCAGGTCGACCGTCTCACTCCCCCGGGCGTCGACCTTGTCGAGCAGCTCGGCCACGATGCGTTCGATCTCGCCTGTCATCTGCTGCACCATGCGGGGGGTGAACGCCTTGTTCACGAGCCGGCGAAGCCGGGCATGGTCGGGGTCGTCCTTGTAGACCATGCTGCTCGTCAGGAGCCGGAACATGCGCGGCAGGTGCCGCATGAGGAAACTGGAACCCTGGCTCGTCGGGTCGCTCGAGAAGCGCACGTCGTTGTGGAGCAGCAGGACGTGCTCGTGGCGCGTCAGCATGTAGCCGGTACCACCCAGCAGCTGCTTGGAGAATGCCCTTGACACCGGGGCGTTGCGACGCAGTTCGGCGAAGCGCGGATAGGGGTTCGAGAACATCACCGGATCAGCCAGGTCCGTCGTTTCGAGCTGTCCTGCGGCTGCGGTGTCGGTCACCACTTCCCCCCGTCGATCACTCCACCAGGGGTTCAGGCTCCTGGCACCTAATTCAGTACATTCTATTCTAGGGGTTGGCTACCCCCGTGCACTTCGCTCAGGTGGTCGAGAACACCTTGCGCGAGTAGTACCAGACGGCGAACGCGCTCAAGACGACCGCGAACACGGCCAGCGCGCCGATCTCCGGCAGCGTGTCCGCGAACGTGGCGTGGTCGGAGATCAGCTTGATGAAGGCGTCCATGGCCCACGCTTGCGGGACGATGTGCCCGACATTCTTTACCGTGGAGCTGACCGTACTGAGCTGGTAGACGCAGCCACCGAGCATGCCGGCGATGATCGCCACGATCACCGCCGTCGCGATCGCCTGTTCCTGCGAACGCGCCCAGGTGCCGATGATCACCGCCAGTGCGGCGATGCTGATGCCCAGGAGTGCAACGACGAGGAACACGCTCATGGGGTTGCCCCAATGGACGTCGAACAGCACGATGCCGACGAAGATGAGACCGATCGCCATCGCGATGGCGGTGACCATCATGCTCGCCATCTGACCGAACACGATGGCGCGCTTGTGCACCGGCGCAGCCGAGATCCGCTGCAGGACGCCAAGGCGGCGCGTCTCGACCATGCCGGCGGAGAGCACCAGCACGGCGATGCCCACGAAGAGCACGAGATTCGCAGGGGCCACGTACCAGAAGGGGCTCAACGGTGCCTGGGTCTGCGTGGCGTGCAACGTGGCATCCGTGAACTTGGTGTTCGAGCCCTCGGCGGCCATCAGGTCCATCAGCGCGACGACGTCGGTCCGGGCCTGCACGGCGTCCGTGGTGGCCGACTCGATCAGGAAGTCGGCTCGCACCGAATTGCTCTGTGACGGGAGCTGCACGATTCCCGCCACCACCCGGCCGCGCAGGATGTCGTCGGTCAGGTCGGTCCGGCTGCTCTCGACGCGGACCTTGATGCCGTCGGTCGTCTCGGCCAGGTGCAGCAACCGCGGCGAGGGGTGGAGGAGACCGATCGGCTCCTTGGGGCTGCCCTCCAGGAGGCCCGTGATGAGGATGATGACGACGGGGACCAAGGTGCCGATGATCAGCAGCCGACGGTCGCCCATGGCGCGGCGCAGGTTCACCCAGATGACGGCGATCACGGCTCGACCATCTTCCGCACCCTGGTCAGAGCCAGTCCCCCGGTCACCAGGGCGATGGCCAGCAGCACGAAGAATGGGCCGATGACGCTGCTTGCCGGTTCACCCAGCTGGTCGAGCCGGCCGAACCCGACCAGGGCCCACCCGTTCGGCGTCCCCAGCGCCAGCACCTGGAAGACGTCGGGAAGCGAGCCCGAAGGGAGCAGGTTGCCGCCGAGCAGAGCCAGGAAGAGTCCCACGAGCATGGTGATGCCGAATGCCTGCTGCTCGGTCTTGGCCAGGGAGGTGAGGAAGACTCCGATGCCGCACATGGCGACGGTGGCGCCCACGCACATGAGCAGCACACCCAGAGGATCCCCCCAGTTGGCGCCGAAGGCGAACGTGGTCACGGCCCAGATCACGAAGATGGACACCAGGCCCGTCACGAAGATCGCCAGCAGCTTCCCCAGGACGATCTGGGTCGGCCGAAGCGGTGCCGCCGTGATCCTGGCCAGCGTCCCGGCGGAGCGCTCCATCAGGAGCGAGCGCATGCCGAGCCCGCTGCCGATGAAGAGGAAGACCACTGCGATGTTGGGGGCGAAGAAGTTGAGGTTGACCTTGCCGCCGTGCCCGACGCTCTGCGTGGTGATGGCCACCGTCGCCGGATGGGCCGTCACGTGGTGAGGCACCTTGTCCGCATAGAGCACGCTGGAGATCCCGGCGGCCATCGACTCCGCGTACTCCTGCCCGAGCTGCGAGGTCCCCCGGGTCACGACATCGAACCCGGGGGTGTGGGAGGCGCCCGGGTCGACGATGGGGACGAGCAGGCTCGACAGCTGCATCTGCCCGGGCAGTACGGCCACCCCACCGTCGAGGGTCCCGCCGGCCACCGCGGCCTTGACGGCCGCCTGGCTGGGCATCGCGACGACCGTGACTCCGTGCGGCAATTGGCTGGCCTGCTCGGCGGCGGCCATCAGCGCCGGCGATGCGCCCGACACGCCGACGCGCACGGCCACGGTGGAGGCTGCTCCGGCGAAGGAGAGACCCAGGACGGCCGCCATCAAGAGCGGGGCGGCGAGGCACCCGATGAGCACGGAGCGATCGCGGAGCCGGCGCCGAAGCTCGTTCAGCGCGATGACGCGGATCAATCCCGAAGCTCTTTCCCCGTGAGGCTCAAGAAGACGTCTTCGAGGTTGGGCGAACGCACCTCCACGCCCGTGAGGTCGACGCCATGACGCGTGGCCACGGCCACCACGGCCGAGAGGACGGCAGGCCCATGGTCGGTGCTGAGCTCGAGGTTGCCGTCCACCTCGTGCACGTCATGGATGTTCTCGAGCTCGCGGCACGCGGCGGCCAGCTCGTCCAGGTCTGCGCCGTCGCAGGACAGGTGGACCTTGTCGCGGCCTCCGTGGTCGCCGATCAGTGCATCGGCTGTCCCCTCCGCGATCAGGTGCCCGTCATCGATGATGCCGATGCGGTCGCACAGCTTGAACGCCTCTTCCATGTAGTGCGTCGTGTAGAGCACCGCGATACCGAGCTTCCCGACGGTCTCGAGGATGGCGTTGCGGCTCTGGGGATCGACGCCGACGGTGGGCTCGTCGAGAACGAGCAGCTTGGGCCGATGGAGCAGCCCGGCCGCCATGTTGGCGCGCCGCTTCATGCCACCCGAATAGGTCCCGATGCGGTCTTTGCCGCGGTCGGCGAGCCCGACCAGCTCGAGTGTCTCGCCAATCCGCGTCTGGAGCTCCTTGCCCGACAGCCTGTACAGCTGGCCGAAGAAGGTGAGGTTCTCCACCGCCGAGAGGTCCGGGTAGAGAGCGAGGTCCTGGGGAACGTAGCCGACGGCGGCCTTGGCCTCGAGCGTGCCACCCTCGAAGCCGTCGACGGTGATGTCGCCTTCGTCAGGGACTGCCAATCCGCACAACATGGAGATGGTGGTGGTCTTGCCGGCGCCGTTGGGACCCAACAACCCGTAGCACTCACCCTCCGCAATAGAGAAGGTCACCCCGTCCACCGCCAAGCGGTCGCCGTACCGTTTGCGCAGGCCCTCACACCGGAGCATGGGGGAAGGCCCGAGCGTCGTCACGACCGCCTCGCTGCCCCCCACCGCCTGTTGCATGCACCCTCCCCGAGGGAAAAGAGGACCCTCTTTTTGCAACCTAGCACGGGAGCATGCCGTCCACACTGCGGTACGGGTAGGTGGTCACGGCCGACGGTCACGCCTCCAGCACGACGAGGGGATAGGAGGACGAGGCGGCCACGGCCAGGATCTCCGCCCGGTCCTCACCGAGGATGAAGCCGGCCGCGATCGTGGCGTCGAGGGCCACCTCGAACTGCTCGAGGTACGCCGCCTTGCCTCCGGGGTAGAGGGCCGAGAGCGTTGCCTCGTCGAAGGGCTCCGTTCGTCCGAAGAGCATGGCGAAGGTCTCCCCCGTCTGGCCGAGCCCCGACATGACCGAGGTCGGGACCTCGACCCACGGCGTCCGGATGCCGCCGAGCGCGTTGCCCTGCTCGTCGAGCCGGTAGCCCGTCGCGTCGGCATCGAGCTCGAGCCGGGGCGCAGAGGGGGGTGCGTCGCCGCCGGACGCCCACCGCACCAGGTGGCCCAGGGCGGCGTGAGAGACGTAGTGCTGCTGGGGGCCGGCGTTGATCGGCGACTCCGTGTTGCCGATCATGAGGTTCGTGGTGGGGCGCAGCAGCTCGGCCATGCGCTCCGGGCTGAGCGTGCCGTCGTCGTGGCGACCCGCGCTGACCGTGTAGGTGTCGGCGTGCGCCGCCCCCGCCATCTCCCAGACCCTGATGCGCTCGGTGTCCGGCTGGTCCGCGAGACGACCTCCGAGGAGGATGACATCGGTCTCGCTCTGCAGCACGAGGACCGGCACCCGGACGTCCTGGCGGATGCGCTCGCCCTTGTACGAGATGGCGAGGCGCGTCGCCTCCATCCCCTCACGCTGGGAGGACGGGATGAACACGCCGTCGATCGAGACGCCGACACCGGGGCGCCCGTGCACGAAGAAGCCGTCGAAGAGCAGCGCGTGGGGGTCGACCGCGTTGACGTAGGTCACGAGGCATGCGGCCGACTGCGACTCGCCGGCCGCCAGGATCTGCTCGGACGCCAGACCCCTGAGCGGGTTCTCGTCGGCGGGCAGGCGCAGCAGCGCACCGACCTGGCTGAAGATGTCGAAGGACCAGGCGTCGCCGGGGTGCTCCAGGTCCCGGTAGCGCTCCGGCGCCAGGACCTTCAGGTGGATCCCCTCGACGAAGCCACCGCCGTCGATGCCCACCTTCTGCGCCGACACACCGACCCAGGCGTGGCCCCGGGCAGTGAGGTGGCGGTGGAAGAAGCCCCAATCGGGCGCGGCATCGATGCCCGCCGACACGTTGTGCCACTCCACCACGACCGTGCCGCTGAACCGGGCGGGATCGATCGGCCGGCGCACGACGATCCTGGTACGGAACGGTGCGCCGGCGCCGGGGGTCACCTCCCAATGCCCGTCCGCGCCCCGCTCGCCCTGCAACTCGTACGCCGTCGCCGTCCCCTCGACGCTGAACTCGGTCTCCTCGTAGCCCAACGCCGCCAGGTCGTAGGCCCGCATGACGTCGGGGGCGGCGCCGGGCATCTCCTTGAACACAGCGTGCTGTGAGCTGGTCACCGTCACCCTCCCGGCCGGGGCGGGAGCCCGACTCGATCGTCCTGCCTTATTAGGATACTCTTTAGGTCCGATGGGCCTCCGGCCCACGTGCGGATCTTGCGGAACCCGCAGACCGCATCACTACAGGATCGAGGATAGGTCGTGGCCGAGGCTTGGATCATTGACGCATGCCGCACCCCGCGGGGCATCGGGAAGGTCGGGAAGGGTGCGCTCGCCGAGCTGCACCCCCAGGTCCTCGGCGCCACCGTCCTGCGCGCCCTGGCCGAGCGCAACGGCCTCGACACGGGCGACGTCGACGACGTCGTGTGGGGCACTTCCATGCAGGTGGGTTCCCAGGGCGGCGACCTCGGCCGCATGGCCGCGCTCGATGCGGGCTACGCCATCACCGCCAGCGGCGTGACCCTGGACCGCTTCTGCGGGTCCGGCATCTCCGCCGTCAACTTCGCCGCCGCCAGCGTGCTGGCGGGCATGGAGGACGTCGTCGTCGCCGGCGGCACCGAGATGATGTCGTCGTACGCCGCCAACGCCTCGAAAGCGCGCTCCCCCTTCCTCGACAGCGGCAACGACCACCTGCGGTCGATCCACCCGCAGACGAATCAGGGCGTGGCCGCCGACGCCATCGCCACCCTGGAGAAGATCGACCGGCGCGCCGTCGACGAGCTGGCGGCCGAATCCCAGCGCCGGGCCGAGATCGCGATCAAGGAGGGGCGCTTCGACAAGTCGTTGGTGCCGGTGCACCATCTCGACGGGTCGGTGGCGCTGGACAGGGAGGAGTACCCGCGCCCGGGGACCACGGTCGACTCACTGGCCTCGTTGCCCTCCTCGTTCGAGGCACTGGCGGACATCCCCCTGGACGAGAACGGGACCACCTACCGCTCCCTGGTCCTGCAGAAGTTCCCCGGGCTCGAGATCACCCACGTGCACCACGCCGGCAACTCGTCGGGCGTGGTCGACGGCGCCGCCGCGCTGCTCATCACCAGCCCCGAGTACGCCACCGCGCATGGCCTGAGGCCCCGGGCGAGGATCGTGGCGACGGCGAACATCGGTGACGACCCGACGCTGATGCTCAATGCTCCGGTGCCCGCCACGAGGAAGGTGCTGGCCAAGGCCGGCATGTCGTTGGACGACATCGACCTGTTCGAGGTGAACGAGGCATTCGCCGTCGTCCCCGAGAAGTTCATCCGCGACCTGGACATCGACCGCGAGAAGATCAACGTCAACGGGGGCGCCATCGCCCTGGGTCACCCGATCGGGGCCACCGGGTCGCTGCTGGTCGGGACGGCACTCGACGAGCTGGAGCGGCAGGACAAGCAGGTCGCCCTGATCACCATGTGCGCCGGTGGCGGCATGGCGCCGGCGGTGATCATCGAGCGGGTCTAGGCCCGTGGGTCCGGACGGGGACGCGGACGAGGACTGTCGTGACGTCGCTGCGGGAGACACTGGAGTCGGACGACTACGACGAGTTCGCACTGCTGCACGAGAACGCGGCCGAATGGGACATTCCCTTCGAGCGGCCGCCGGTCGTCTCCCGCTCCACCTTCGCACTGCCGTCCGGGCAGAAGCTGTCGTACCTGCGTTGGGGCGAGGGCGCCCCGGAGCTCGTGTTCCTCCACGGTGGAGCGCAGAACGCCCACACCTGGGACACCGTCCTGCTGGCGCTCGGGAGACCGGCAATTGCGGTCGACCTGCCGGGCCACGGTCACTCGGACCGACGCGCCGACCGCGACTACGGACCCTGGAAGAACGCCGATGCCGTCGCGCCGCTCCTCGAGTCGGTTGCGCCGGCCGCCCGCTGCGTCATCGGCATGTCGCTCGGCGGCGCCACGACCATCCGCCTGGCGGCACAGCGACCGGACCTCTCCCGGCGTGCGGTGTTCGTCGACGTGACGCCACAGATCAACGATCCGACCCGCGAGCTGACCACGGCCGAGCGGGGCACGGTCGCGCTGATCGCCGCGCCGCCCACCTACGACAGCTTCGAGGAGATGGCCGATGCCGCGGTGGCGCTCAGCCCGTACCGCGCTGCCGCCGGCGTGCGGCGCGGCGTGCGCCACAACGCTCGTCGCCTGGACGACGGCCGCTGGACGTGGCGCTACGACCTCTTCGGCCCCCCACCGGATGCACCGACCGGGGTTGTCGGCGCTCCCCCCTGGGTCGACTTCACGTCGCTCTGGGAGGACGTCAGTGCGATCGGCGTCCCTTGCCTCTTCGTGCGCGGCGGGCTGTCGCCCTTCGTGCGGGACGAGGACCTCGTCGAGATGCAGCAGCGCCTTCCCTCGCTCGAGGTCGTCGTCGTCGAGGAGGCGGGCCACGCGGTGCAGAGCGACCGGCCGCTCGTGCTGGCCGACCTCATCCGTGCCTTCGCCCTGTGACGCCCACCGGTAACCGGCGTGCCCGTGACGCGTTGCGGGCTGAGTGGCGAGCGGCCGGGGTATACCCCGACCTCACCATCGGCGAGGCGATCAGGGCCGGCTGCAGCGCTCACGCGCAGGACCACATCGTCTTTGCCCGGGTAGACGGTGACACGACCGCGGTGACGCTCGGCGATCTCCTTCAGCGATCGCTCGCCCGCGCCGAGCGGCTCGCCGGCGCCGGTGTCGTGCCCGGCGACATGGTGGTCGTCCAGGCACCGGCGGACCTGTCGGGAACCGAGATCCTCGCCGCGGTCTGGTTGCTGGGCGCCGTGGCGGTGCCGATCACCACCACGGCGACGGCCGTCGAGGTGGACCATGCGGTCCGCCAGACCGGCGCAACCTGCGCCGTGGTCGTCCCGGAGTGGCGCGGCCGGGACCTCGTGACGCCGTTCGTCGAGGCCCCGGGACTGCGGCAGGTGATCGCGGTGGGCCACGATGCGGTCGACGGCGCCGTGCCGTTCGACTCCATCAGGCTCGGCCCGGTGCCGACAACGGGAGGCCGCCCACACGGGCCGTCGTCGGTGGCCTGCGTCCTCTACACCTCGGGTTCCACCGCCGAGCCCAAGGGGGTGCAGCACAGCCACGAGACCCTGCTGTGCGGGCTGGCCGCCGTGCCCGCCGACGCGACGAGCCGCATGCTCGGCACCTTCCCCGCCGGTCACGTGGCCTCGCTGCTCTCGCTGCTCCGCCCGTTGGCGGCCGGCGGGACGACGGTGGTGATGGACCGCTGGAGTGCGCGAGCCGCCGCCGCGCTGATTGAGGAGCATCGCATCACGACCAGCGCCGGCACCCCGTTCTTCCTCTCTACCCTGCTCGACGAGGCGGAACGTTCCGGACGTGACATCTCGTCGCTCGGCCGCTTCCTGTGCGGCGCCGCCGCGGTGCCGCCGGCACTCGTCGCCCGGAGCGAAGCGGCCGGCATCGTCACCTGGCGCACCTACGGATCGACCGAGCACCCCGCGATCAGCTCGGGTGGCCCGATGGACCCACCCGACAAGCGACGACTGACCGACGGCAGGGTCACTCCCGGCAACGAGGTGCGCCTCCTCGACGAGGAGGGTGCCGAGGTCGTTCCCGGCGAGGAGGGCGAGATCGTGGCCCGGGGCCCGAAGCAGTTCCTCGGCTACCAGGACCCGTCGGCCGACGACGGCGCATTCGTCGACGGAACCTGGTTCCGCACCGGAGACCTGGGCCTTTTCGACGAGGACGGCTACCTCGCCGTGACCGACCGGGTGAAGGACATCATCATCCGGGGTGGGGAGAACATCTCGGCTCGCGAAGTGGAAGAGGCGTTGGCTGGCCACCCCGCCATCGCCGAGGTCGCGGTGTGCGCCGCGGCGGACGAGGTGTGGGGCGAGGCGGTGTGCGCCGTCGTCGTACCACGACCAGGCGAGTCGGACCCCACCGTCGAGAGCCTGGCCGGCGCAGCGGAATCGGCGGGCCTCGCGGCGCACAAGCGACCGACCCGGGTCGTGGTCACCGACGCCCTGCCCCGGACGGCGACGGGCAAGGTGCGCAGGCGGGACCTCCGGCCGCTGCTCTGAGGCGGGCGCCGGAGTGCCGGCCTTGACTCCCGCTCCGGAGCGCGCACGTGGAGCGCGGGCCCGGGAGGTGTCATCGCGACCAACCCCCCTATCCGGCTGATGCCATCCCCGGCACGAGCGCACCGTCGACGAGCACGTCGATGCCAGACACGAACGAGGCATCGTCGGACAGCAGGAACGCAGCCACGGCGGCCACCTCGTCGGCTCCTCCGAGACGCCCCAGCGGGACCTGCTCGAGCATGGTCCGCATCACGGGCTGTTGCTCGAGCTCCTGCCGGCCCATCGGCGTGTCGATGATCCCGGGCGCCAGGGAGTTCACCCGCCCGCCCCTCGTGCCCCAGCGCACGGCGGCACGCGCCGAGGCCCGCACGACACCCCGTTTGGCCAGCCCATAGGCGTACCCGCTGTCGGTGACCAGGCCCGAGATGCGGTCGAGGAAGTCGGCGGCCAGGGGCTCGTCGATCACGGAATCGAGGGCGGGGTCAGCGAACGGTGCGATCTGGTAGGCCGCCAGCGAGGAGAAGCAGACAGCCGCCGAACCGGGCACCACCAGTGGCTCGAAGGCGTCGAGCAGCCTCTGAGTGGCGACCAGGTCGACGTCGAAGATGCGCCGGGAGTCGGCCATCGTCGGGGAGATCCCGGCGACGTGGGCGAGCGCCCGGAAGGGCCCGAGCGCGTCCACGCGCTCCACCAGGGTGGCGATCGCAGCGGGATCCGAGACGTCGCAGGCGAGGCCGATGGTGCCCTCGATCTCCGGAGCGACGAGATCGACGGCGACCAGATGCTCGGTGAGGCCCCTGAGCTTCTCCACACAGCTGCGGCCCATCCCCCGCCCGGCGCCCGTGACCACCGCCACCGTCATGGTCCCACCTCACGGTGATCCGACGGTCCGGTGGGGAATCGCGATGGCCCCTGAACGCATGCAGTCATGGCCACCCAACCTATCTGCACGGAGGTGCCGCGGGACTCGAGCACTCGGCGTCCGAGCAGCACTGTGGTCCGGTGCTGCGGCACGGGGCACCTGGGCGCGGTGTCCCGCTCGCGACTGGCTAGCGGTACTGCGTGTCCCTGTCCTGTCGGGCCGGGGGCGCGAACGGGAAGTTCCCGAGCTGCGTGTAGGAGATGCCGTTGTGGAGGGCCGTCGTGCGCGGCATCTCCAGGGATTCCCAGATGGCGCGGATGGTGCCCTGGATCGCCTTCGGGTTGCGCTGCGCGATGGAAAGGGCGATCTCGCGAGCCCGGTCACGCAAGTCGTCGCGGGGCACCACCTCGCTGACCAAGCCGAGCCGGAGTGCCGTCTCCGCCCTGATCCGCTCCTCGTTGCCCATGAGGGCCCAGCGCAGGACGTCGCCGAGGGGCACGCCGCGATGCAGCATCCCCATCGGCTCGAGCGCGGAGACGATCCCCACGTTGGCGTGCGGGTCGAAGAACACCGCGTCGTCGGAGCAGATGATGATGTCGGACTCGTTGATGAAGTACTGCCCTCCGCCGGCGCACAACCCGTGGACGGCCGCCACGACGGGCTTCCAGACCCGGTGGTAGGTCTTGGGGGCGAGCGTGAGTCCGGGGTCGTAGCTGTTCCAGACGTTCTCCTTCTCGAACCAGTGACCCTGCTCCTTGATGTCGACGCCCGTGCAGAAGGCCCGCTCCCCATTGGCCTGGAGCACCACGCAGTGGATGTCGTCGGTGTCTCGGATCGTCTCCCAGGCCCAGGTCATGTCCGCCGCCATGGCGTTGTTGAACGAGTTCAACTGGTCGGGGCGATTGAGCGTGATGGTCGCCACGTTGTCGGCAACGTCGAACAAGATGGCTTCGCGTTCCATGCTTCCTCCCTGGGCGGTACGTGATGAGGGCGAAATGGTACACTCTTTTGCCGAGTTTGCGGCTGGGCCTGCGGGCCAGCCAGCATCACACAATCGGGTCGAGACACAAGACAGAGAACGCAAGAGACAAGAGAGCAAGAGAG
>Ga0182030_10019367_pt1 | contig 12963 bp, 20 predicted proteins | sample 812S3MmetaG_FD_121299 | JGI IMG/M metagenome (GOLD analysis project Ga0182030, IMG submission 121299) | Permafrost microbial communities from Stordalen Mire, Sweden - 812S3M metaG (Illumina Assembly) | ecosystem: Environmental > Terrestrial > Soil > Wetlands > Permafrost | place: Sweden... | reverse complement strand
GTAGTTGCCGCGTCCGTCGAACGACTTGCGCGAGAGACCGCGGAAGTCGCGAATGCGGGGCAACACGATGTTGAACAGCTTGTCGAGGAACACGTACATGCGCTCGCCGCGCAGCGTGACCTTACCGCCGATGTTCATTCCCTCGCGCAGCTTGAATGCTGCGATCGATTTCTTCGCCTTGGTGATCACGGGTTTCTGACCCGAAATCGTCGTCAGCTCTTGGATCGCAATGTCCAGCGCCTTCGAATTCGAGATCGCATCACCAACGGACATGTTGATGACGACCTTCTCGAACTTCGGGATCTGATGCACGTTCTTGTAGCCGAATTTTTCTTTCAGCTGCGGTGCGACTTGCGTCTTGTACTTTTCTTTGAGGCGTAGTGGTTGGGCCATGGTAGATTACTTCCCGGCCTTCATCGGCACGAGCAACTGTTCGCCCGACTTCGCGACGCGCACAGAGGTGCCGTCGTTCTGCCGGATGCGGCGCACGCGCGTCGGCGCGTTCGTCTTGGGATCGATGACTTGCAGGGCACCCAACGGAATCGGCGCTTCCTTTTCGAAAATGCCGCCCGAACGCGAGCCGTCCTGACCTTGCTTGGTGTGACGCTTCACGACGTTGAGACCCTCAACGGTCGCGTTGCCGTCCTTCGGGAACACGGCCTTGACGATGCCGCGCTTGCCCTTCTCTTTACCGCGCCGGAGCATGACGGTATCGCCCGTCACGATCTTGGGCTTGCGGATGGAGTAATCGATGTGTGGTTTCGCCATGGTTACAGTACTTCCGGAGCCAGCGAAGCGATCTTCAGGAATCCGCGGTCGCGGAGTTCGCGGCAGACGGGCCCGAACACGCGCGTCCCGCGCGGATCGAGATTGTCCTTATCGCCCTTGATGATCACGCATGCGTTATCGTCGAACTTGATGACCGAACCGTCGGGGCGGCGCATCGGCTGCGACGTGCGGACGACCACGGCCTTAACGACTTGGCCCTTCTTGACGGCCGCACCGGGGATCGCCGACTTGACGGTCCCGACGATGATGTCGCCGACGAAGGCATATTGATGACGGCTACCGCCGGCCACGTGAATGCAGAGCAGTTCGCGCGCGCCGCTGTTGTCGGCAACCTTGAGTCGGGTTTCTTGCTGAATCACTTCGCGCGCTCCAGGATCTCGAGCAAGCGCCAGCGCTTCTCTTTGCTGTAGGGACGGCACTCTTGGATGCGGACGAGGTCGCCGATCGCGGCGGTGTTGAGCTCGTCGTGGGCCTTGAAACGCCGCGACTGACGGACGACCTTTTTGTAGACCGGATGCGGGACGCGCGTTTCCGCGACGACCACGATCGTCTTGTCCATCTTGTTGCTGGAGACGCGACCTTGCTTGATGCGGCGGCGGTTACGGCCGCGCTCATCGGTGCCGGCGGTGGCGTCCACGGTGTTAGGCTGCTCCATGACGTGCCTCAACGATCTTCTTCTCGGAGATCGCGGTTTGGATTTGCGCGTACGTGCGGCGCGCGGCTTTCACTTTCGAGAAGTCCGAAAGATGGCCGGTACGCAACGCAAAGCGCAGGTTGAACAGTTCTTCTTTGGTCTCGCGGGCCTTGGTCTCAAGTTCCGCGATCGTCAGTTCGCGCATCTGGCGCAGATCGGTGCGTTTCATGCCGACACCGCCACTTCGTCCGCACGCGACACGAACTTGGTCGCGATCGGCAGCTTGTTGGAAGCCAGCCGCAGCGCTTCACGCGCGATCGGTTCCGGCACGCCGGCGATTTCGAACATGATGCGTCCCGGCCGCACGACGGCGACCCAGCCCTCAGGATTACCCTTACCGGAACCCATGCGGACTTCGGCAGGCTTCTTCGTGACCGACTTGTCGGGGAAAATCTTGATCCAGACTTTTCCACCGCGCTTGATGTGACGGGTCATCGCGATACGTGCAGCTTCGATCTGCCGGTTGGTCATCCAAACCGGCTCGAGCGCCTGCAGACCGTATTCACCGAACGTCAGCATATTGCCGACGAGCGCCTTGCCGCGCATGCGGCCGCGATGCTGACGGCGCCACTTGACTCGTTTAGGCGTCAACATTACGAATTATCCTCACCTGCGTTGTCGGCAGCGACCGTCGAATCGGGCGTTGCCGGTTCGGGGGTGTCGGAGTTTTGGGTCGGCGCTCCGGGGCGTTCCGCGGAATCGACCGTTGCTTGCGTCGCCGATGGTACGACCGACGTTTCGCTCACCACGCCGTGACCGTGCTCGGCCGCGACATCGTGCGTCGCCGCTCCACCGTGCTCGGCGTTGGCGTGATTACCGGCTTCGGACGGTGCGCCGTCGATAACCGAGTCGACCGACTGGCCGTCGGCCGTCGCCGCGTGCATCGCTGCATCGGTGTCGAGCCCGCCCGCCGGACGTGCCGGACGATCGCCGGGACCGCGGCCACGGCCGCCGCGCGTACCGCGACGATTCTCGCGGAACTGCGGACGTTCGCCGCCGGGAGCCAGACGTTCGCCGCGCGGTTGATCCGGCAGCACTTCGCCCTTGTAGATCCAGACCTTCACGCCGATGCGGCCGAAGGTCGTGAACGCTTCGACGTGCGCGTAGTCGATGTCGGCGCGCAGCGTGTGCAGCGGCACCTTACCATCGTGGTTGCGCTCGGTGCGCGCGATTTCCGCGCCGCCGAGGCGACCCGAAACTTGGACCTTCACGCCGCGCGCGCCGGCCTTCATCGTGCGCATGATGCCTTGCTTCATGGCGCGACGGAATGCGATGCGCTTCTCGAGCTGGTCGACGATGTTTTGACCGACCAGACGAGCATCGAGTTCGGGAACCTTGATCTCGACGACGTTCACCTGGATTTGTTTCCCGGTGAGCTTCTCGAGGTTACGGCGGATTTCGTCGATGCCGACGCCGCGCTTGCCGATGATGATACCCGGCTTGCCCGTGTGCACGATCACGCGCGCTTGATTGGCGCGGCGTTCGATCTCGACTTTCGAGATCGCAGCCGCGCGCGTCATGCGCCCGAAATACTTGCGAATCGCCACGTCTTCGTGGAGCCACGCCTGGTAGTTCTTTTTCTCGAACCAGCGGCTGTCCCACGTGCGCGTGATGCCGAGACGGAGCCCGACCGGATGGATCTTTTGTCCCATTATTCAGTGGCTCCCAAGGGCGGCTCTATCTGCGACTGCGCAGACGGTTCGGCGGCCTTCTTCTTGCGCGATGTGGTCGGCTTCGCCGACGCGACTTGCGTGCGGCGCGATTCGACGGTCGAGAGCTGGATCGAAGCACCGGCGCGCTGACGCGGCTGATGATTGGGCGGCGTTGCGCCGACGGCGATCGTCACGTGCGACATGCGCTTGCGCTTGAAGTTCGCGCGACCTTGGGCGCGCGGATCCAGGCGCTTGGTGATCCCGCCGCCCGGTCCGCCGTCGACGGTGATCTTCGTGATGAAGAGACCGTCGCTCGACATGTTGTGATTGTTCTCGGCGTTGGCAACGGCCGATTTAAGCAGCTTCTCGAGCGGTTCGGACGCGAACACGCCGGCGAACTGCAGCAGCACGAGCGCTTCGCGCACGGACTTGCCGCGGATCGCGTCGGCGACGCGGCGGAGTTTGCGCGGTCCCATGCGGGCGAACTTGAGGTGCGCGACCGCAACTTGCGGGCGTTCGGCTACGGCGGTCATGCTTTCACCGCCGCTTTATCGCCGGCGTGTCCCTTGAAGATGCGCGTCGGCGAGAACTCGCCGAGCTTGTGCCCGACCATGTTCTCGGTGATGAACACCGGGATGTGCGCCTTGCCGTTGTGCACGCTGATCGTGTGACCGACCATCTGCGGCACGATCGTCGACGAACGCGACCAGGTCTTGATGACCTTTTTCTCGCGCGTGGAATTCATCTTCTCGACTTTGGCGAGCAGATGGTCCGCGACGAACGGGCCCTTCTTGAGCGAACGTCCCATACTACTTGCCCTTCCGCTTGCGGACGATCATGCCGGCCGTGCGTTTGTTACGGCGCGTCTTTTTGCCCATCGTCATCTGACCCCACGGTGTGGTCGGCGGGCGGCCCGAGGTCGAGCGCGCTTCACCACCGCCGTGCGGATGGTCGACCGGGTTCATCGCGATACCGCGAACCGACGGACGTTTGCCGAGATGGCGTTGACGGCCGGCTTTGCCGATCACTTCGTTTTCGTGATCGAGGTTGCCGAGCTGACCGATCGTCGCGCGGCAAACGACTTGAATCTTGCGCACTTCACCCGACGGCATGCGCACTTGCGCGTACGCGCCTTCTTTGGCCATCAACTGCGCTGACGATCCGGCCGAACGCACGAGCTTGCCGCCCTCGCCGGGCCGCAACTCGATGTTGTGGATGACCGTACCGAGCGGAATGTTCGCCAGCGGCAACGCGTTGCCGAGCTTGATGTCCGCGTCGGGACCCGAAACGATGATCGCGCCGACTTCGAGCCCGACGGGCGCGAGGATATAGCGCTTCTCGCCGTCGCGATAGTGCAGCAGCGCGATGCGCGCGGTGCGGTTGGGATCGTACTCGATCGCCGCGACCTTCGCCGGAATCGTATCCTTCGAGCGCTTGAAGTCGATCAGACGGTACTGCTTGCGCGTGCCGCCGCCCTTATGGCGCGTCGTGATGTGCCCGTTGTTGTTGCGGCCTGAGTGCTTCTTCTTGACCTCGAGCAGCGACTTCTCGGGATCTTTTTTGGTGATCCCGCTGAAATCGGCGGTGGTGATGAAGCGGCGCCCGGCGCTGGTCGGCTTGTACTTTTTAACGGCCATTGTTATTGCTCAAAATAGTTGACGCCGCCCAATTCGATCTTCTGACCGGGGGCGAGAGTGACAATGGCTTTCTTCCAGTCCGACTGTTTGCCGGACGTGCGGTTACCGCGCCGCGCGAAGTTCTTCATCTTGCCGCCGACCCGGACCGTATTGATCTTGATCACGTCGACTTTGAAGATCTCGTGGAGTGCATACTTGATCTGCGTCTTCGAGGCACCGACGTGCACTTCGAAGGTGTACTGCTGGTAGGCGGTTCCGGTCATCGACTTTTCGGTGATCACCGGCGCCACGATAATATCGCGTGAGGTCATGCGGACTTCTTCTCCGGAGCTGCGAAGCGGGCGATCAGCGCGTCGTTGGCGGCGGCCGTAAGCACGAGCCGCGTGTAGCCGACGATGTCTTTGATGTCGAGCGCGCCGGTGTGCGTGACCGCGGCGTTCACGACGTTGTTGCCGGTGCGCGAGAGGGCCTCACCGACCGTCGCGAGTTCGCTCTCGGCGAACACGACGAGCGTGCGGACGCCGGTCTTCGCAGACTTCGGCGAACCGAAGAGCAGCGTGGCGAATTCTTTGGTCTTGTTGAGCACCAGACCGTCGGTGGCGAGAATCGTGACCGAACCGTTCTGGAACTTATCGGAGAGGGCTGCGAGCAGTGCCGCCTTGCGCTCCTTCTTGTTGAGCGCGCTGACGTAGCTGCGCGGCTGCGGCCCGAAGACCACGCCGCCATGGCGCCACTGCGGCGAACGGATCGAACCTTGACGCGCGCGGCCGGTGCCCTTCTGTTTCCAGGGCTTGCGTCCGCCGCCGCGGACTTCGTCACGCTTGAGCGTCGAGTGCGTGCCGGCGCGGGGGCTGGCCAATTCGCGGAAGACGGCGCGGAAGATCGCGTTCGTCTTGCCTGAGACGTTGCCGGCGAACGCGGCCGGAACGGCGACGTCTTTCAGGGCTTTGCCTTTACCGTCGATCATTTGCGGCATCAGGCGCTGGCCTTCACTTTAACGGAATGCGTCACGATGACGAGGCCGTTCTTCGGACCCGGCACCGGGCCGCGCACGAGGAGCAGATTACGCTCGACGTCGGCGCGAACGATTTCTAAATTCTGGTGGGTGATCGTGTCGACGCCGTAGTGACCGGGACGATGGCTGCCCTTCGGCGTGTGTCCGGCATTGGTGTCGCCGTTCGAACCCGGCTGACGGTGGATCATCGAGCCGTGGCTCGCGCCGCCGCCGCTGAAGTTCCAACGCTTGATACCGCCGGCGAAGCCGTGGCCTTTCGACGTTGCTTGCACGTCGACGCGGTCGCCCTCGGCGAACGAATCGACGGCAACGGCTGAGCCGACGTCGAGCCCTTCGATCTCGGTGCGAAACTCGCGGATCGCACGCTTCGGCTCGAGTCCGGCTTTCTTATAATGACCGGAGAGCGCGCGCGTGACGCGTGACTTCTTCACGTCGCCGAATGCGAGCGCGACGGCTTCATAGCCGTCGGTTTCTTTCGTCTTGCGCTGCACGACAACGCACGGGCCCGCTTCGATTACCGTTACCGGTACGTAGCGTCCATCCGCTGTGAACACACTTGTCATCCCGACCTTGCGGCCGATGATGTTCTTCATCGTCGTAATCGCCTCTAGGAAGTCCACGGGTCCTGGCGTATCGACTACGCTTTCCGTCGGCCACGGAAAAATTCCGCGGCCGGCGTGGACCACAACCGCCAGATGATACCAATGACGGGCAATAAAGTCAAACGCCCGGAGCCATCTCTCCACGCATCCGGGCGTGTCGACACCCCTCCCTGTCACCCTGAGCTTGTCGAAGGGCAGCCACGATCGTGGCGATCCCTCGACAGGCTCGGGATGACAAAGAACGGGGGGTGGCGCAGTACGGAGCGTGATTTCAGCGCAGCCGAAGACCGTCGATTCCATCAACCCCGCGACCGGGGCCACGCTCGAGTCGTTCGCCCTCCATACCCCCGCCGAGCTCGATACGATCCTCGACGCGGCGGTCGCGGCCCAACGTGCCTGGTCCGGGCGGACGTTCGCCGAGCGGGGCACCCTCATGAAGCGCGCCGGGGCCTACTTGCGGGCAAACGCCGCGCGCTTCGCGCTCAACGCGACCCGCGAGATGGGCAAGCCGATCGGCGACGCCGAGGCCGAGGTTGAGAAATGCGCCTGGGTGTGCGACTTCTACGCCGACAACGCCGAGAAGTTCTTGGCCGACGAGCACATCGCATCGACGGCCTCGGAAAGCTACATCGCCTACCAGCCGCTCGGCGTGGTGCTGGCGGTGATGCCCTGGAACTTCCCCTACTGGCAAGTCTTCCGCTTCGCCGCTCCCGCCCTGATGGCTGGCAACGCCGGGATCCTCAAGCATGCCAGCAACGTTACCCGCTGCGCCCTCGACATTGAGGAAGTCTTCGTAAAGAGCGGGTTCCCGGCGGGCATCTTCGCAACCGTGATCGTCCCGGGCGCGGAGGTCAAGAAGCTGATCGCCGACGATCGCATCGCCGCGGTAACGATCACCGGCAGCGAACCCGCCGGCGTCTCCGTCGCGAGCGAGAGCGGCCGGGCCCTAAAGAAGCACGTCCTCGAATTGGGCGGCTCCGATGCGTTCATCGTGCTGGCCGACGCTAACCTCGCCGAAGCGGCCAAGACCGCCGCCAAGGCGCGCTTCCAGAACGCCGGGCAGAGCTGCATCTGCGGCAAACGCTTCATCGTCGAGGACGCGATCTACGATCGCTTCGTCGCCGCGTTCGTCGAGGAGTCCAAAGCCTACACGATCGGCGACCCGGAAGACCGTGCGACCAAGATGGGACCGCTGGCGCGCACCGACCTGCGCGACGACCTCGTCAAGCAAATCGCGGGTTCGGTCGCGCAAGGCGCGCGCGTCGTCCTGGGCGGCGCGACCCCGAAACGCGCCGGCGCGTTTTTCGAGGCAACGGTGCTGGTCGACGTCACCGATGCGATGCCCGTCTTTCGTGAAGAAACCTTCGGCCCGGTCGCCGCGGTGATTCGCGCGCGCGATGCCGAGCACGCGGTCGAACTGGCCAACGATTCGACCTTTGGTTTGGGCGGCGCGCTTTGGACCGGTAATGTCGAACGCGGCAAGCAACTGGCGCGGCGCATCGAGACCGGCGCCGTCTTCATCAACGGCATGACCGCATCCGATCCGCGCTTGCCGTTCGGCGGTGTGAAGCACAGCGGTTACGGACGCGAGCTATCCTATCTCGGCATTCGCGAGTTCATGAATATCCAGACCGTGTGGGTCGGACCTGCCGTTACGGCACCGGTCGCCGACTCGGAATAATCCACTTGCAGGCCCCATGCATTGTCGTGGAGATTTGTCCCTGAAAGACCATTCATAATTCACGAGGTGCATAGTGGCTAAGAAGTCAGGCGTCGACCGCCGCGCATTCCTGGCGGGTATCGCCACGGCGGGAGCCGGCGCCGCCGCTGCCGGCGTCACGTCCGCGCCGGCCGCGGCCGCAACGCCGCCGGTCGCACCGCCGGCCAAGCTCGCACTGCCGTCAACGCTGCTGGCCGCTGCCGAAACCGGCAACCCGGCAAGCTCGATCGACCGCTGGCACGTCCACAACGCCGGCTCCGACTACATGGTCGACGTCCTCAAGCATGTCGGCTTCGACTACCTCACATGCATGCCGGGCTCGACGTTTCGCGGCATTCACGAATCCATCATCAACTACGGCGGCAATAGCAAACCCGAGCTGCTCTCGGCGACGCATGAAGAGATTTCCGCCGCGATGGCCCACGGCTACGCGAAGATGGCCGGCAAGCCGATGGCGATTCTCATTCACAACACCGTCGGTTTACAACACGCGTCGATGGCGATCTACAACGCCTACGCCGATCGCGTGCCGATGCTGATTCTCGTCGGCAACATCGGCGATTCGGCCACGCGCCGTCCCGGTGTCGAGTGGTTTCATACCGCGACCGACGTCGCGCAGATCGTGCGCGGCTTCATCAAGTACGATGCGCAGCCGGGCTCGCTTCAGCAATTCGGCGAAGAGATCATGAAAGCAGCGTCGATGTCGATGACGCCGCCGTTCGAACCGACGCTCGTGATCGTCGACGCGGACTTAGCCGAAGATCCGGTCGGCGAGACGCCGATCCCGCTGCCGAAGTTCGTTCCGGTGCGGCCGTCGGTCGCCGATCCCGCCGCACTCGCCGATGTTGCGAAGCTGCTGGTCAACGCGAAGAATCCGGTCATCGTCGCCGATCGCGCAGCCCGTTCGCAAGCCGGAATGGATGGGCTCGTGCAGCTCGCCGAGAGCCTGCAGATTCCGGTCATCGATCTCGCCAACCGGATGACGTTCCCGTGGAATCATCACCTCAACCAAACGTGGGACCGCACGTTGATCCCGCAGGCGGATGTCATCCTCGGACTCGAGCTCACCGATTTGTTCGGCGTCGTCGGCGATGTGGCCGATCTGCCCGAACGCAAGACGACCATCAAGATCAAGCCGACGTGCACGGTCATCTCGATCAACTCGATGTACAACCAAGGTGCCGGCAACTATCAGGATCAGCAGCGCTTCTTCGAACCGGCCATGGCGATTGCCGGCGATTCGGAGTCGTCGATGCCCTACTTGAACGACGCGGTCAACCGCGCCATGACCGGCGATCGCAAAGCGCAAAACGCTGCGCGCGCCGCGCTCTTCAGCGAAGCGTTCACCAAACGCCGCCTCGCGGATCTCCAGCAGGCCTCGCTCGGCTGGGATGCCATTCCGATCAGCGTCGCGCGGATGTGTCAAGAAACGTACGGCCTGATCAAGAACGACGATTTCTCGCTCGTTTCGTCGACGGGCTTCCAGAGCCAATGGCCGCAGCGTCTATGGGACCTCGACAAGTACCATCACTACAACGGCGATAGCGGCGCGTACGGCGTCGGCTACGGCATGCCGGCGGCCGTCGGTGCGGCGCTCGCTGCGCGCGATCAGGGCCGCTACTCCATCAACTTCCAAGGCGACGGCGATCTGATGGTCGGCCCCGGTTCGCTCTGGACCGCGGCGCATCACAAGATTCCGCTGTTGACGATCGTCCACAACAACCGCGCTTGGCATCAAGAAACGATGCACGTGCAGCGCATGGCCGACCGCCGCGAACGTCAGCCCGAACATGCCAAGGTCGGAACGTTGATCGGCAACCCCGACATCGACTACAGCAAGCTCGCGCAATCGTTCGGCGTCTATGCCGACGGCGCGGTCACGCAGCCGGGCCAACTCGGACCGGCGCTCGCGCGCGCGCTCAAGGTGGTAAAAAGCGGAATGCCCGCACTCGTCGACGTCGTAGCACAGCCTCGCTAAGGATGGCACACATGAATTTGCCGACCCGAATCGTTTCGCTCGCGCTGGCGACGGCTGCGGCCGCACTGTTCACCGCACACGGAGCCACGGCGCAAACCACTGCCGCAGCGGCGCCGCTACCGGCCGGCGCCGACGCCGTGCGCGGCAAAGCGGCGTTCATGCGCTATGGCTGCTATGAGTGCCACGGCACCGTTGCCCAGGGCAACTACATGGGCATCCCGCACCTCGCGCCGCACGCCTTACCGTACGCGGCAATCAACGCCTATATCCGGAAGCCCGCGGGCCAGATGCCGTCGTATTCGCTGGCGATTCTGCCCGATAAAGACGTCGCCGATATCGCCGCCTTCCTGGCGTCGATTCCGGTTGGGAAAGCTCCGGCGGATATCCCGCTGCTCAACAGCACGACAACGAAACCGAAGTAACGCCGGACCCCGCGCTCTAGCGCTTGAGAACGCGTCCCAACTTATCGAACAGGCCGTCGATCGCGCGTTGATGGCCGTCTTCGATGCGCTTCCAGAGTAGGCGCCCGTCCAAATCGGACAACTCAGCGACCACCCGATGCGTGACGGTCGTCTTTTTGCCGTCTTGCACGATCGTGAAGCCGTGGGTTCCGTTGACGCCGTCGTTGTCGATCCGCCAGATGATGCTCTTTTCGGGATCGATCGACTCGAGCACGGCGTGCAGGCCCAGATGCCATTCTTCCGTGTGGCCCGGGGTCATCGGTCCGGCGCTGCGCATGAACGGTTGCGAGGCAAACGGCCAGATGGCGTCGCCCGACGTGCCCATTTCGGTCAACAATTGATAGATACGCTTCGCGGTTCCGGAAAACGTGCGTTCGAACGAGACATCCAGCGGGATCGGCATGCCCGATGGGTTCGGCCCGTGGGTAGCATTACGCTTTTTGGGGTATACGCGTGGCAACGCGAAGATGACAGGTGAATTTCGGGCACGGTTTCCGAACACACGGCGAGCGGCGGCATTTGCGCGACGCTCGTTGATTGCGCATATTGCGGCGTACGGCTACCCCGACGGGGATCTCGCCGATATCGAAACGGCCCTCGGCGAGGCGCTCGCGAACGCCGCCGAACACGGACACCACAACGATACGTGCTTCGAGGTACGGGCCTTCGTCGAACGCGACCGCATCGTCATCGAAATACAGGACGAGGGTGGCGGCTTCCGGTCAGCGCCGGCAACGCCCAAACCCGCACACGATGCGCCGCGGGGCTTCGGCATCTACCTGATGCGGCACCTCATGGACGAGGTCCACTTTGACGAAGGCGGAACGCGCGTCCGCCTTACGAAGGATCTGCCGATCGCGCGCCGGCTCGGCGCGAGCTGCGGTTAGGGCGAGTTACTTCTGAGCGACGACGTTCTTCGGGACGTCGATCCGGTAGGCGGCGATATGGCCGTCCCCATCCATGCGGACGTGCACGGCCATCGTGGTCTTATCGAACGCAGCGTCATAATCGTAGCGGCCACCGTTCGAATCCGCAGCGGTTTGCGTGAGACCCTTGTAGGCACCGAACGTGTGCAGTTTCTGGGAGAGCAAACTGACGCCGTCAATCGTCACGTGCTTGCTCAGGGCGTCGTCGAAATGCGACTGCATCGCGTTGAGGTCGTCGTTGTAGACCGCTTGCGTCGTCTCATTGATCGCCTTTTGCGGCGATGTCGCGTCGCCGCCGCCGCACGCACAGAGCGCGAGCGCTATCAAACCGGCAGCATAGCGTGCGTTCGGCATCAGAGATTGCCCCAGCCGTAGGACGTCGTCGCGACGCGCGCCGGCTGCGCTGGTGCCGCAGCGACGTAACCGGTTTTTTGCGCCGCTGCGAGTTGCCCGCGCATCTGGAAAATCATCCGGTGCTGCACCGCGACTTCGTGTTTGTATTCGGCGTTGATCGCGACCTCACCGAGGTATGCCTTGCGCTCGGATGCATACGCCGCTTGCGAATTGTTGGCGCTCTCTTCGGCCTGCGCTTGGGAGGTGGCCATCTGATCTTCTTTGGCGTGCACTTGTTTATTGTGGTTGATGATGATCAACGTGCCGGCAGCCACGGCCGCGCCGCCGATGATGTTGCGCGTCGACGCTGCACCGTCGGCCAGTGCGGGTGCGGTGGGGATCGCCGTGAGTGCGACCGTTCCCGCGAGGGCCAGCGAAGCCAGGGTGCGCTTCAAGTTCATGGCACGGGGTTACCCGCAATCGAGCCGCCCCTATCGCGCTCGTCATCACAGCGAGCGCGCCCCTTTGACGAAAAAAGCCGCTCCAAGCGAGCGGCTTCTTCCTGAGTTGGTTAGGGGTTAGGCTTTGAGTTCGATGTCCACGCCGGCCGGGAGATCGAGGTGCATGAGAGCATCCATCGTCTTCGGTGAGGCTTGGAGGATGTCGATCAAGCGCTTGTGCGTGCGCATCTCGAAATGCTCGCGGCTCTTCTTGTCGACGTGCGGCGAACGCAGCACGCAAACCCGATTGATCTCGGTCGGAAGCGGCACTGGACCGCTCACGAACGCACCGGTGCGTTTCGCCGTATCGACGATCCGCTCGGCGGACTGATCGAGAATCGCGTGATCGTAGGCTTTGAGGCGGATACGAATTTTCTGCTTCGCCATGATGTCTTTCTGTCGTCTTTAATCTAGTCGGAGACTTTGGTTACGACGCCGGCGCCGACGGTACGACCGCCCTCGCGGATGGCGAAGCGGAGACCCTCTTCACATGCAATCGACGTGATCAGTTCGACGTCCATCGTGATGTTGTCGCCCGGCATGACCATCTCGACGCCTTCCGGCAGCTTGATGGTTCCGGTGACGTCGGTCGTGCGGAAGTAGAACTGGGGACGATAGTTTGCGAAGAACGGCGTGTGGCGGCCGCCCTCTTCTTT
>Ga0182030_10019366_pt1 | contig 12964 bp, 9 predicted proteins | sample 812S3MmetaG_FD_121299 | JGI IMG/M metagenome (GOLD analysis project Ga0182030, IMG submission 121299) | Permafrost microbial communities from Stordalen Mire, Sweden - 812S3M metaG (Illumina Assembly) | ecosystem: Environmental > Terrestrial > Soil > Wetlands > Permafrost | place: Sweden... | reverse complement strand
TAGCCGCAATGGAACTCCAGTAGACGGCTCGAGAGGTCCAAGCCGAATGCGCCGCCCTTCAGATGCAAGCTCTGTAGCTTATTCAATGCGAAGCGAATCACGAAATGGACCTCGAATTAATGGAGGCCTCAATATACCCCCGTCACCTGGCCTTCCTCCTAATGATTTCGGGCGACCTACCCCCAAAACCTTTCAAAGCAATACTATAGTCCCCAATAAGAGTACAATGGTTGAGGATGATGAAACAGGGGGAGAAGATGACGACGATGATGATGGTGATGCTTTTGGGTTAGAGGGTACAGCCAGGAGTAGAGAAAGCAAGAAGAGTAATGGAGGATCAGAGGTAATTCTACCTTCTAACGCCATCATCATTCCATGCTGACACATTCCAGACCGACAAGAAACTAATCGATGATTACCAATCGCAAGTTGCCGAACTACGAGAGAAACTAGACGCTATGGAAGATAATCTCAAGCAAAAGGATGATGAACTGAACAACGTTCTGGATGGTGAGAGGAATCGAGCGACTGCCTCAAATGTGGAGAAGCAAGAATGGACAGATCTAAGATTGGACTTGGAGAATAAGCTCGCAGATGCACAGAATCTCAATGAATCCTTACAATCAGAGCTGGATCGGGTTCGATCGTCACAGGCCAACACAGAGAGGGAATTACGAGCACAGATTGATGAGCTGAGATCAGGATCAAGAGGCAGAGGCGGCTCTGATCTGGAAAGAGAGAATCACGATCTTAAAAATCAGCTCCAGGAACAACAGCAAGTTACTGAGGAAGTTCGGCGGGAAGCTCAGGAATTCTTGAGGGAAATGCGAATGCTCTCGGAACGAAGTGCATCGTCTTATGATAGAGAGGAGCAGCTGTCCAACACCGTCAATAAACTGGAGGAAGAGGTCAGGGATTGGAGAAATCGTTACGCTAGGACAAAGACCCAGCTTCGTGGTCTCCGGGCCAGTTCGATGGGACTGACAATTCAACCCCAAGCCGGCAAATACATCAAGGACGGTGGCTTTGCCCAAGAAAACGGACTTGTAAAGGACGTTCATGTTTCTAAATTCCAGATTTCGATCGACGAATTACTGAGAATGGCACGTACAGACGATCCAGCTAGAGTCATCGAATTCATGAAATCCGTTGTCGTGAATGTACGGAGAATCACTCAGGATATTGATGAGGCACCCGCGAGTAATGGAGACTTAGCCCAGCAGCAAGCAAAACTGAAGTCAAGGGTTTCGGCAACAGCTAATAACTTGATCACTGCGTCAAAAAACTTTGCCGCAGCAAATGGCCTCTCACCTGTCTCACTGCTTGATGCGGCAGCTTCACACCTGACGACAGCGGTTGTAGAACTTGTGCGCACTGTCAAGATCAAACCCACTCCTGCAGGGGAGCTCGAGGATGACGACGATGGGAATCTTGACCCGGTAGACACAACAGGATTTTTTCCAGTCCGTGAGCCAAGACAGGACCATAACCCGCCTCCGTTCCTCGGGCTTCGAAACGGCCGTACTAGTGGCGATTCATCAATGTACAGTCCAGTCAATTCTCCCCGAGAATCAACAAATATGAGGCCAAGAAGTTCTGGAAAAGAATCATGGGCGGGACGACAACGCTCGCTCTCAAGAGGCGCTCCACTTGCAAACGGCTTGAATATCGTGAACGGCAATAACAAGAATCTTCCTCCGGCACCAATGGGCACTGGCTTCGGTATTAGAACTCAAGAAAGTGATGTTGAAGAGTTGAAGGTATAACTCAAAGTCTTCCCCTCTTAATTTGCGCTAATGATTTCAGATCTACCTAGAAGATCAAACTGCCTTACTAGTCCAAAACATCCAGTCACTCGTCTCATCGATTCGTTCTGAAGCCGGTATTACCGCAATTTCCAACCAAGTCACTTCCATTGCAACGGTTGTAGGGAAAGTCGTCTCATCGACGGAAACAGCAATGTCCACTACTGGAAATCAGCCCTTGAGAGTGCAAGCCGATCCAGTCCTGAAGAAGCTTTCCGGTTGCAGACAGCGCCTTATCGAGGCTGGCGAGAGAGGGAAAGAAATCGCCGACGAAGGACGAGAGGACGATGAAGGCGAAAGAATATGGAGACAATGGAACCAATCTCTCCCACCAATCGCGTTCGAGATTGCACGGGAGACAAAAGAATTGGTTCTACGAGTCGAGGCCATCGACGGAGATCAAGGAAGAGGTCAAGGAGATGATGATTTCTCATGAAGCCTTAAAAGTTGCAGTTCTGATTATCTCTTTTTTGCATAGCGACCTGATTTTCTAAACGAACATGCATGCATGGGGTTCTTTTGTTTGGTTTTTATGTCGTATGGGTACGAGCATGAGCATGATGAGCGATGGTTCTATCGATGGCGTTAAGAGTGGGCATGTTAATATGTCTTAGGTGGGCTTCTCTTCTGGGTAAGAATAACTGGGCCGCAGAAGGGCACCTTTCGAAGTTGTGTAATTAGTTGATTGTATCAAGGTGGGGATACTGTGCATAGGGGTGGATATGTCCTCATGAAAGGAGAATGATTCAAACTACATTTTACCTTCTGTTTGTTTATTGCTCCCAAGATTGTTTGTTGGACCTTGAAAGCTACGCGCTACACAGCCCACCCAAAGCCTCCTGCCTCGCCAAGAGAAAGAGGGAAGCACTCACTTCGTCACGACATACTTACTGAAAGAGGTGAAGTGAATGCTGAAAGCATTCCAAAATAGGGTTATGAAAGGTGGAATGAGGCATTTCGGCATCTTAACCCCCATCAAATGTCACGAATTGGAAGTTATGATCTGGGATTGGGTTGGTTTACGGTCTACTGTAAAGCGACATTGAAGCTATTGAATTGTCGAGGAAAACTCTTCTTTCAAACTTTGATCTTTTTCTCCATTGTCTACATCGTGCCCAGACTTTCGGCCTCCTCAACCTTTTCTTCAAGTCTTGGCCAGGATCGTGCCAATCGTGCCTTCCCTAATCCTTGTGTATCCCAAATATTGATGAGTGGCCTGGGGGGACTTTCAAAGCATGGAAGACGCCAGCCCATTGTCTGATTCGTCGTTGCACAATACCCGGTAGGTATCACCACCAGTTCTTTCCCATAAATAATCTGCGCATTATTCATTATCTGCTTCCACTGAACGTTGTCATTATTTCTCCATTTAATGAAAATGTCCAAGCGCTCTAGATTGTGAATGTATTGCTCAACAAGCACAATCATCGACCGATTTACTTCCGCCCATTCAGTCCATGTTGGCGGATTTGCTGGTTGGACGGGCCTTGATAGGTCATCAAAATCCTCGAAGGTGATTTCGAGCCGGCGGATCATTGAGCAGTCCGGGACTTTGAAAATCCAACACCCTGGGCAGCATTCCGGAGGTTGCAGCAGGGAACAATTTCGCGTTTTCTGTAGGTCGATATAATAGGGAAGTCCTCGGAGGTATTTGCTGACGACAATGGAAAACGTTGTGCTGTTTGGATTTATAATTCCATAATATGGGGATTTGATGAAGTTTATCTGCCTACTTTTGAACCATTTACCGATGTCCTCGTTGATTTGCTTGCATGTTCGAAGGAGGGGACTGAGATTACCCACTTGTCCAGCTTTCCAATTTGTCGATGTGAGCTCTATTTTTCTGGGGTTGGATGGCAAGAAGCAGTCGTATATGACGCAGCGAAGCTCAACCGGTAGGTCCAGGAGAGACTTTTTTAACTTGTTATATTGATTAGAGCCAGCACGGTTAACTTCTGGCATTTTGGGAGGTATTGCTGTCTTTTCCAGTAAGAATGCCTCTTCAAGCGTGGCTGTTTCGAGGAATTCAAACGTCTGAAAGTGGTTGTTGGACGTCGTGTCATTTGCTGACGCGTTGTTACATGCGATGGTCTTCCTGCTCGAATCCCGATCTTCCAATCTATCGACGAAATTATGGGAAGGTTCTGGCGTAGTCTGTCTGTGAACTAGAGGGGACTTGGAGTGTTCCTCAAGATCCCCTAATTTCTCAAAACTTGTGCCACATTTCAAACATCGATACTCGTTCTTCAACTTCCGATTATCTCGAACAACAGTAGTCCAGCCGTCCGAGAAGGAGGATGTCATTGTGTAACTCACAGGTAACAATTGAGAATGAAAGTGGATGATGGGAGGAGGTCCAGAGGCTGGTTGTATGAGATTTCCCCATATAGCCTTCGTTCGAATTTTGTGTGAGGATTTGTGGTCAACCAATTTTGCATTTGAACGGGCGTATTCATCGAATCTGGATTGGTATTGTAACCGCGGATCAGACTTTCGATCATTCTGATAACGACCATAGGATTAGAAGATACGTTGTCCCAGCTCATCCAAAAGAACTAATATTGGGATCCCCCCAAAATCATTTTGTCGAATTTTGAGGGTTTGATCAGTAAAATATTCAATTCATAATAGATAAAATTTTGGGAAAAGGCAACCTTGAAGGCAAAGCCCATTCTTTTCTAAAGTGTAAGACAATGATGTCTTATATTCAAATTCTTCCAGTACGCCAGAGGGAAAAGGCATACAGGGTGAAATCATTCAGCAGAGCTATCTTCTCTGGTTTTGAAAGCGAACCATTGTCACATGCGTAGGTGCAACAGCATCAATAACATGGCAGAAGGTGAAGAAGGAGCAAGCACGAGACTAGAAGTGCTCTATTTCCTTGAAAATCACTTGCTCCACCAGGAAAGAGCGTAGAGTTTCAACAATGTGCTTCTCACGGATACGCTTTCAGTGAAAGGGTTGCAACGGCTAGGGCCCCACGGTCTGAGGGCGGATGGTTGGTCCCCCTTATTTTGACTACTAGGTACGAATTCCGCCACGAGATAGTTTTGGTTCGTTCTATATTTGCAGAATTTGTTGGAAGTGAATCTCATGTGGGGGCAAACGGTAGCGTACCTAATGTACTAGTAGGTAAGATAGGTGAGAATAGCGGTAAACTTGAGGGTGATAGCTCACTGCGAGCACGCCTATCTATGCTGTTTTTGATCATTGCCTTTATTTCTCTTGCAAAGTCTAGCATCCTACCTGCCAGAACGAATACCAGAATTTCAAATTTTGTGGAGGGTCGCACTGGGGAGAATTGTACCCTATTCCGTGGTCCTGTGGTACAAGTGACGTTGAAAAGTGGCGGGGCGTGTTTCAAGCGAATGAACCCCGCGTACTTGTACAGTGAAAGGCTGAGACCCGTTTGTTGCTGCACAACATAACATTCATAACGCCATGCTGAGGAGAGAATGGCAGCCAATGACTTCAAGTCCGCGCTGATCATAGTAGATCTGCAGGAAGACTTCTGCCCTCCAGTAAGTACAGTACATATTTATTTCAGCCTTGCCATATGGACACTAAATGATGAATCCCAGAATGGCTCATTAGCAGTTCCTGGCGGCCGCGATATCATACCCGTTGTGAACAAACTGCTCCATCTCCCCTTTGACCTCAAAATCGCCACGAAAGACTGGCATCCTGCAGACCATATTTCCTTCGCGTCCAATCATGAGGGCAAGAAACCTTACACCGATTTTACAACCATCATCAATCCCGAAAATCCTGTCGAGAGGTACGAGACCCGGTTATGGCCCGATCATTGCATACAGAATACAAAGGGTGCTGAGTTGGTCCCTGGATTGGACATGAACAAGATTGAGAAAGTGATTGAGAAAGGACAAGTGACGGAGGTGGAAATGTATTCTGCTTTCTACACTCCTCTCAATAAACCACGGGTTGGGGACAGTGGACTTGCTGGCTTATTGAAGAACAGTGGTATCACCGATGTCTTCGTGGTTGGTTTAGCGGCGGATTATTGCGTCTTTGCTACGGCCTTCGACGCTGCACAGGAGGGATTCAAGACATATATCGTTGAGGAGGGGACGAAGCCAGTTGATGAGAGTTTTTGGAAAGAGAAGAAGGAGGAACTCAAATCTCGAGGGGTTGATGTTGTGAGCATATTGGGAAAAGAAGTAAAAAAGGTCGAGGATTCGTAGTGTGTTTTTCTGGATAGGTTCTTGGAGCTATTGAGGAGTTTGGAGAAACGTGGGATTTGGAAATCATTACATTTGGAGTTTGGCCTTAGGTGGCATAATTGCTCGCTGATTGGATATAGTTCGTTGCAATTGAGACTCAATCAATGTACTTGTATTGCCTCATGGAAGTGATTTGGGTGGATGGCTTCTGCAGCGTAACTTGGGGTTCCCTATGTGCATATGAACGATAATGGCAATGCCCACTGAGGAAATTGCGAAGCGTCGTACCATCAAACGCAAAATTGCGGTAAGAATACTACTGTTCATCCAGCGCCTTCTAAGTCGATCACACAGCATCGTGTGTTGGTTGACAGATCATGACGATGAAGTTTACGGAGGTCCGTAAACATTAGCAAGGGTCTGTTCTACCTTTCAGTAATGATGTGGCCACCTTATTGTCGTTCGTAAATTGATGTTACATTCGAAGGCGAAGTCAGTGGATCGTGGGGTTGACCACCATTCTTTGCTGAAGAGCATGAGCCTGTCGAAGAGGTCTGAGAACAATAATAGGCTTTTTCGTGCGTTCCTGTGGATAGCCGTAGGCATTGGAATATTAGAAGATACAATTGTCCTACATAATATAATAAGACGAATAAGACGATTAACAAGAGAATCCCAGAACAATACCTAGTCATTATCCAAGCATTCTGTTCCTAGGCAATGATGAATTGTGAATAAAAACATCAGGGGGAAAGATTGCAAGAAGGAAGTCTATTGTCCCTCGAATTTTGAGACCATGATATCTTGTATGTTCCAATTATTACTACGATAGTAGGAGGCGTTTTCGTTTTTCGTGGACCAATTCGAAGTCGAGGGTTCAACGGCCTTTGAAGCTACCTACTGGTTCCCCCTTTATCCTTCTGCATGACCGATGGGCCTGGTGGCCCCCTAACCGAACGGATGTCACCCGCTAAAAACAAGGATCGTCAAGATCCGCAATAATAGATTTGATTTCGCTGGACCGCCATCGTCAGGACGTTCCATTACCAACTTTACTCCTTCTTTCACCCTGTCCGGGTGAATTGACTCTCTCGGCTCCTGTTGAGCTTAAAGCCCAGTCTTTCCTTTCCTTTCCCTTTCCAATTCAACATCAGATCACCCCGTTGTACGAAGATACGGTAACCCAAAACCTCTTCCGAGAGAAGCTTCACCGTAGTAAAGGTACGTCGTGCGCCCGCCATGAATTGAGTCGGTGTGGGGAACCTCTGGACTTCAGAGATCTTCAATAAGAGTTGCGCAGAGCTGTAACTGTTGATGGCACGATAAGGGCTTCTATTATCTTGGATAGAAGCTCTTTTGACTCGTGTTGTCAAAGTCGGTGGTGGACCCTGAAATTCCTAAAATGCTTTTTTTCTTGCGTCAACCGACCGGCTCACAAGGGAAGAGGTCTTCATAGACTTTCTTGAATGCTTGCATGGAGCTTGAACAATGCTGACTCTTTGCGTGTTATTCAGACCTTCAAATCACCTGAAATTCGAGCTGGTTCGCCCGTCGATGGCTTTATTGTAACCCGAGATTCTCCTCGTAAATCACACAAAATGGCCTACTTCCTCCCTTCACGGTTCCGTGGTGCGCAGAAGACTGAAGCTGCTCCAACCCCTAGCTGGTTGAACAAGAAGACAACACCTTTAATCCAGGTGCTGTCCCGCAGAGCGTGTCTCCACCCTATACATACGATTGTCATCGTTGCATTTCTAGCAAGCACAACCTATATTGGACTGCTCGAGAGTAGTCTCTTTGACTCCGTCAAGACCAATGCAGCTGGAAATGCAGACTGGAGTTCCTTGATCGAAGGAAGTAGACAATTGAGGTTGGGCTCAGAGACTGGGTGGAAATGGCAGACTTCGGATACCGAGTCTTCGGTTCCAAACAACGCAGACCACCTGGCTCTCTTGACTTTCGTCTTTCCGGATTCATTGGCTGCCAATTCGCCCCAAACGGCACCATTGGTTGAAGCTGTGCCATTACCACATAATCTTTCAATCAGGGCTTTACCAACGACTTCGAATCCTTTGGCGCCAATATCCCAGGACAGTGCTTTGGCATTCTCGGTACCATATAGCCAAGCTCCGGAATTTCTCGCAAAAGCTCAGGAACTCCCAAATGTTGCTGCACCTGCTGAGAGGACTCATCATGGCTTCGATGCCGACACAAAGGAGCAAAAGATGTGGATTATGAAGGCGGCAAAAGCGGCTCAGACGTCAAGCAGTATGAGGAGATGGGCAATGAATGCATGGACGGAGTTCGTGGATCTTCTGAAGAACGCTGAAACTCTCGATATCATCATCATGGTGCTTGGGTACATATCTATGCACTTAACATTCTTCTCGCTCTTCGTTTCAATGCGACGAATGGGCTCTAATTTTTGGCTCTTTGCTACAACTTTGTTTTCTTCGGTATTTGCCTTCCTTTTTGGGCTCATTGTTACAACGAAAATGGGAGTGCCCATGAATATGGTCCTACTTTCTGAAGGACTCCCATTTCTGGTTGTCACCATCGGCTTCGAAAAGGCGATTGTTTTGACCAAGGCCGTTCTCTCGGCGGCTTTAGAGACACGAAGGCCTACACCTCAAGGCAGTACACAGGTTAGAAACGAGAACAAATACGGAGTTTCGTCAACCTCTATTCAATACGCTGTCCAAATCGCCATCAATGAAAAAGGATATGACATTGTCCGTGATTACGCTATTGAGATCTGTATTTTGGTCGCCGGAGCAGCTTCTGGTGTACAAGGCGGCCTTCAACAATTCTGTTTTCTGGCGGCTTGGATTCTCTTCTTCGACTGCATTCTGCTCTTTACATTTTACACCGCAATTTTGAGCATCAAACTGGAGATTAATCGTATCAAACGGCATGTCGCCCTTCGCCAAGCGCTCGAGGACGATGGGATCAATCGGCGCGTTGCGGAGAATGTTGCTTTGAGCGATGAATGGCCAAAGGCTGACAAAAGCGAAGGTGAAACACATATCTTTGGACGCAAGGTCAAATACAGCAGTATCCCTAAATTCAAGGTTCTCATGGTTTCCGGCTTCATTATCATCAACGTCCTCAATCTTTGCACCATCCCATTCAGAGGTGGCAAGAGCAATGCTGAACCCCCTACTGTTACGGGGCTCTCTGGCCACGGGCTCTCGAGCGTCATGGCCCCTCCTCCGATGGACCCGTTCAAGGTTGCGTCAAATGGCCTGGATTTTATCTATAAGAGCGCGAAATCTCAAGACAGACCCACTGTTGTCACAATACTCACGCCGATCAAGTATGAGCTTGAGTATCCCTCTGTTCACTACGCGAAACCAAAGAAAGGCCGCAAGGATCAGGTTTCGCTCGACCTAGACTATTCTGACCTTGGAGATTATGGTATGGGTGGCCGCGTTGTGGACAGTCTGCTCAAAAGTTTAGAGGACCCGATCCTCTCGAAGTGGATAATTGTCGCTCTTGTCTTGAGCGTTGTCTTGAATGGGTACCTATTCAATGCGGCAAGGTGGAGCATCAAAGAGCCGCTACAAATGCCTCCTCATCATGTTGTTGATCGGAACGAGTTGGACCAAGCAGAGAACTTTAACAATGCACAAAACGCGCCTACGCCCAACAATCCGAACCCTAAGGCCCAACCAATAGCGCTTCCACCGACTCCAGCTCCTACAGATGATGAAGATGACGTTTTGACTGTTCGTCGGACGCAAGCGCAGATGGAACAAATGCTTAAAGAGAAACGAACTGCTGAACTCACCGACAGAGAGCTCATTCATCTATCATTGCAAGGAAAAATTCCAGGTTATTCTCTAGAAGGCCAACTGAAGAATTGCACACGAGCAGTGAAAGTCAGGAGAGCCATCATTTCACGCACAAAGGCTACTTCCGAAACTACAAGTCTTTTGGAAACATCTAAATTGCCCTATGAAGGCTACAACTATGATCGCGTACTGAAAGCCTGCTGTGAGAACGTTATTGGCTACCTGCCTTTGCCCCTTGGTGTTGCTGGGCCTATCGTTATAGACGGTCAAAGTTTCTTCCTCCCGATGGCTACTACCGAGGGCGTTCTAGTTGCCAGTACAAGCCGTGGATGCAAGGCCATAAACTCTGGTGGTGGGGCAATTACGGTTTTGACAGGCGATGGCATGACCCGCGGCCCCTGTATTAGCTTTGAGACTCTGGATCGTGCAGGTGCTGCTAAGATTTGGTTGGATTCAGAGCTTGGCCAAAAGACCATGACGAATGCGTTCAACTCAACGAGTAGCTTTGCCCGTCTCCAGTCAATAAAGACTGCATTGGCAGGTACAAGTCTGTATGTTCGATTCAAATCAACCACTGGAGATGCTATGGGTATGAACATGATCTCTAAAGGTGTTGAGCATGCTTTGAAGGTCATGCGTGAAAGTGGATTCGAGGACATGGAGATTGTCACACTCTCTGGCAACTACTGCACGGACAAGAAATCTGCTGCGATCAACTGGATTGATGGGCGTGGCAAGAGCGTTGTTGCAGAAGCAATCATTCCTGGCGACGTAGTTCGCAATGTTCTAAAGACTGATGTGGATGCCATGGTAGAACTGAACGTCGCCAAGAATCTTGTTGGCAGTGCAATGGCAGGCAGTATTGGTGGATTCAACGCTCACGCAGCAAATATTGTTGCTGCTATTTACTTGGCTACTGGTCAAGATCCTGCTCAAGTCGTAGAGAGCAGCAGTTGCATTACCCTCATGAAGAAGTAAGTTTGTGATTTGATGTTCGTTCTGTATCTGTACATTGCTAATTTTTTTTTTAAGTTTGCGTGGCTCTTTACAGATTAGTGTTTCGATGCCGTCGATTGAAGTGGGCACTCTTGGAGGTGGCACCATTCTCGAGCCCCAAAGCGCTATGCTAGATCTGCTTGGGATTCGAGGAGCACATCCGACAAATCCTGGCGAAAATGCTCGAAAACTTGCACGCATTATCGCAGCAGGCGTACTTGCAGGAGAATTGTCTCTATGCAGTGCTCTTCAAGCAGGGCATCTTGTCAGTGCTCATATGGCACACAACAGAAGCGCGAATGTCTCAAGAACCAACACACCAGCACCGATTCTGGAGAAAGCTGGGTTGACGATGACTACATCAGCATCATCTGCAGCACTTGCTCGCGCAGCGGAGGGGAGGAGATGATCTATTGTATAGAAAGCATGGCATTGGAGTTTGGGCGGAGTTGTTTGAGCATCTTTACCAAAAGCTCGCCCTCCAAGGCAGAGCAACGCATTTAAATTCATTCTTCTAGCACACACGTAGACAGACCGTGCTTTTTGGACCCTCATTGGCCTCATCATGGCTGATGGCTACTGAACAACTCGTAGATAGAGAGAAGACTAATTCATAATGATTGCCATCATGAAGATTATGAGTGAATGTTAAGGATGTGATATTAAAATATAAGGGAGCCCTCTGAACAATCGAATAAATTCTTAAAGCGGCGAGGAGGCTATGTGGTCCGAGCCCGAATATTGGAAAGATCTAGAAATTGTTCTCTCGAGATGAATTGTCTGATGTTCAACTTTTTCAAAGACTTTAAATTCTTTCAAAAGTACCATCACTAATTATTCTTTGAAAGTCTTTTGAGATACTTCTTCATTATGGCGGACGCACTTAAAGCCCTTGGTAATAAGGCCATCGCAGACAAGAACTTCGACGAGGCTATGTAAGTAAATTACCTTGTTGACTTTGCGAAGTCAGGCCAGCGATACATATCTTCAAGTCTCAATAGTCTCGAAGTACCTCTAACATTTACTGACTGTCCTCTAGTAAGCACTTCACTGACGCTATCGAAATTGAGCCAACGAACCATATTCTGTACTCCAACCGTTCTGCTGCCTACGCCTCTAAGAAAGACTACGAAAACGCTCTGAAAGATGCTGAGAAAACTACAGAGATCAAGCCAGACTGGGCAAAGGGATGGGGGAGAAAAGGAGCTGCCTTGCATGGAACGGGTGATCTTCTTGGAGCTCACGATGCATACGAGGAAGGATTAAAACTAGACCCAAACAATGCGCAGAACAAGGCAGGCCTTACGTCTGTCAAGCGGGCGATTGATGCCGAAGCCAAAGCAGGTATGCATTTTTTCCTTGAACTTGGAAACTTTATGTTAATGATCAATAGATGGTGTCAAGGGCGATCCCACTGCTGGCCTTGGGGGCATGTTCAACGACCCACAGCTCTATCAGAAACTCGCTGCAAACCCAAAGACCAGCAAGTTTCTCGCAGACCCTTCATTCATGATGAAGCTTCAGCAATTGAAGAACAACCCCAATGATATGCAGAGCATGTTCCAGGACCCTCGTATGATACAAGTAATGGGCGTTCTCATGGGCGTGGATATGGATATGATGGGCGGTATGCCTCCTGGAGCTGGTGGTGAAGCGGGAACCGCTGGCGAAGCTGAAGAGGATGTCCCAATGCCGGATGCTCGACCTTCTTCTGCGCAAAACCCACCAAAACAGAAGGCACCTGAACCGGAACCCGTGGAGCCTGAAGACGAGGAGGCGGCTGCAAAGGCAAAGGCGAAAGCCGAAGCTGAAGCAGAAAAAAAGCTTGGTACTGAGCAATACAAGAAGAGGAACTTCGACGAGGCTATTGTTCATTATACAAAGGCCTGGGAATTACACAAGGACATCACTTATTTGAACAATCTTGGTGCTGCGAATTTCGAGAAAGGAGACTACGAGGCCGCTATCAAGGCATGCGACCAAGCTGTCGTAGAAGGCCGAGAGATATATGCGGATTTCAAGATGATCGCCAAGTCATATGCCCGCATTGGCTCATCCTACGAGAAGCTTGGAGATCTTGATAAAGCTATTGAGCACTACAAAAAATCTCTCACGGAACATCGTACACCAGAAGTCATCACTAAACTTCGCATAGCCGAGAAGAACAAGATTGACGGCGCAATAAAAG
>Ga0182030_10019365_pt1 | contig 12964 bp, 29 predicted proteins | sample 812S3MmetaG_FD_121299 | JGI IMG/M metagenome (GOLD analysis project Ga0182030, IMG submission 121299) | Permafrost microbial communities from Stordalen Mire, Sweden - 812S3M metaG (Illumina Assembly) | ecosystem: Environmental > Terrestrial > Soil > Wetlands > Permafrost | place: Sweden... | reverse complement strand
TTCTGCAGCAATGAAGCTAAGGCCATCGTGGGGTGTGTGTCGAATGGGTTGACCCACGATCAGTGGCCGCGTGCCCGCTTCATCTTCCCAGCGGCATATGGCGGTATCGTCAGCGGTCAGTCCAAAAAGCCCCCACAGCAGCGTGGACAGTTGTTTAATGACGTCAGCACCGTGGGTGAGGTTTCGCCCTTCGTTTTGCAGATCGTACCAACCATCAAATGGTCTGATTAAGTCAACTGGTGCCCAGCATTTTTCTACGTCAACATCACACCCGGCTTCAATGGCCATGGCTAATTCTCGCCACGTCCATGTGCCGTGCACGTCGCCCCATTCCCATCTGATCAGATCGCGGGCCAGACGCCTGGGCAGGGGCGGGGTGCCCAGTCCCGCGGGCACAAAGACCGCGGCCTGGGCTAGACCGGGCAGGGTGGGGTCTAGGTGCGTGTTGTTAGCCACTTGCATCAGCGTGGTGGCGTAGGGGTCACCACTCATGGCGTGGGGGTAGGCCCGCTGTATATCGGCTTGTAGGTAGCTGGTGAAGTTGCCGGGCTTTGCTGACTGTCGGCCACCGTATAGGGCCTCACGGCCCACCTTGGCTTGGAACGACGCCTGAAAGGGTTGGTCTAGTGTGATACGCCACAACTTCCACGCCATTGACGACAACGACGCGGGGGAAATGCCCTGGTCGCTTAACCACTGAAACGCACCGGCCAGCTCTACCATTGGTTCTTCATGATCTTTCAAGACTGACCGGATGGAACTGATATAGAGCGGCACACCGTCAAGACGCATGCGTGTGGGTTGGCCCCGCCACACGTCAGCCACCCAGCCGGTGGCCCCGGTCGCGTGGCGCATGTCGGACAGTCGCCCGCTGGTGTAACACATCACCTTTTCCGCGGCGAGCTTTTCTAACAGCTGTTCACACCGCCTAGGCCCGCGGGCTTCGATCTGGTCACCCTGGCCGGTCTGCACAGTCAGGGTGCGTAGGCCCGGTGTCAGCAGGGCGTACGGCTTGGGCTTCTGTGGCTTCAAGGGTTTAACCAGCACGGGCGTTCCCTCGATCTTCCAGCTCTAATGCCAGCATCTGTTCTAACGTCACGTAGCCAATCTCATGGCTGGGGTTGGCGTGCTGGGTGGTGTCGCGTAGTCGGCTTTCTTCAATGTCACCCTGTCGCCCACTAATCCGGTAGGTGAACCCGCCGCCTAGTTTTTCTTGTATGCGTTTCACCGTGCCGTTTCCCAGGTACTTTTGCCCGTGTGTGACCGACAGCACCCGCACCACCTGACCCAAACGAAACTTAGGTGCGGTCACTTTTGGCTTCCCTATTTAGCAACTCGTGCAATAGATCGGTGTTGGTGAGAAAAGAAACCGCATTGTTATACGGGTAGAAAATTTTTGGGTTGTCAGCATCGTCTAACGCAGCTTCCACCTTTTTGATTATCGGCAGCATGCCCGCGGGTATGAATTTTTCGTACATCGTGAGTTTGGATGCCAGGCCTTCTAGGGCCTTGGCTTCATCATCCGTCAGTTCAACCGTCAAGATTTTGGACATTACTTTTCCTTTGGTATGGGGCCGGGGGTGCGTGACCATGACGCTAGCCACCTGTCAATGCGTGGCCGGTGCCACACGGGGGTGGCGTGCAGGGTAATCAGTGGCGGCGGGAAGCCGGGGTTACTTCGCAGCTGGTGAAGTCGCTGCCGGGTCACTCCAAGATGGGTGGACAGTTCATGGACACCCATCAGATCAGTGGGGTCAATGTTCATGAATACTTTTTTCTTTTCCGCATTGGACTTCATCAACTGCTGCCGGTTCGATCAATGCGCAAGTCGTCATAGTCCCAGTTGGCCCACGCGTCATCATCTTCTGGCGGCATTGACAGCAGCTGCAAGATGACGTGGGCACCGGACAGTTCTTCACCGCCGCCCGGTATTTCAATTTCCAATTCATCGTGGTAGGTGTTGTTCAGGGTCACCTTCATGCCCCACGTGTTGCCACCGGCCTTGGGGTACAGCACCACGCCTTCCCATTTATATGGTGGTGGCAGCTGTGACAGTGCGGCGGCTACGTCAGCACGAATGTCAGTGGGTATCCATGACGGCAACTTGGTGTTGGACACTTCCGCGAAGTCACCGGGTTCACCACGCCCGTGTATCAGATCAGTTATTACATCGTCAGGCAGTGGGCTTTCTACGCGGGCTATGTCTTTGGTGTGGCCGCGAGCTTTGCGCAAGTCGGCCCCATCTTCCCAGGCCCGCTGGCTGATGCCGTTACGTGCCAGTCTCGCTTTGTATGTTGGTGTCAGTTTTCGATAACCAACGCGAGACTGGCCGCGACGTTTTCCCACGGGCTACTTGCCCTGTTCTATCAGTAAGTCACCGGCCACCTTGTGTTCACGGATACGGCCCGGTGAAGTGCCGTAGGCGCGGCTGATGGAATTTTGTGAAACCCCATCAGCCACGGCCCGTGCAACATCTTTTTGCAGTGCGGCCCGTTCTAGCTGCATCATCTTTTTCAAACTGTTCAGTTTGGTCTTGTGTTTCAAGATGGTGGACAGCCAGGCGGCTTCGCTTTTGGCCATTAGAAAGTGCCGCCACCTTCCAAGTTCACGACCTTTTGCTTACGCTCTAGGTTCAGGTTCAGCGGGGCGTTCTGCCCCGGCTTGGCTTTGCCGACTGCCTGGGAAAAATTCAACTTCACAGGGAAACCCCCAAGCTCGCGCACTTTCAACAGTGTCACGATACCATCAGTGAAGCCCACCGCCATGGTGACCTGCTCGCCATCACTGTTTACCAAGTCGGCCACCAGGAAGATGCCCAGCACGGACGTTGGCTGATCGCTGTTGCGTACCCCGTTAATGCCGGTGCACGTGAACCACTCACCTAGGTGGTTGGTTGGGCTTTCCAGATCGTTGTTGGACAGATCATCCATGCTGGTCGCGTTCAATTTCTTGCGCAGCACGTCAGTCTGGCTAACGTCATCCTGTTCTACCCACAGCTTGATTCCCTGTTCCAACGCTTCAAACGCCTGAAGGGTGCTGGGTATGGTTGTGATGACCAACTGCCCTGACACTTCAATGGGCTTAGCTAACGCCTTGGAAGTTTTCTTCACTGCTCCTTGTGCTTTTGTTGCCATGTGTTACCTTTCATTCAGTGGCCGGGGTATATCCCCGGTCGCTTGCTCTGTTTCCAGAATGGTGGCGGCAATGTCGCCGCGGAAGCGGCCACTGCGCACAACGTTTTCCCACGTGGCCAGCAGCTGCACGTTGGCAGCCAACGCTTGCCCGTACATATTTTCCGTGGGCAAGATGGGGTCATTGTCACCGTAGCTAAGTGATAGCCACAAGATCAGGTCAACCAGATCATCCACCGTGGTGGTCGTGGGGTCAAAGGTGTTTTCCTTTAGCGACACGTCAATTATTTTTTGCAGGGCGAGGTTGGCACTTCGATAGCCCGCACCTTCAATGGCATCGGCTTGGGTTATCGCTAAATTCTCACGCAAGTCTTTTACCAGCGTTACAAACGCGTTTGAATTGGCCACCCACTGTGCCCGTTCCGTTTCTAAGTCGCGGTCAGCCACCTTCAATAGATCGCGTAGGTGCTTGGCTTCTGACTTCCAGTTTTTAGCCACGTTGAACCAGCCCCTCTACAAAATTCAGCAATGCCATCTGGTTGGCGGAGGTCATCAGCAGCGCCAGTTTCTTTTGCCACTCATTATTTTCTTGACGCATGGCGACCACTTGACGCAACGCGTCATCACGTTCTTCCGCCAGCTGTTCTATGTCCAACCGGACGCTGGCTAACACGTCACGCCATTCATCTTTGGACGCTTTTATTTGGTTCACTTCGTCACGCACCATTTTATCTTTCATGACACGTGCTGCCAGATCAGTTCATTTTCGTACGCTGTGGTGTAGGCGTTCTTGGCTTCCTGAAATGCGTTGGTGGCCTTAACGCTCGCGTCACGTAGTTCCATGTTGTCAGCAGCTGCGTTAATCCATCGGGCATGCGCACGTGCAGCCAGCACCACGGCCACACGCAGTTCCGCTTCCAGTGCTTCTAACATCATCCGGTGCTTGCGCATGTTGGAAGCGATACGGTCACGGCCTTCAGTTAATTCTTGGTCATTCATTTCACACTCTCCAATTCCATGACCAAAGCCTCTAATTCCGCAATGGTCTGTCCGTTGTTTCTCAGCATCTCGTTGTAGTGGTCCATGGTCTTTTGGTGACTGTCGCGGGCCTTATACAGATCATTCAGCTTTGCCTGATATTTCAAAATCATTTGACTAATCGTGGTCATCGGCCCCGCCTTTCTTCTAGTCGCTGTTTTTGTTCACGCTTGCTGAGTGGCCGCATGGCCGCCCGCATTTCTTTTAGTAACGCCTTCGTACGCGTAGCCTTGCCCTGACCGTGGAACGTGAGATGTTCTTCGATCTGTTCCATGGCCTGTTCTTGACCGTAAGGGGCGTTCCCCCATCCAACGTGGTCGCTGGGTATTCCTGACCAGCACGTGCACTGCCAAGTGAAGATGTGTGCTTCCCACCCGTGAAGCGTGATGACGTGACGGCCTTTACCAAACGATTCGGTGCCTTGTAAATCTTTTGCCATAGTGTGGCCTTTCGTGCTGGTGCGTGCACCAGGTAGTGGGTGTTCGCGTCAGCTTTCGCTAACAGCTTGGTGGTGTGAAACATTAAGTACCCGCAGCTGCACTTCACCCGCCACGGGTTGGCAACTTTTATTCCACGGTGGTGGGTGTGACGTACGTTAAGGAAGCCCCAGGGTGTGCGCATTAGATCGCCGCCGTGATCTTCATTAACTTTCATCCGTCAAGATCGCTACCGCTTCATCAATGGTCATTTCTGTTGTCTCGCTTTCGTTGGCAATGGTTATGTCATGGCCGGTGCCGTAGTGGTGACGTTCCGCAGCTCGCCACAGGGCGTAGTTGGCGGTGTTAGTGGGCTGGTCACTGGGCACTGATTCAACCCAGCCACACTTCGTGAATAAACAGCGAGCTGTAAGGGTCATGGTGTCACCTTCCTGGTGTGGCGGGGCAGCTAGTCACCGGCACACCAACTAAAAAACATGCGGTAGTTGTGGTCGTAGGGTTTCCGTTGGGTGTGGCCGGGTTACCCCACAGCCACGACATGGCGTAGATGAATAGAAACGCCCACACCAAAAAGATTATTTGCAGCTGCCACTTCAGTGGTTTCATAGTTCACCCCTTTCGTGTGCACGCTTCGTAGTTTCAGTCATGACCCAAAAAGCGGCACGCCCTTGGGCGGCCAGCTCGCGGCGGTGCCGCCTAATGCGGGCTTCATCTTCTATCCAACGGTCGGCACGGATGGCCAGCAGCGTGATGATGAATTGACGTAGTGACCTCATTATGTGACCGTTAGTTCACTAGCTGCGTAACCCCACAGGGCTTCGCCATCGTGCAGCATCACTTTCACCACGTAATCAAAGCGGCGGTCTAGGTCTGGAATGGTCGTACGGTTTTGCATGATCGTGCCATCCATTCCATCGTGTGAAGTTACGGCAGTACCTGTCGGCATATTCTTTTTCATTGGGCCACCGCCAGCTGTGCCATGTGGTGGCGGTCGTAGTTGTGGCCACCGGCCAACGCTTCCGCGTAATCACGCATTTCTTCTGTGTAGTGACACCCGTGATTTATCACCACGTTGCATTCACCACACACCACGGTGTAGTAGTGGCGACCGGACACGTAGGTGCCGCGCACCAAGTGGGCGAGTAACTTCATAGCCACACCGCTTCGCGTGGGTCAAGCGTTTCAACAGCGGTCATTGATGGCACGCTAGATATTACGGTGCCGGGGTAATCTGCAAAGTGTGGCCACATACATTCTGTAACTAATTGGTGTGCGGGTCCGGGGTGCTTTTCGCACCACACTGGTTGGTTCATAATTCCTCCCTTAAGCCTCATCAGGTGGCCTCGATGGCCACGACGCCCGAAGGCGTTTCGGCTAGTACAGATTCATCATTTCTACGTGCGGCGCGTCGCACCCGAGCGCCTTAAACGGAACGGCCATAAGTCCAGTAGGCAGACCAAGGCTGGTCAGGTGGTAACGGTGGCATCCGCAGTCCATCTGACCCTCATAGCCTCGGACAGACCATCCGCGCCCATTTCGCTCGATGCGGAAATCCGGCGCGAGCATGTTGTGGGTCTTGGCGTCAACGTCGCACCAGCGGCCTACATTGTTCATTGGGTCGGCGCGAAAGAATGCAACGATGGACCTTGTAACCTCGCCGTGTGGGTGATTCAGTGTCTGCATATCTAGATTCATTCCCTTCAGCGGTAGGGGCGTGTTCCCCATGACCACTATGGTAGCACCACTGTGGTCACACCCGCGTCATTTCACCCTACATTTACACAATTTTTTATCCACAGGTAATCAACAAATACCCCTGCTATAGTGCAGACATACGAAAGGGGCTGGCCATGGCTGAAGAAACAGTGGTCGTAACCACCAGCGAGACACCACCGGAAGGTGAAACGGTGCTAGGTGAAGCGGCGGTGGCATCAGCGGCAGCAGCGGGGGCGGCCATCGTGGAAGCCCAGCACGCCAGTGATGACGCGGCCAACGCGGAAGCGGCCGCCGCCAACGCGAACATGACCGCGGGGGCGGCATTGGACGCGGCATTGAACAAGCCAGATCGTGCCGAAGTGGAAGCGTTGGTGGACACCAAAGTGAACAGTGCCAAAGATGAAATAATCGCGGCCATCAAAGAAACGCAAGCTGCCCCGCCACCAGTCGTGACGGAACCGGCCAAGCCTGCTGACCCGTTGCCCAAGTCAGTTGATGACCCGGAAAAGAAAACGTTCAGTGAAAGGTTCTTGGGTCTGTAGTGGTGACTGTCATTGATGAAGAAATGAACGCGGAAACTTTTGACGTGACGCCCAATGAACAGCCCGGTGTGGGCGATAACGCACCGGCCACGTTCTGCCAGCGTGTCATCTATATAGATGGTGAGGAAGAACTATGCGGTGTGCCGTTGCCGCTGAAGGGTGAGGAAGGCTACAGCCGCACCCGCAAGTATTGCGGCGACCACCAGCCCAACAAGGGTAACAAGTCTACAAAGTCACCCCGGCCCGCGAAGCTGCCCAAGTCTGTAGAACTGCCCAGCACCCCGTTGGACCCCAAGCTGAAGGAAATGGAAAAGGCAGCGGCCTTCTACCTTGACTTTTTGCCGTTGGTGTTCGGCCTGTTGGATGATGAAGTGTGCGCGGCGGCACTAACGAAGCAGGTGCCTGCTATCGCTCGCCAGATCGCGTTGCTGACTAAGTACCACCCCGCATTGGCGAAGCTGCTGACGCCCGGTGAGAGTGTTGGTGAAGCCATGGCGTGGGGTGGTCTAGCTATCGCCGCGTCACCGGCCATCATTGCCATACTGGTGCACCACAACTTGGTGCCAGAAAAGATGGGTGAATTGCTAGGGGCCACGTTCCTAGCCAGTGCAGCAGCTGAGGGTTAACCATGGTGATGCTGGAAGATGGCACCACGCCACGGATACTTTCTAGTGATGAATTTTTGCACCTAGAAGAATCGAAGCACACGACCGGCCAGCATAAGTTGTACCTTGGCCCCACGCAGTGCGGCAAAACGTCACTGGCCCGCGTGGAAGCACGACTAGCCCGTGCCGTGGTGGTGTTGGGCACGAAGAACAAAGACAGTTCACTAGACGCGTACGTGCAGGAAGGTTACCAACGCATTTACGCGTGGCCGCCCACTAAAAAGGAAGTGGAAAAGTCACGCACACCCAGTGGTTCTATCCGGTTGATTTTGTGGCCCAAGTTCACTGACCTAAATTCGCTGACTGACCCCAAGGCCCGTGACCAGTTCCTGAAGATGTTCGCGCAAGCGTATAAGGAAGGTTTCTGGACAATCGTGTGTGATGAATCATTGTGGTTGGCGGCCCGTGACGGACTGAAGCTTGACAGCACGCTGTCCAAGATGGCCTACGCGTCAGCGTCTAACAAGGTGTCGCTGTATCTACTGATGCAACGGCCCGCGGGCATCAGTCGTACTACCTGGTCTAGTGCCAGTGACGCGTTCATATTCCATTGCGGGGTCACCAACGATCTACGCGAGCTGGCCAGCTTGGGCACCTACTCACCCAAAGACGCCCGCGAAGTCATTCAGAACCTGACCGGCCACCAGTTCCTGAAAATGCCCATTAGATCAGGCGAGCAATGGGTAATCAGTGAACTAGACCGGGCGACATTGGCCCCCCGGAAGCTACCCTAAGAAAGTTATCCACAGGCAGACTTGACTTTTGCACAGGGCTGTGGAAAACTTCGCCCCATGGCAGACACCAGCATTGCAAAGGCCCGCTACAACGTTTTAGATGGCGTGGTTACCGCGCTGCAAGTTGTAGTCATTCTTGGCACCGTAAAGGTAGTCGCCATCCGGTTTCACCAACATGGTCTTGCCCAAGCGTACCTAACGCTGTTCTAAGAAAAGGAAATCACAATGACTACAGCTACTGCCGTACCTACCGGCACCGGAATTGGTACAGATGCCCCGGCACCCGCGAGCATGGCCCGGTCTGGTATCAACCAGACGCCCGGCCAAGCGTCAGCACAGACCATTCCTTTCAGCCGGGCCAGCACCCTGGCGACCGCCAAAGACAGCTCGCTGTTGAACCTGCCCGCGGGCAGCACATCACAGGTGCCGCTTCAGACCAACGCGTTTTTGGAAAACCTGATCTTGGATGTGCAGATGACCGGCTTTACTGCGGCCACTGCGGTGTACACCAATGACAGCCCGTGGAACGCCATACAGGTGAAGTTTGATGACCCGGCTGGTCAGAACATCGTTACCAACCTGACTGGCTTCGCACTGTTCACCATGAACAAGTACCTGCCTGACACGGACTGTAACTTTGACCCCACGTATGACCCCAACTACGCGACACCCACCAGCGGTAACTTTTCCTTCCGCGTGGTGGTACCGGTGGAACACCGCCGCCGTGATGCGTTCGGGGCACTTAATAACAGTGCGGCCAATGCTCGCTACCTATTGACCATCACGACCAACGCCAGCTATGGCACTAACGGTGCGGCCAATGACCCTAACTACCTGTATTCCACCGCGCCTACAGGTGCTGGTTTGATTAACATTTACATCTACCAGCAGTATTGGACTTCGCCGCCCAACACCATCGTGAGTGGTGGACAGTCGTTGCCCACGCAACAGACGCCCACCGGGTTGGGCAGCGTTGCCTTCATCCGTTTTGAACAGCACAATGAAATCACTGGTGGTGGCACGCCCATGATTCAGTTCAATAACGTGGGCGACATAATCACGTTCATTAACTTCACCATCCGGGCCACCATCACGGCGGTTAATAACCAGCGTGATGCCGTGGACTGGCCACCGGAGTTTGACTTCTACGTGAATGACTTCCAGACCATGGCGTGGTCGACCAACGATCTACAGCGGGCTATCGCACGGTTCTACAACCTCACCCGTGGTGCTGTGTCAGTGACCCCTATCGCGGGCCGCTTGGATGCGGGGGTGTTCCCACTGTTCATGTTCTTCGCGTTGTTTGATGAATGCCTTAACTTTGGACCCGCCAACCAGTACCTGGCCACAGACGCCACTACCAAGCTGCAAGTGCGTGGTAGTAACTGGGGTTCCACCAACACCAACCAGGTGTTGCAAGTCCACACCCGCTTGGTGCGACCGGTTACCGGTGCGGCACTGTACGCGTAAGGGGGCGAGCATGTCAGATCAGTACGCTGAAGCCGCAATGAACGCACCAGGGGCTAACGCCCGTGGCAACACCAACGGGGCGACAGCACCGGGGGCTGGTATGCAGCCCGCTCATGGTGTGCTGGTCATCATCATTGGTTCTGCCGTTGCCTGGTTCTTCATCGGCAAGGTGTTCCGCAAGACCCCCAAAGCATCGTAGAAGGAAAGGAAAACGTCATGACATTGAAGCCCGGACACGGTGTAGTCATTGCCTTAGTAGCTGCCGGTATTGGCTACTGGGTTGGCAAGAACAAGAAGTAACCATGGACGCACTGTGGGTGTTGGTGGTTGGCATTGGCGGTTTCATGATCTATGAAGCTTTCCACAAGACCAACCCCACCCCCGTAGTGACCGCGAAGGCCGCCATCACGGGGGCTGCTAACTAGAAAGAAAGACCAATGGCTAAGTACCAAGGTGGACGTACCACGCAGACTGAAGTAGATGAATCAGGTGCGTACCGGACCACAGGCACTACCGGTCCGGCTGTATCTTCTGGTGGCGGGGGGCATAGTTCTGGTCAGTCATCTTCCCGCACCATCGTAACCCTGATGGCCATCGCCACGGGCGTAGCGTTAGTCGCTAAGGAAGCTGCCCCCACGACAGTGGCGAAAGGTGCCGCGACCGGGGGCGTAGTCAGCACGGTGGATGGGGCCAAGATCATATTGGGTTTCACCATCGGCACCGTGTCACTGATTCTGTTAAGCCACGCTGGTGAACCCGTAGCCAAGTTTGCGGTGGGTCTAGCTGGAATTGCCATGGCGGGTTCATTGCTCGCCAACGGTGACGTGCTGGCCAAGATCATCACCAACTTGACGTCAAGTACCAAAGCCACCCCAAGCACCACTGCCACTGCTACGACCGCAGCCACCCACCCGGTGGCGACTGTCACCACTGCTACCAAGACGCCTGCCAAGGCAAGTTAGGAAAGGAAATTATGACCGGACTGGAAAAGGGGTTTACCATCTTCGCCGCTGGGCTGATCGCTATTGCGTTGGGCACCACGTTGGTGGGGCCAGGTAAGCAGACACCCCAGGTCATTAACAGCTTGGGTGGTGCCGTCAGCGGTTCACTGCTCGCTGCACAAGGGCACTAAGGTAACAACGTGAGTTTGTTTATTCTCAGTGGCCATGAATTGGGTGACTTCATTGTGCCCCTGACGCCCCCGCTAGATGACGCGGTAGCGGCCAACTTTGAACGCTTTGATGGCCTCAGTGAACTGGAAAACTTTGACGCCCACCTCACGCAACAGGGGTGGCTGAACTACGAAGGCAAGGGAACGGGGCCACGCCCCGGTGCCGGTGGTTCACCTGAAGCCGACATTGTCTATACGCCCGGACCACACACCGGCATCACTGACGTGGTGGGCGGCCAACCGTTGCCCGTGGCCGCATGGCAGCCGACTGGAGGAAAGGCTGACAGCAGCCGTAGCTTCACCAGGGGCAAGACATTCCGTAGCCCGCAGTTCCGCTTAGGCAAGAATGGTCTAGGTGGTCAGGCATACCAGGGTGTGGAACAGACATTGCAGCTAAGTGAGATTACTAACAACATGCCGGTGCCCGGTGAGCTGGCTTCGATCGTGGCGGGTGTCTAATGTCGCTGGCCCTTTCACGCACCCACCTTTCTAACGTTGGCAGCGGCACCACTCACGTGGACGGTACAGAATCGACGCTGAAGGAAGTAACCCAGCCGGTTACAGTCAACATGCATAGTGAAATGGGTGACTTGGGTGGCATGCTGTTTGGCCACCAGCTGACAGACACCGTGCACATTGGGCTGCAAGATGAAACCGCAGCGCGCGGCCCACTAGGTGGCTACGTGAACGGGGCGAAGGTGGCCCTGGCTGACAGTAACAACGAGGTGGAAGCAGCTGCACAAGATGCTGAAGGTATCACGGCAGCCCACGCCCCCAGTAATTTAAGTTCTGTCAGTGCCCGCGACTTCGCCACCACCGCCCGGTCAGACTTCAATAAGCTTGGTGCAAAATTGCGCACCCTGATGCCACAGAAGCTGTAATGGCTGAAGCGGAACCCACCCCCAGCGCACCGGCTGGTAAGTCTAAGAAAAAGAACAGCCCCATGAAGGTGGCTGGTATTACGGTGCTGTCTGCGGGCGGCGTGTACGCGCTCTATTACCTGTACCAAAAATATAAGGCAGATCAGGCGGCGACCGCCGCAACGACCGCCGCCACCGCACCAGCTGACAGCACGACCGGCACGCCCGGTGGTGGTGGGACTGGTACGACTGGCACCACCGGCACAACTGGTGACACCACCGCTAGCGGGGCCACGTACGGGCAGACTGACTTCATTCAGTCTGCGGTGGCCGCAATGATCGCCGCTAACCCCAAGATCAGTGCTGAGGAAGCTAACAACGTAGTCAATGACATTCTGAATGGTGAACCAGTACCAGCTGGTGATGCCGGGGCAGCCACCGCGTTTGCTGACTGGTTGAACAGTGGTGGTTATAGTGATGCGAGCTTGGCCGGGTTGACTGTTGGCAACATTACGGTGGCCCGTTCTACTGGGCACACCGGCACCAGCGGCACTGGTGGCACGGGCACCGGTTCAGGCGGTGGCACTGCGGGTGGTGATGCGGAATTAGCAGCAGTTAAGACCGTAGTGAGTGGCACCAGCAGTGGTGATGTAACCACGACCGGGACCAATGGCAGTTCTAAGACCGCCAACGCAGCTTCCAAGGCCGTCACGAAGGTGAAGGCGGTAGCGAAGAAAGCGGGCGTGAAGATCGCCCCGCAAGATACGTCAGCCACCAAATTGGAAACCGCTGTGACCACGGAAGAATTTAATGCAGCCGGGCCAAAGTTGCGCACCAAGATTACGTCACTAGAAAACAGTTCAGCAAAATCAGGCAAGCCACTGTTTCCAGTTCCGGGCGTGAACGCGGGTGCTGATGCTAAGCCCCGCGGTGGCGCGCAAACTAAGTCAGCGGCCAAAGTGGTGAACCCGCTGAACACCGCGGCCATCAAAGGTGAAAAGGCTACGGTCAGTCCACTAGACACAGCGGCCAAGCCCGCCGCCAAACTTCCCGCACCTAAGCCAGTGGTAAAGCCCGTACCTGTAGTTAAGAAAAAGTAATCATGGCCGCGACCAAGGCCAAGAAAAAAGTAACGGTGGTGAAGGCCCCACCGCGTAGTTTGATGAACACTAAGATATGGGCCAGCATTGTCATTGCTGG
>Ga0182030_10019364_pt1 | contig 12964 bp, 13 predicted proteins | sample 812S3MmetaG_FD_121299 | JGI IMG/M metagenome (GOLD analysis project Ga0182030, IMG submission 121299) | Permafrost microbial communities from Stordalen Mire, Sweden - 812S3M metaG (Illumina Assembly) | ecosystem: Environmental > Terrestrial > Soil > Wetlands > Permafrost | place: Sweden... | reverse complement strand
GATGCGTCCGAATTCGGCCCGGCCGATGCGCGGAAACTCCGCCCCCAGCTCTTCGAGCATGCGTATCCGGCTGCCGAACAGCGCGCGGATCGACTGAATCAGTCCTGCCATGAGTCAGTGAATGGTTATGCTGTGCGGTTCGGGCGGCGGCGGCGCGACGGCCCGGTGCTGTATCGTCTTGTCGTGATCGTCGCAGAATGCTTCGATCAGCTCGGTGTCCGGATGCAGAATCAACTGCGTCTTCACCGTCCACGGCTTCAGGTAAGCCTTCGGATCGTCAATGGTGATGGCGAGATCCATGTGCCCGAAGTCAGTGCGCCGGAATCTCTCGGTCACGCGAAGCGCGTCGCTGTTAGGATGCGCCTTTGCGGTATCGATCCAGCCGCCGTCGCGGAAGCCTGTGGTGTCGACCACAAATGTGTCCTTGTCCCACTGTCCCACGGAGTACCCAAGCCAGGTGGGGGTGTCGGGATCGGGCGCCGGCCTGCCGTCCGTAAACACCTGGCGGAAGATCATGCCGACCAGAGTCTCATAGAGAAACGCGGTCTCCGCCGGTGTCTGAAGAATCCGGAACGGGCCGCCGCCGAAGTCGATGCGCGGTACGCCCGGCGGCATGCAGAAGCCGTAGGGGTCGTCGACATGTTGCCGTCCTTCGCGCTGCGCCGATACGCCGGCGGCCCAAGGAGTCATCTGGACTTCCTCCGGCTTAAGGTCGCGCGCAAGATTGAAGAATAGGCTGCGCGTGAAGCACGGATTGCCGTCGTAGATGGCGCATTCGGCGGCCCAGACGCCGGACAGATCGGGCGTACCGTTCGGCAGCCTTGGCGCGGGTGCCGCGAGATTCGGCTTACCATCCGCGAGACGCGGAATTCCCGGCGTCTTGTAGTTCAGCCACTGCGCGCCGGCGGTCGCGGCCACAACAACGAACAGAATGACGATGCGCATCACCGCGCACAGGCCGAAGGGTCCGTTGTGCGCGGGACACATAGATGGATTCTATGCCAAAATGGCTGAGCAACGAGGGACTATCGATGGAAGCAATCATTTCGAACTTAGTGGATCGTTTTGAGAAAGGCGGGCTCTCGCGCCGCGAACTGGTGCAGGGTCTCGCGATGCTGGCGGCGGGCAGCGGCCTGGCCTCTGCACAGGAAGCGCCCGCCGGCCTGAAAGCGGCGAAGATCGACCACGTCAGCATTCAGGTCACCGACCTGCCGCGCGCGGTAGCGTTCTACCAGAAGATTTTCGGCCTCACCGTGGTCGGCGAGGACAAGCCGAATGAGATCGTGCGCCTCGGCATGGGCAGGGGAGCGCTGGTGTCACTGCACCATAAGAGCCCGACAGGCATTGTCGATCACTTCGCCATTGGCGTGCAGGGCTTCAACCGCGAAGCAGTCACGACTCAGCTGAAGGCTCTCGGTCTGACGCCCGAGGACAATCTCGACGCCGGCTTCCACATCAAAGATCCCGAGGGGATGAGCGTCCAGATCGTAGGCGGTGGAGCGTAACTACTGAAACTGAATCTGCGCGATCACGAACGTCGGATACGACTGGTTCCATCCTTCGGCGAGATCGTCGAACGCCAGCCGGAACGGCTTGGTCGCGCCGGCCGCCAGCGGGCCAGTGGTCTGGCCAATCAGCGCCACGCGCTCGCGTTGTAATTCCTTGCCCGCATAATCGCGGAAGATGCACGTCACTTCGGCGAGCTTTATGTTGCGGTCGCCCTTGTTCGAGATGTCGCCCAGAATTTCGACCAGCCGCTGGTTCACCATACTTTCGGCGGCCTGGATATGCACATTGCTGAACTGAAGGTTGGGGACGTAGGCCTTCGCCTCAGGCGTGAGCACAGGAGGCGGCGGTGGCGCCGGCTTCGGACCGAATGTCAGCCAGCTGAAAACGCCAACGATGAGAATGAATGCAAGGCCGATGACAATACTCGCCGGGGAGATCTTAACGTCCGCCAACAGTCATTTCTCCGATCATGATGGTCGGGGCGGACACGGAACTGAGGAACTCCAGATCGCTGCCGATTTCGCCAATTCCATTCAGCATCTCCTGCAGCGTGCTCGCAATGGTCACTTCCGCGACCGGGAAAGCCAACTCACCGTCGCGGATCCAGATTCCTACGGCACCGCGCGAATAATCGCCCGTAACGATATTGACACCGCTGCCGATCAGTTCGGTCACAAAAAAACCGTTCTTCACGCCCCGAATGATTTCTTCCGGCGTCCGGGTTCCCGCTTCGAGAAAGAAATTCCCGTGGCCGATGCCCGCATTGCCGGTAATGCCTCGTGACGCGTTGCCCGTGGTCCTCAGGCTCAGCTTGCGCGCTGTGTAGCTGTTGAGCAGATAGCTTTTCAGGACGCCGCGCTCGATAACCGGCGTGCGCCGCGTGGGGACGCCTTCGTCGTCGAACGGCGAAGAGCCGAAGAGCCCGGGGATGGTGCCGTCATCGATGATAGTGATGCGCTCGTCGGCGATTTTCTCGCCGAGCTTTCCTGCCAGAAACGACGCCTTCCGGTAAATTGCGCTGCCGCTGACGGCGTCGCAGAGGCTGCTCAGCAAAGTGCGCGCTGTGCGCGGCTCAAAGATCACCGGAACGCGCTGCGTCTCCACTTTCACCGCGCCCAGCCTGCGAATCGCCCCCTCCGCTGCCTTGCGCCCCACGGATGCGGCGTCTTCGAGACCCGCGGAACTCCGCGCGTGGGAATACCAATAGTCGCGCTCCATGCTGTCGCCCTGGGTCGCCACCGGCATGACAGTGATGGAACAGCTGCTGCTGCGGTACGACCCGAGGAAGCCGCGCGAGTTGGCGAAGATACGGCTGCCCACGTTCGAATCGAACGACCCACCCTCGGAGTTGGTGATTCGCGGATCGAACGCAAGCGCCGCCGCCTCACCCCGCCGCGCCATTTCTATGCGCTGTTCGGTGGCGAGGTCTGCTGTCTCGTTCGAGAAAAGCTTCAGGTCAATGCCGATCGACCCCAGCTCTTCGGGATCAGGCAGTCCCGCGAACGGGTCTTCCGTGGTCAGCGCCGCCAGATCGATGGCGGATCTCACCATCTGGCGAATACCATCGGCCGTAAGGTCGGACGTGTAGGACGCGCCCATCCGTTTGCCGATCAGCACGCGCAACCCGGCGCCGCGGGACCCTGCATCCTTCAGCGTTTCAAGCTCGCCCATGCGGACGTTGACGGAAAACTCGTCGCCTTCGGAGATCGTGCACTCGGCATCGCTCGCCCCGGCCGCCATCGCCTGCCTGATGACATCCCGTGCGAGTTCGGGGAGGTCTTCGCTGGACAGCAAAGCAGGTGTGGCGCCTTTTGATAAGAAGCGCTCGGCGGTCAAGCGGTTCCCCCGACCGTCATCCGGTCGATGCGAACCGTGGGAATACCGACGCCAACCGGAACGCTCTGGCCTTCCTTGCCGCACATCCCGACGCCCTCGTCCAGCTTGAGATCGTGGCCGACGCGGCTTACGTATTTCATGGCTTCCGGACCGTTGCCGATCAGCGTGGCGTTGCGCACCGGGCGCGTCAGTTTGCCGTCTTCAATGAGATAACTCTCCGACGCGGAGAACACGAAGTTGCCGCTCGTGATGTCGACGCTGCCGCCGCCGAAGTTGGCGCAGTAAAGGCCGCGCGGCACCGAGCGTATGATGTCCTCGGGATCGTCCTCCCCGGCCAGCATGAAAGTGTTCGTCATGCGCGGCATCGGGATGTGTTCGTAGCTCTCGCGGCGGCCGCTTCCCGTGGGCGCGGATTTCGTGATGCGGCTGGAAAGTTTGTCCTGCAGGTAGCCGCGCAGAATGCCGTTTTCGATGAGAACGTTGCGCTGCGTCTCGTTACCTTCGTCATCGACATTCAGAGAACCGCGGCGGCCGCCGATGGTGCCGTCGTCCACGACAGTGCAGAGCGGGCTGGCCACCTGCTGGCCGATGCGCCCGCTGAATGCGGAAACGCCCTTGCGGTTGAAATCCGCTTCGAGGCCGTGCCCGACCGCTTCATGCAGCAGCACGCCGGGCCAGCCGGGACCGAGCACCACAATCTGCTCGCCGGCCGGTGCTTCTACGGCATCGAGCTGCACGATCGCCTGCCGGGCGGCTTCTTTGGCGAAATACTCGGGCGTCTTTTCTTTCTGGAAGTACTCGAGCTCGTAGCGCCCGCCGCCGCCGGAGTGCCCCTGCTGCGGCGCGCCACCGTCCTGATGGGCCAGCACGAAAACGCTCATGCGCGCCAGCGGCTGCCGGTCGAAGTTCAACACCCCGTCGCTGGTCGCAACCAGAACGTGGCGGAGACTGTCGGCATACGACACCTGCACCTGAAACACACGCGGATCGTACGCCCGCGCCGCGATATCGGCCCGCTGCGCGAGTTCCACGCGTTCCCTGAACTCAGTCTCGTTGGGAGACATCACCACCGGATACAGGTTGCGCTTCCGGCCTTCTTCGAGCGGTGTCTGCTCCACTTTCGCGGGGCCGGAGGCGATCAGCGCGGCCACTTGCGCCGCGTGTCGAATCTTCTCCGGACTCAGATCGTCACTGTACGCATAGCCGGTGCGCTCGCCGGCAATCACGCGCACACCGACACCGAGCGACACACCCTGCGTCGCGCTTTTAACAATCGATTCATCGATGCTGATCGAGCTGGTGGCGATGTATTCGAAGTACAGGTCGGCATAATCGCCGCCGCGGCTCAGCGCTTCGGAGAGATGGTTTTCGAGATCCCGCCGCGTGATGCCGAACTTCGAGGCGAAAAACGAATCGGAAAAGCTCATTTAGTCCCGTTGTACCATCCGGTCCGGGGCGAGATTTACTTGCCCGCGGCTTCGGCCTTGATCTTGTCGCCGTCGGACTTCGTGATCCAGCGGTCTTTCACCATCTGATCGACCGATACGGCAACTTTAGCTTCGTACTTTTTTTGATCCCCATAGAGGCCATTCAGCTTCGCGGAATCGTAAGGCGTTGTGGTGCCGAGCTCGCGGCACGTGCCCGGGCCGGGGCTGGTGAAGGTGTAGGAGGCCGCGGGAACGTCCACATAAGGATTGCGGACGCCGCCCAGCGCCACGCCGTCCTTCACTGTGATGCGGTCGGCTTTGGGTGCGGGCACGCCTTTGCTCGCCCATTGCTCGAGATTCACGAATGCGCCGTCGATGACGTACTTGAGCAGCGGGTGACCCTGCAGAGGGATCTCCGGATCGCACTTGACGTTGAACGGCCACGCCGGCGTGCCCTGGCCGGGTGCGCCGGTGGCGGCGAGCTGATCCTCCATGACCGGCATGTCGAGATACGCCCACTTGTCGATATGCGCGGCGCCGGCGACTTCGTAGATGCGGAACGGATCTTTGGGATCGTCGCTGTCGGGGCGCTGGTAGTCGGGGCCGATCTCGCCCTGCGCTACCACTTCGATGACCGGCACGCCGATGTTGTGAACGGTCTGACGGGGATCGCCGCGCGGCACCGGGGGCGCGCAGCGGCGGATGCGGCTCACACCGCCCGGGGTCTTGATCAGGAAGCCGTCGTAGACCTTTGCATTCGTCTGGATGGCCGCCGCGTAGGTGAGCACGTCCGCGCCCTGCGAGGTCATATAGAGATAGCGCGCGTTCAGATTGGCTCCGCTCTTCAGAGCCGCCCCCACCTGGCTCAGCATGTCCCAGCGCAGGCCGTCCTCCTGTTCGGAAGTGGTCGGTCCGCCGCGTCCTGCCGCGCAGCTTTCGGTGGGGTTGGGATTGGCGAACGCGAGCGCGGGATAACGCGCGGGGTTGAACTTGTGCAGCGCGTCCACCGATGCGGGCATCGTGACGCCCACCCACGCATCGCCGTGCTCCAGGAAGGAATCGCGCGAGTAGCCCGACATCATCGCCCAGTCGAAGCGGCGCGCGGGATTCATGAGCTCAACGATGGCGTGTCCACTGAAGCGCGCCCGGTCCGCCGGACGGCGCACCAGAATCCGCGTGGAATAAGGCGCATTGGCCGTTTTCACGGTCAGCGAGCCGTCGGCATTCCAGTCGTAAACGTTAGCGGTGCCGCTGACGATGAACTCCTCTTCGACGTAACCTGCCTTCTTCAGATCGAGCGGCTGGAACACGCGAGTAGCTGAGAGGAACGGGTATGAGTCGGCTGTTACAGGGATCGGTCCGGTCAGCTTGGCCGGCGGAGTGGCGGCGGAGGCAGCGATCGCGAACGAGATGAGGGCGAGAGTCGCATGGATGGTGCGCATGCGGCTCATTCTATCGCTCAGGGCAGCGGCACGGTAACCGATCCCGCGGCTCCGGTGGCTTTGTCCTGCACCACAACGCGCAGCGCCCGCGCCCCGGCTGCTTCATCAATCGACGTCTCCGCATCGAGTCCCTTTTCGAGGAAGCTGGCGAACTGGCCGTCAGGAATCTCCAGCTGGATGGTTTTGTTCATGACCTTCTCAACCCCCTCGACGTAGAAAGCCAGATCGATCTCGCCCTTCCGCTGCGCATCCTCCCGGCGGAACTGTACGTCGTGAAGATCCACGTTGACCCTGACCTCGAGGGATGCGGCACGGTCGGGATTCGGCGCGGTACGCACGAGCAGTTGAATCTGCGACGCGTCGAGCGGCTCTTTGAGCAGACGGTCGAGTGCCGGACGGTCGGAAATCGCGTCCGTCTCGCGCTGCGCGAAGTAACTCCTGCGGTAGCGCAGGTTCACCCCATGCCGGGCGACCCCCACTTTCAGATCGTGCCAGCGGCTGTCCTGCTCGTTCTGGTCCGGATAGAAGCCGAGTGTGTAGGTGAGGTCGGCATCGGCCACCGCGGTGGCAATCGATTCCTCGATGGCGTTTGATTTGTTGAAGAACGTCAGGCCGCCGGTCAGATCGGACAGCATCTGCTCCGTATTGAGACCGCGTGGATTGACTGGTTCGCCGCGCTGCATCGACATGACGACCCCGCGCGCTGTGGGTGGCGGTCCTTTCTGCTCTGCTCGGGTGATCGCTGTCAGTCCATCCAGAGCGCCAATCAGTCCACGCGCATCGACGCTGTAGAGTGTTACGCGGGCGTCATTCAGGGCGTGGGCGGCCTTCTCCATTTCCGGGCGGAAATCGACGCCCACGCTGAGATCGAACAGGGGAAACGCCGTGGTGACCCACACGAGGGTCTTCCGGCCGGGAACGCCGGCGAGATGACGCGCGACTTCCTGCATAGCGAACTCGACTGCCTGCGCCGGACCCGCGATGTTCATGGCCGCATAAGCCATGGCTTCGTGCGCCGACATACCGGAAGTGTCGTTGATGCGCTGTCTGGGGTCGCGCGACTGGAGCCGGTTTGCGGCGGCCTTCAGCAACTCGCGATCGCTGGTGAGCTCCTGCGCCGCGTGCAGTCCGGTTTGGTTGAGCGTATAGATGCCAATCCGGTCCTGGGGCGGACGCGACTCGACAAACTTCAGCATGCGCGGGATGGCGAAGCCCTGCAGTTCCTGCGGCGTGTTGATCTGGTCGAGCAGCAGGACGATGGTGTTGCCGCCTGCCTCGGGGCCGCGCGCATACCGGTTTGAGTAAGTCCCCGGAGGCAGAGGCGCTTCGGACGTGCGTGTGGCGGACATGGAACGCACGGAGAAGAACGCTATGTTCTGCCTTTTTCCGTTGTCGAAAACCGTGAAATCTTCCTGCTTCAGACCGGCGGTTGGCGTGGCGCCGTTTTTCGCAATGACGTCGACTTCAACCAGTTTGGCGCCCGCCTGGAAAGTGGGGGTGGTCTGGGCCGCGGCAACCGATGCCGTCACAACAAAGGCGATCGTGATGCGCACAAAGGCAGTATACGGTTTTTTGCAGCTCAGTAGCGGTTGAGATCCGCCACCAGTGCGGCAAGGCCCTTGCGCTGGTAGATCTCGGTGAGGCGCTGCTCTTCAGGCGAGGGCGCGGTGACGCGCAGCAGAGGGGAAGAGTCCAGATCCTGACGCGACGGCACCCAGACGTGTCCGTCTGCGAACTCCACCTGGCTTACATACGCCGTCATGCTTTCGATTTCAATCGGCCGTCCGGACCGGGAAAACCTGAGCACGGTATCCTGCTGGAGGCGCGCGCGCTGTCCCGCGGGAAGAACCATTGCCGAATCCGAAGCAGGCACTGTACCCGCCACAAACTGGTTGCCCTCTTTGTCCTTCACCAGCCAGCCGATCTCTACATAACGTACCGCTTTGCCGGATCTGTTCAGCACTTCGATCTGCGGCGATCGCGCTTCGTTGCCCGAAATCGCGGCCCAGCCCTCCTCGGTCTCGACGGGGGCGTCCGGCAGTCTCAGCGCGGCGAACTTCTCCGCATGCTCCGTGACCGGCACCACAGATCCCACGGCGCGACCGTTGCGCGACAGCGCCACATTCACCTGTCCGCGCTCCGGGCCTTTGGCGATGCTCGCGAGCATCGCACTCTGCAACCCGGTCTGTCCTTTCGCCTGCAGCGTCTGTTTGAAATAGGCGCGATCGCGCTGCGCCTCCGCTTCCCAGAACGTCAGCGCGCGTTGCGAATCCAGCTTGTTCGGGCCATAGAAACTCAGGTCATCGAACAGCACGCCGTCCAGTCGAACCCGCACCATCGGCCCCGCGGTTTCCCGCACCGGACGCACCAGCCGGATATCGACGGGCAGCGTGAAATTTTCGCCGGGCGGAATGTCGATGGAGGGCCGCGTCACGGAGCCTTTGCCCCCTGGCGCGAATTCCTGCGCGGTGATGAGGAGCGTCACGCCGCGGATGTGCCGTGCGCCCGAATTGCGCAGGGTCAGGCCCATGTGCAGGTCGAGAACAATCGCTCCGCCCCGGGAGGTGGCGCGCGAATCGCCCATGGTCATGGAGGTCAGATTCAACGGCGCATCGGGCGGCAGGTCGATCTGCACCGATTTCGACACGTCGAGCGATGTCTCCTGCGCGGCCAGAGCCGCGGCAAAAGCCAGCGTCAGAGCGGCGAAAACGCCCTTACTGCAGAGAAACATCGTTGATGGTCACCGCTCCCGTATCGTCGATATAGCGCTCACTGATATCGCCGCGCGCGCTGACGGTCTGATTCGCCACGTCGCCGTGGTGCTTCAGCAGAGTCAGGCTGTTGGCGCCCGTGCGGAATTCGACGCCGGAATCCGTCGTTACCAGAACGGGCGTGGAATCGGCCACAGCGGGACTCCGCAGTTTGTTTTCGCGCAGCAACTCACCCGCCGCCGTGACAATCAGCACACAGGCGAAGGCAATGGCCGGGCGCGGATTCTTCCAGAGTCTCGGCGCCTTCCAGCGCCACGGCGTCCGGGCAGTGCGAACGCACGCCCCGGCCTCCAGACCCAGCCGGATATTGGCGCGCATATCGGCCGCCAGAAAATTCCAGTTCACCTCGTTCCAGTTCGAACCCGGCAGCTCGATTTCCCCGAGATCCTCGCGCAGGTCACAGTACGCCGCGATCTTCTCCTGACACGGCGCGCAGTTTCGCACGTGCCGGTCGAGCAGCAAACGCCGGAGGGGACCGGCCTCTCCGCCGGCCAGCAGCGCCAGATCATGTTCACGCGGATGGTTCATCGGGCGGTTCCTTTGTTGGGTCCTCTGCCGGGCCGTTTCTCGGCGAATTTTTTCAGTTTGGTGCGCGCATTGGCGATATGGGAGCGCACGGTGGCCTTCGAGCAATCGAGCCGCGCCGCCACTTCTTCTGCCGGCAAATCTTCCATATCGCGCAGCACCAGCGCCGCGCGCTCCCGGGGTGTCAGCCGTTCGAGGCCCTCGGCCAGCCACGCGCGCTTCTCGGTCCGCAGCATGGTTTCCTCCGGGGATTCGGTTTGCCGTTCCGGGGCTTCGGCCATATCGCAGAACTGCACGCGGCCATGGCGGCGCAGAAAATCGAGCGCCGTGTTGGTGGCGATTTTCGACAACCAGTGGGCCGCCTTGAGCTCGTCTTTAAGCTGCTCCTGCCGCTGCAGCGCCTTGATGAAGGCTTCCTGCGTGAGATCCTGCGCGTCCTGGACGTTGCCGACCATGCGGTAAATCTGGCGGAAAATGCGCCGCAGATTTTCCGCCACGAAGCGTTCCTGCAGTTCCGCGGCTGCACCGGCATCGAGCAGCGCGCTTTGCTGGCGATCGTCGTCCGCCGGGGCCGGATCGGGCTCGTTCATGCGAATCTCAAGCGCTACGGTCGCCATTCCCTGAGATGTATGACGCCCCGAAATGGCCGAACGTGGAAAAGAACCTGCGCGCTATCCTCAAGTATAGTTCCGTTGAGACCAGTTGCGATCATCGGCGCGGGCAAAACCCCGTTCGGAGCCTTTCCGGACGAGGATCTGCGCTCACTCAGCGTGGCGGCGGGCGAAAAAGCCCTCCAGAATGCCGGTATCGGGCCGGAGACCGTCGAATCGTTTTATCTGGGCAATTTCGCGGGACCCGAATTCACCTCCCAGAACCATCTGGCGCCATACATTTCGACTGCGCTCGGGATGAAGGGCATCCCGGCGACGCGCTTCGAGGCCGCCTGCGCGTCGAGCGGTGCGGCGTTTTTCCAGGCGTTCATGGGCGTGGCTTCGGGCGTTTATGACATCGTGATGGTCGCCGGGGTCGAGAAAATGACCAACCAGCCCACGGCGCGGGTGACCGAAATCCTTGCCGGGGCGGGCGACTGCGCGACTGAGGTCAAGGTCGGCTCCACGTTTCCTTCGCTGTTCGCGATGATCGCCCGTCGACACATGCATGACTTCGGGACGACACGGGAACATCTGGCCGCCGTCGCGGTCAAGAACCACGAGAATGGTGTGCTCAACCCCGACGCCCAGATGCGCAAGGCGATCACGCTCGAACAGGCGATGAACGGGCGGCCCATTGCCGAACCGCTCAATCTCTACGATTGCTCGCTGATCAGCGACGGGGCGGCCGCGGTGGTGCTTTGTCCGGCGGACCGGGCGCGCGAGTTCAGCAGAAAACCGGTGAGGATTATGGGCGTCGCGCAGGCGTCCGATTACCTCGCGCTCGATCAGAAGCCCGACATCACCACGTTTGCCGCCGTGCAGGGCGCGGCGCGGAAGGCTTACGCGATGGCGGGCCTGCAGCCGTCCGACATCCAGTTTGCCGAGCTGCACGACTGCTTCACCATCGCCGAGATCGTCGCGATGGAGGATCTCGGCTTCGTGCCCCGCGGTCGCGGCGGATTTTTCACGGCGGAAGGCTGCACGCGGCGCAGCGGCTCCATGCCGATCAACGCCAGCGGCGGTTTGAAATCGAAAGGGCATCCGGTGGGCGCGACGGGGGTGGCGCAGCTGTGCGATCTGGTGCAGCAGATTTGCGGCGAAGCAGGCGAACGTCAACTGCAGCGGAACGCGGTCGGATTGGCGCAGAATCTCGGCGGCAGCGGCGCGACCTGCGTCGTCAGCATCCTCGGTTCATACTAGAGTTCGGTATGCGCAGCGGCGTTGTCTACACCGAAACGGTGGTTCACCTGGCGCCGGAGCGTTTTGCGGCGGATGTGCCCTATCAGGTCATCATCGTGACGCTTGACGATGGCAGCCGCCTGACGGCCCGGGTGGACGGTGCACGAGTGGCCATCGACGATCGCGTGGTGGACGCCGGGGCGCGCGACGGAATCCCTTATTTTCGGAAAAAATGAAAGGAGCGCAAAGCCAGCCCGCGGAATTTCGCGTTGGAGTGAGCGCTTGCTTACGCGCGCGGTTCGGAACCGTGACCGTGAGGGAGCGGCAAGGTGAACTTCTGCGACCAGGTAACCCGGACGGTCCGTTTTGCGCGGTCAAACGATCATGAAATTAGCTGAAAGAATGTCGCGGATCGGAACCGAATCCGCGTTTGAAGTTCTGGTTCGCGCCCGCGCTCTCGAAGCGCAGGGGAAAGACATCATCCATCTGGAAATCGGCGAGCCCGATTTCCCCACGCCGCAGCATATTATTGACGCGGGAAAGAAAGCGCTCGACGAAGGCTGGACGCATTATGGCCCGTCGCAGGGGCTGCCGGAGCTGCGCGAGGCGATCGCGAACTATATCTCGACCACGCGCGGCATTTCGGTGAGCGCGGCGAATGTATGCGTCACGCCCGGCGGCAAGCCGATCATCTTTTTCCCGATGATGGCGCTGCTCGGCGAAGGCGACGAGGTGGTTTACCCGAATCCCGGCTTCCCGATCTACGAGTCGATGATTAAGGTCTGCGGGGCGAAACCAGTGCCGGTGCCGCTGGTCGAGGAGCGTGGATTCTCCTTCGACCTCGATGTCTTCCGCAAGAGCCTGACGCCGCGCACGAAGATGGTGGTGCTGAATTCGCCGCACAATCCCACCGGCGGCACGATTCCGGCGGAGGATGTGGCGGCGATTGCCTATGAAGTGCGGGATCGCGATCTGATCGTGCTCTCGGATGAGATCTATTCGCGCATTGTGTATGGCAACGATAAACCGGTGTCCATCGCGAGCCTGCCCGGCATGCTGGAAAAGACCATCATTCTGGACGGCTTCTCGAAGACCTATGCGATGACCGGATGGCGCATGGGCTACGGTGTCATGCCCTCGTTTCTGGTGGACCCGATCAACAAGCTGATGGTGAATTCGAATTCGTGTACCGCGAGTTTCACGCAGCGCGCGGGGATTGCGGCACTGTGTGGTCCGCAGGATGCTGTGACTGCGATGGTGGCGGAATTTCATCGGCGGCGCGACGCTTTCTGTGCGGGACTCAACAGCATCCCCGGCTGGCGCTGCGCGATTCCGGGCGGCGCGTTCTATGCGTTTGCCAATGTGAAAGGCGCGGGACGGAGTTCGAAGGAAGTGGCCGATTCGCTGCTGAACGATGCCGGGGTGGCGTGTCTGAACGGCGCGGGTTTCGGGGCTTACGGGGAAGGCTACGTGCGGTTCAGCTATGCCAACTCGTATGAGAATCTGATGCGGGCAGTGGAGCGGGTCAAAGCCTGGGTGGCGAAGAGTTAGAAAGTCACCGGCGGTACAGGATCAGGAGTTTTTGGCGGCCATCTTTCGCTCGACGGCGGCCATCAGGCGGG
>Ga0182030_10019362_pt1 | contig 12964 bp, 9 predicted proteins | sample 812S3MmetaG_FD_121299 | JGI IMG/M metagenome (GOLD analysis project Ga0182030, IMG submission 121299) | Permafrost microbial communities from Stordalen Mire, Sweden - 812S3M metaG (Illumina Assembly) | ecosystem: Environmental > Terrestrial > Soil > Wetlands > Permafrost | place: Sweden... | reverse complement strand
GGGCAGCATGTCCGGCGTGAATTGCAGGCGCGAAAACTTCACGCTGATGCACGCGGCCATGGATTTGACGGCCAAGGTTTTTGCCAAGCCCGGCACACCTTCGAGCAAGACGTGGCCGTTGGCCAGCAGGCCGATGACCAGCCGCTCGGTCAGGTATTGCTGCCCGACGATGACCTTGCCGAGTTCGTTAAACAGCGGGTGCGTGAAAGCGCTTGCTTCTTTTACTGCTTCGTTGATGGCGTTGATTCCTGTGCTCATGTTTTTTGAAAATGATTTGTTGGATGGACAAACTGACTTCTGAATTTGTTCAAGATTTTTTTGACTCAAGCGCCGGGCAAAACTTCCACCTGCTTCGCCGGCAGCCAGCCGCTTTTCCCCGCGCCGCCGGCGACCTGCACCCAGCCGTCACGGCGGTCCAAAACCGAAAGCTCCGCGCCGGCGCGCGCGGTGAACGCGTTTTGCGCATCGTCAAACGGCCCGCTGCGGGCGGTCACGTTGTCAGCGATCACCACGGCGGCCGCGGATGAAAAATAGTTGGACGCCTGCACGCCCAGCACGGCGGCGGAAAAAATCGTCGCAGCGGACAAAATCCGCGTTGCGGTTTTCAATGGTGCCACCAGCGCGGGCCGGATTTGCCGGATGATGAACAGCGCGGCCGTCAGCCAGAATAAAATCGCCGTCAAAACCGCGCCCTCGTTCAGCGTGAGCGAACCAATCCAGTTTTGCCAGCGGCTTTCGCGGACGGTCGCGCCTTGAACTTGGTTGCGCACGAAAGCGAGATTGGCGCGGAGTTCGGCGTCGCGCGGCGCAAGCTGTTCGGCCTGGCGATATGCGGCAATGGCCTTGCCCAGATGGCCGGCCTTGAATTCCGCGTTGCCGGCGTTGAATAATAGCGTCGCCGATTGTGCGCCGGTCTGGAGAATTTTTTCGTAAGCCGCCGCCGCGTCGGGAAATTTCCCCTCGGCGTAAAGTTTGTTCGCCGCCGAAAAATCAGCGGTGACGTCAGCCGCGAAAATGTTTCCGGCCACCGCCAGCGCAAAGAAGATCGGGAAAAACTTTTTCATGCCCGCACCTCCTGCAATTCGCCGGCAGTTTTCTCAAATTTTGCCGCGACGGAATTTAATTCGCTGCTGCCGCGCACCGGCGCGTAGCGCGCCTGATTGCAAAGCTGGAACAGTTCGCGCAGGGAATCGAGCGTGGGCTTTGCCGCGCCGCGCAAGGCCGGATGTTCTTCAATCACATTTTCCGTGATGGCCGACGCCGGGCAGTCAAGCCGCTCGCCCAGTTGCTCCTGCAACAGGCGGAACAGCAGCGCGAAAAACTCGTCGGATTGGTTTTCCGTCGCAAATTTTTTCAAGTCGTTCAAACCGTCGCGGACAAGCTGCGCCACGGCGCGCTGGCGGCGGAGGCGCGGGTTGTTCGCCAGATTGTCCGTGCGTTTGCGCCAGATGAATGCGGCGAGAAACGCCAGTATCGGCAGACTTTGCGCGGCGAGAAAAATCGGCTGCGCGACCAGCGGAACTTTTTTTTGCGTAAGTATGCCAAGTTTTTCCTTGATCGGCAAGATGTCCTGCGGCGGCTGGTTTTCCGGCGCGGCGTTTTTATTTGCCGCGATGTTTGGCAGCGGCACCGCGCCGGCGGAGCGGACGACGAGCGGCAGCGCGGGCTGCGTGAGCGTGTGATATTGGCCGTCGTCGGGATTGAAAAAGGAAAACGCAAACGGCGGCAGCTCATGCACGCCGGCGTTTTGCGGCGTGACGATTTCCTCGAACGTCTTGGTGCCGGAGAGTTCGAGCTGGTCGGTGGGGGTGAATTTGACGGACGGCGCGAACAGCTTGAAATCGCCCCAGCCGGTCTGGTCGGGCAGCTTGACGCCGTCAAACGCGCCGCGCCCGGAAATCTGCACGCGCACGGTGACGGGATCGCCGGCGGTGACATTGGTCGGGCCGGCCGTGACGTTCATCGAAAAGTCGCCGATGACGCCGTTGAAATTCGCCGGGACATTTTCCGCCGGCAGCGGCAGCGATTCCAGGGTGACTTGTTCGGTCGCCAGCGGAATCTGTTTGCGCTCGCCGAAAAGCGGCGAGCGGAAGCCAAATTGCGCGAGCGGATTGTCGCCTTGATTTTGCGACGGCAGGACGACGACGATGTTGGCGGTGAACGGCCCGAGCGTAAGCTTGCCGGATTTGGTGACCGTGAGCGCAAGGGAAATGGGCAGCACGGAATAAACCCGGTTGCCGGCCTGCGTTTGCGTCTGGCCGCCGCCGGCGTTTTTGCCGAGCGCCAGGCCGTCGGCGGGCGTGCCGGTGAATTGCGGCTGGCCGTAATTCTGCACGTCGTCGCGCAGATAAATCTGCAACTGCCCGGTGAGCATCTGGCCGACATAAACTTTTTTCTGCGGCAGAACGAGTTTCATGAACGCGACCTCGTTGCCGGAGCGGATGGCGGCGGCGGTGGGCGCGTCGGGCTTGAGCACGGTCAGCTTGAGCGGCGCGGTGGAGAGTTTTTGGCCGTCCACTTCCGCTTTCAACGCGGGGATGGTGAATTCGCCTTCGCGTTGCGGCGCGAAGGAATAGGCCAGCGTGAGCCGGCTGGTCATCTGCCCGGAATTGAAGTCTATGTTCTGGCTATAATTTTTGTTAGGCGTCCCAAACTTCAACCCCGGCACGGCGGGAGAATCCAGCTTGGTCGGCTGGCCGCCGTCAAAAGTCAGCGTGAGCGTGGCTTGTTCTCCAAGCGTCAGCGTGTCTTGGCTCAGCGACGCGGTGAATGTCGTCGCCAGCGCCGCGCCGCCGTCGAAAGCGACCAGCAGCAGCAATGCCATCAATGTTTTCAAGGTGAACCGCATTTTTATTTCGTCCAATCTGACAAACTGGAACCGGAAATGTTCACGAATTTTTACCGGCATGAAAGCTAAAAAAGACGATTGCCGCCGCAGGCGCCACCCAGCATCATGCGGGCATGAACACTCGTAAATTGCTTTCCGTCTTTTCCGCCGCCGTTTTGTTCGTGGCCAGTCTTTCCGCGCAGCCGGCCAAGCACACCTTCGCCATCGGCACGAATGATTTTCTCCTCGACGGCCAGCGGCTGCAAATCCGCTGCGGCGAAATTCACGCCGCCCGCGTGCCGATGGAATATTGGCGGCACCGTTTGCAAATGGCCAAGGCGATGGGCTTGAACACGGTTTGCGCGTATCTCTTTTGGAATTTGCACGAACCGCATCCGGGCGAATACGTCTGGACCGGCCAGGCGGACGACGCGGAATTTTGCCGCATCGCGCAGGAGGAAGGCTTGTGGGTGATTTTGCGCCCCGGCCCGTATGCCTGCGCCGAATGGGAAATGGGCGGCACGCCGTGGTGGCTGTTAAAAAACGACGACATCAAACTCCGCACGCGCGATCCGCGCTACATCACCGCCGTGAAATCTTATTTGAAGGAAGTCGGCCGCGTGCTGGCTCCGCTGCAAATCACGCACGGCGGTCCGATCATCATGGCACAGGTGGAAAATGAATACGGCTTTTTCGGCAAAGACACGCAATACATGGATGAAATCAGAAAAGCCCTGGTGGACGCGGGTTTTGACGTGCCGCTGTTCGAGTGCAATCCGCCCGACGTGATGAGAAACGGGATGCTGCCGGATTTGTTCCAGGCGGGAAATTTCGGCAGCGACGTGCAGAAAAATTTTGCGAAGGTGCGCAAAATCCAGCCGACCGGCCCGCTGATTTGCAGCGAATTTTATCCCGGCTGGTTCGACACCTGGGGCCAGCCGCATCATTTGGGCAATCCGCAAAATTATCTGCCCAACCTGAAGCTCATGCTCGACCTGGGCGCGTCGTTCAGCATTTACATGGCGCACGGCGGCACGACGTTTGGTTTGTGGTCGGGCTGCGACCAGCCGTTCAAGCCGGACACGTCGAGCTACGATTACGACGCGCCCATCAGCGAAGCCGGTTGGGCCACGCCGAAATTTTTCCAGACGCGCGAACTGTTCGCAAAATATCTTTTGCCCGGCGAAAAACTGCCGGAGCCGCCCGCGCAAAATCCAGTCGTATCATTTGCGCCGGTGGAATTGAAAGAAGTCGCGCCGATCTTTGGAAATCTTCCCGCCGCCATCGCCGACGAAACGCCGCGCGCCATGGAAAAATACGACCAAGGCTACGGCTGCATCTTGTATCGCACGAAAATTCCGGCGGGCGGCGCGGCGACGCTGGAGGCTGCGGCCATCCACGATTTTGGCTTTGTTTTTCTCGACGGCAAGCGCGTTGGAATTTTGGATCGCCGCAGCGCAAACGCGAAAATCACCCTGCCCGAACGCCAAACCGAAGTGCAACTCGACATCCTTGTGGAGCCGATGGGCCGCGTCAATTTCGGCCTGGGAATGGCGGATCGCAAAGGCCTCATCGCGCCCGTGAAATTCGGTGGCGAAGTTTTGAAAGGCTGGGAAATTTTCAACCTGCCGCTGGATGGCAAAATGCTGGCGGGTTTGAAGTTTCATCCCGTTCCCTTCATGTTATTACAAGGAACCGCCAGCGGATATTTAAACGCGCTCGCCGAACATCTTAAATCAATGTCGCCCGCATTTTTTCGCGGCACATTCACGCTCGAAAAAGTTGGCGACACTTTTTTGGATTTGCGCCAACTCGGCAAAGGCGATGTGTGGGTGAACGGCCATTGCCTCGGACGTTTCTGGAACATCGGCCCGTCGCAGACCGCTTACGCGCCCGGTTGCTGGTTGCGCGCGGGTGAAAACGAAATCGTCATTCTCGACACGCTTGGTTCGGAAAACCATTCCGTCGCCGGACTGGAAAAACCGATTCTCAGCGAGCTGCATCCCGAAAAAGATTTTGCCAAGGCGCACCGGCCGGAAGCGAAATTGCATCTGGATTCGGCGCCGCCCGTTCACACCGGCACGTTTGCGCCGGGCGCGGACACGCAGGAGATCAAATTCGCCGCGCCGGCCAGCGGTAAATTTTTCTGCCTCGAATCGCTGAACGCCCACGACGGCAATCCTTACGCCGCCGTGGCCGAACTGGATTTGCTCGACGCGTCCGGCAATGCCATCAGCCACAACGGGTGGACGATTGCCTACGTGGACAGCGAGGAACGCAACGCCGAGGACGGCTCGGCGGAAAACGCGATTGACGGCCAGACGGCGAATTTTTGGCACACGGAATGGAAAGATGCCGCGCCCGATCATCCGCACCGACTGATTTTGAATCTCGGCAAGGCGCAGGCGATTTCCGGTTTCCGCTACGTTCCGCGCCAAGGCCAGGACAGCGGGCGCATCAAGGATTACCGCATTTACGTCGGCGACAATTTGGTCGGCCCGAAATGAAGCCAGCGTCCGGCGGCCCGGCGATTTTATTCTTCAAGCGGTTGTTGCATTTTCCCGCGCAATTTGCAAAATCACCGCCCGGTTTTTCCGGGTGGCCGGCGGAAGCGGGGCTTCCGCCTTGAATTAAAACGAAAATGTTATGAACGAGTTGCAGACTGAAATCGCCGAATTGAAGGAATTCATCGCCGACCTCAAGGCCGACCATGCCGCGACGAAGGAAAAAGAAAAACGCGAGGCGTGGACGAAATACGTTTCGCTCTCCGTCGTCATCATCGCCGTCATTGCCGCCATCGCAGCGCAGTGGGGCGGCAAATACAGCAGCCGCGTGCTGACCCAGCTCAACGACGCGACGTTTATGCAGACGCAGGCGTCCGACCAGTGGGCGTTTTATCAGGCGAAATCCATCAAGTTGAACGCCTACGAAATCGGCCAGCATCAACTCGCAAAATCCGCCAGCCCCGCCGACGCCGAGGCGGCGAAGCTGATCGAGGATTACCAGCAAAAAGTCGCCACCTACAAAAAAGAGCAGAAGGACATCGAGACCAAGGCGCGTGATTTCGAGGCTAAACGCGATGCCGCCCGCGACAGCGCCAGCATTGCCAGCCGCAAGGGCGGCAAGATGGGCCTGGCCATTTCCTCTTTCTCCGTGGCCGTGGCGCTCGCGTCCATCAGCATGGTCACGAAGAAAAAACCGCTATGGTTCGTGGCCCTGATTTTCGCCGGCGTGGCCATCTGCGAAATGGTCATGGCCTGGCTCGCCTAACCGCTGGACGGCAATAGTTCGTCCAGCGACCGTCCGACTTGAAACACCGCGAGGCAAACCTGCGCGGTGGCCGGATCGTTCAGGCACAGCGCGCCGGCGCGGATGCGGACGACCGGTTCCGTTTCGATTTGCAGCGGGAATTTTTCCGTCAGCGAACGCGCGTAATCTGGAAAATTTTCAAAAGTTTCCGCGCGCAATTGCGCCAGGTTGACGAGCCGAAATAAACCAAAACTGTTCTGGCACGTCTGCCGCATCAGCTCCACCAGCACGCGGCCCATGGTGTGGCGCGGATTGATTTCCACGACCGGCTTTAATTTCATCGCGCCGCTCGCGTCGCGATAAACCAAGGCGTCAATGCCAATCGGCCCGGCGAAATCCACGCGGCGCAGTTCCGCTTCCAGCACCGTGAAAATTTCGCCGTAAAATTCCAGCAGCCGCGTGGAAATATCCTTCGGCTCGCGGAACATCGAAATGATTTTCGCCGGGATCCGCTTGTGGTGGTGCGGCTCCGCGAAGTTGGCGATGAACTGGCCGCGCGCGTCGTTGAGCAAGCCCGTGTAGCCGCAGAGCTTCAAGCCGTTTACGCCCATTTCAAGCTGCACGGAAAAATCCGCCAGCCGCTCCAGCCACGGCTCGACGACCAGCGCACGTTTGTGCGCGAACGCATTTTCCAGCCAGCGAATTTGCGCCGGCAAAATCTCCGGCTCGAACAGGCGTAGCGCATTGCTGCCGGCCACACCGAGCGCCTCTTTCACGATAATTTTGTGGTGGCCGCGCGCACGGATTTTGGCAATCGCTGCCTGCGCTTCGGCAAATGAATTAACGGCGACGCCGATTTCGTTTTCCGTGCAAAGCCATCCGATTGCGGATTGCGGATTGCGGATTGCGGATTTTCCAAAAATCAGCCGCCGCAAAAAATTCGCGCTCCAGGCTTTGGAATAAAGCTGCGCGATTTCCTCGTTGAACCTTTTTTCATCCATGCGCGTTTCGCCGGTGACGCTGGCGAAAATGGGTTTCAGCAATTCAAAGCTGTCCGGTCCCCACGCCCACGGACGCAGCCTGCCGAGCTTGCGCGTGGCGAGACTGGCAAACCCATTCGGAATGCCGGCCTTCGGCCCGGCGTGATCGTGCGCTTTTTTTTGAAACGCGCCGGGCCGGAAGCCGGCGCTCCAAGGCAGATCCACAAATTCCGGCAGCGGAAAACCGGCCTGCTTGACGCTGCTCAAAAATTCCACGGATGGTTTTTGTGTCACCAAAACAATGTCGTCCTGCCGGCAGAGAAATTGCGGCAGGTTTTCCAAATCGCGCGCGAGCTGCGCCTGCGGCTTCGTGGGATTGAATTTTTTCCCTTCCGCAATGCGGCCTTCGGTGAAGGTGTTGAAAATAAAAACACTCGGCGTGCGGCCTTTGGACTGCGAATAGACATTGAGTTGCGAAATGAAATGTTCGTCCAGCCCGGCGGCTTTGCGGCCGGCAACATTGACCGTAAATCCCTTCGCGCGCTGCGGCGAGAGCGGAAATTTCAGCGTGCGGCAGAAAGCGTCCCAATCCGATTCGCCGGGATTTTTCCAGCGACGGAACCATTTCAGGCCATAGGCGACGTGGCCGATTTCGTCGCGATAAATTTTCTCCAGCAGCTTCGCCGAGCCGGCGTCGCCGACGATGCCGAGCGCGCGGCCGTAGTGGCCGGCGAAGTCGAGGTTCGCCTGCTCGAACGTCAAGCAGAGGCCGGCGACATAATCAATCGGATGCTGCATTGGCGCGACGCAGCGCCAGAAGTAGCCGCTCACCGGAAAATCGCCGAGCGCGATACCGCAGGTTTTCATGCGCTCCATGTAGAGCCGCGTGTGCTCCTGCTCGTCCTGAAGTGTGCGCAAAACACCTTGCCGAAACGCGGGCGGCGCGTCGGGAAATTTCAGCAGCACCAGCGCCATCAGCTCGGTGGCGAGCAGTTCGTGGTTGCCGAAAAAATGCAGCAGCTTGCCGCGCTCCTGATCCTGTTCAAGCAGATGCAGGCCGGGGAATTCGCTTTTGTCGCCAGTGCCGTGCGGTTTGAAAATCAAATTTTGCGGCCGGCCGGGCGCGGCGGGCGTGACGAACGCGGGACCAGGCTGCTCGTCAGTGAGATCGCCGGGCGCGCGCAATTTTTCTTCGAGCGTGCGGGCGAACAAAACCGATTCGGCAAATTCGCGGAGTTCCACGACTACTTCACTTTCACCCACCGGCCTTTTGCGGAAGATTCCTCGACGGCGGTGAGCACGCGCTGATTTTTCAAACCGTCCTCAAACGTCGGCTGCACGGATTTGCCGTCGGCGCAGGCGTTCACAAAATCCACGACCGTGTGGACGAACGTGTGCTCGTAGCCGAGGCCGTGGCCGGGCGGCCACCAGTGGGAAACGTAAGGCTGGATGTTGTCGCGCTGCGTGACGAGGATGTCGCGGAAACCTTGGCGGTCTTTCGGATCGTCGCCGTTGTAAAACTTCAGCCGGTTCATGTCCTCGAAATCAAAATAGATCGAGCCTTTGCTGCCGTTGATTTCGATCTCGATGTGATTACGCCGGCCCAGCGCGTAGCGCGTCGCTTCGAGGTTCGCCATCACGCCGCCTTCGATCCAGCCGATGAACGCGGCGGAATCCGGCGCGGTGACTTTGCCAAGCTGGCGCTTGCCTTTCGCGAGCAAATCCGCGCGCGGCCGTTCGGGAATAAACGTGTGGACGATGCCGCAAACATCCGTGAATTCGCCGACGAGATACCGCGCGAGGTCAATGATGTGCGAATTGATGTCGCTGTGAACGCCGCTGCCGCTGGTTTCTTTTTGCAAACGCCAGTCGAGCGGAAATTCCGGGTCAGCCAGTCGGTCCTGCGCGTAGCGGGCGCGGAAGTGATAAATCTTTCCGAGCGCGCCTTCATCCATCATGCGTTTCGCCAGCGCGATGGCGGGAATGCGCCGGTAATTGTGGCAAACCATGTGAACGCATTTGGATTTATTTGCGGCGGCGAAAATGGCCTCACATTCTTTCAAGTCACGGCCCAGCGGTTTTTCGCAGAGGACGTGCTTGCCGTTTTTCAGCGCGGCGATGGCGATTTCCGCGTGCGTGAACGTCGGCGTGCCGATGTCCACGATGTCAATCAGCGGCGACTCGACGACTTCGCGCCAATCGGTCGCGGCGTGCTGCCAGCCGAGTCTGGCGCGCGCGGCCTGCACCGCCGCCGCGTCGCGGCCGCAGATGGTGTGCATTTCGATGTTCGCCTTGAGATCGAAAAATTTCGGTGCCTGCCGCCACGCATTTGAATGGGCGCGGCCCATGAATTTGTAGCCGATGAGTCCGACGCGGAATGTTTTGGGCATAATTTGATTAATAATTTCTTACTCGTGTCCACCATGCTGACGCAACAAATCTGCCGCTTCCTTGTGGTTCAAACCATCGGCAAAATACAACGGTGTTTCACCGACATTGTTCGTGGCGTTGACATCAGCTTTGTATGCGAGCAGCAAATTAATCAAATCCGTTTTGCCGGAGCGAGCTGCATTATGCAACGGCGTTTCACCGCTGTTATTTCTGGTGTTGGGATCAGCGTTGCTTGCCAGCAAAAATTCAGCCGTTTCTTTGAAAAGCGTTCCGATACCGTCGACCGCCGTTTGTAAAGGTGTTTCGCCATTGCTGTTCTTGGCATTTAGATCAGCATTATTTGCCACTAATAATTTTACCACTTCCAAGTGTCCAAAGACTGCTGCTGCATGCAATGGCGTCACGCCGAAGTGATCAGCGATATTGGCGTTGGCGTTGGCTGCGAGCAGGATTGCAACCAAATCTTTGTCACCGATAAAAGCCGCCCACCGCAGTGGCGTCCAGCCTTGGTCGTTTTTTGCATTTACATCAGTCTTGTTGGCCAGAAGTGCTTTTACCTTTTCCTTGTTTAATTCCCTCACTGCATCATGCAAAGGAGTGTCATGCATATTTATTTTTTGATAATAAGTTTTGTTTGCGTCATACGCACGGCTCCACCACCCACCATTTTCGAATCTGAACAGAACAATCTTTTCGTCGAAAGTCGTTTCGACCAGCACCGCTGTGTAAATTTCGTCCTTTACCGATTCAGGAACATTAACCTGGTGGGCTCTTAGGATTTTATAACTAGACACTTTCCCCTGTTCGAACGGCATAACCTTAAAATACTCTTTGACAATCTGTTCTGCCGTCGCAGTTTTTGGCAAATGAGCCTCAAAAAAATATCCATTCCGCCACATTCCATGCGTTGATGAAAGGTCGGCGACGAGCCGATCAATCGGGCTTGGCGTTGAGGCACATCCGGCCAACAATAATCCCGCGATAAAGGCGAAAATTGAAAGGCACATAAAACCTTTTACCATAAAAGTTGGGATTGAACAGATTTTATCCCGCTTTATAGTTAGGCGAATAAATCAAGTCAATGACACTTACCACTTCTGAAATTGCCAAGCTGCTCGCCGGCGAAGTTTTGGGCGCCGCCGACGCCGCGCTCACGGGCTTTGCCACCGCCGACACCGCCAAGCCCGGCGACCTGACGTTTGCCGAGAATGAGAATTTTTTCACCGCCGCCGAGAATAGCGCGGCCACCGCGATCATCGCCGGAAAAAATTTCTCCTCGACGAAAAAAATCGTCATCCGCGTGGCGAATCCGCGCATCGCGTTTGCCAAGGCGCTGGCGGTGTTTTTTCCGGAACCGATATTTGTGCCGGGCATTCACCCGTCCGCCGTCGTTGCCGCAAGTGCGCAGATTGATCCGACGGCGCACGTCGGGCCGCATTGCGTCGTGGGCGAGCGCGTGAAGCTGGGCGCGAAGGTGATTTTGCAGTCCGGCAATTCCGTCGGCGCGGATTCCGTGCTGGGCGACGAGACGAATTTGTTTCCGAACGTGACGATTTATCCCCGCACGCAAATCGGCCGGCGCGTCCGCATCCACGCCGGCTCGGTCATCGGCTCGGACGGATTCGGCTACGTGCTCGACGGCGGTTTTCATCGGAAGGTGCCGCAGATTGGCAATGTCGTCATCGGCGATGACGTGGAAATCGGCGCGAACGTGACGGTGGACCGCGGCGCGCTCGGCGCGACGGTCATCGGACGCGGCACAAAAATAGACAATCTGGTGCAGATCGCGCACAACGTGCAAATCGGCGAGCATTGCCTGCTCATCGCGCAAGCCGGCATCGCGGGCAGTTCCAAACTGGGCAACTACGCCATCCTCGCCGGCCAGGCGGGCGTGGCGGGCCATTTGAAAATCGGCAACCAAGCCGTCGTCGCCGCGCAATCGGGCGTGATGAACGACATCCCCGACGGTGAAACCTGGTTCGGCTCGCCCGCGCAGCCGGACCGGGAACTCAAGCGCCAGATTATCGCGCTGCGGAAACTTCCCGATCTGCTGAAGAAAATTTCCGCGTGGGAAAAAAAACTCAGCGTCAAGCCGGAGTGAACCGGCATTGGCTGTGCCAGCAAAACTCGTTTGTTTGGCTTGACGAAAATCAGGCTTGTGCCATTTTGCCACTCCGGTAATTGATTTTCGTCAATGGCCACGCCCAAATCCAGTTTCCTCGACAAAGTGCTCGGTCGCATCGGGCGGCTGGACACCGAAGGGCTGCAAACTGTCGTCCAGCGCCTCGCGCGCGAGCGGAGTTTTCTCGAAACTTTGTTCAACACCATCGAGGACGGCGTGCTGGTGGCGGACGAACAAGGCCGCATAATTTATTTCAACCAGGCCGTCACGCGGCTCATCGGCCTGCCGCCGGACGGCGAGGAAAAACGGATTGCGGACATCTTGCCGGAAGTGGACTGGGAGAAAATTTCCAAGTCGGACCATGCCGGCGGCGCGCACGTCATGCGGCATGAATTTGAGGTGCATTATCCGCAGCCGCGCTTTCTCCGGCTCTACGCCGCGCCGCTCGACGGCGAGGCCACGGGCAGTTCCGGCGTGGCGCTGATTCTGCATGACGCAACCGAGGCGCGGCAGAAAACTTTTGAAGCCATCGAAAGCGAACGCGTCCAGGCGCTGACGCTGCTCGCGGCGAGCGTCGCGCACGAAATCGGCAATCCGCTCAACGCGCTGCACATCCATTTGCAACTGATGGAGCGCGAGGTGAAAAAACTCAAGGGTGACGAGTGCTTCGTGATGCGTGACAAGAAAAATTCACGCATCACGCGTCACGCATCACCAGACACCGTCGAGACCGCCAAAAAACTGGAGCAATATCTCGACGTGGCGAAAGGCGAGATTCACCGGCTGGATTACATCGTCACGCAGTTTCTCGGCGCCATCCGGCCGTCCGCGCCGCAGTTGAAAATTGTTTCGCTGAACGACGCGGTGGAAAAAACCCTGGAGCTGCTCCGTCCGGAAATTGAAAATCGCGGCGTGACCGTGAAAACGAAATTGGCGCGCAACCTGACCGCGACGCCGATTGACGCCACGCAGTTGCAGCAGGTTTTGGTGAACCTCGTGAAAAACGCGGCGCAGGCCATGACGACCGGCGGCACGCTGACGTTACAGACCGGCGAGACGGGCGACAGCGTGTGGGTGAGCGTGGCTGACACGGGCGGCGGCATTCCGCAGGAGCAGCTCAGCCGCATTTTTGAACCATTTTACACGACGAAGAAAAAAGGCAGCGGTCTCGGCCTGATGATCGTGCAAAGAATTGTCCGCGCGCACAACGGCCGGATTGAACTGGAAAGCCACGTCGGCCGCGGCACGACCTTCCGCGTGTGGCTGCCGCTGCATGAACGTAAACCGCGCTTGCTGGAAAATAAAAATTGAGCCACAGATTTTCACATATGAAACATAGATGGAAAAAGCAATTTGAATTGAGCCGCTTAATAATCTTATCTGTGTTTCATCTGT
>Ga0182030_10019361_pt1 | contig 12965 bp, 7 predicted proteins | sample 812S3MmetaG_FD_121299 | JGI IMG/M metagenome (GOLD analysis project Ga0182030, IMG submission 121299) | Permafrost microbial communities from Stordalen Mire, Sweden - 812S3M metaG (Illumina Assembly) | ecosystem: Environmental > Terrestrial > Soil > Wetlands > Permafrost | place: Sweden... | reverse complement strand
TGCAGGCGGCCATTAACGCAGCCCGCGCCTTCCTGCCCTCCAATCTGCCCAGCAACCCGACCTATCGGAAAGTCAACCCGTCCGACTCCCCGATCATGATCGTCGCGCTCACCTCGCGGGTCTATGACAAGGGGCGGTTGTACGATGCCGCCTCGACGGTGATGCAGCAGCGCCTCTCCCAAATCCAGGGCGTGGGCCAGGTGACGGTGGGGGGCAGCTCGCTTCCGGGCGTCCGGGTGGATCTCAACCCCACGGAACTCAACAGCTTCGGTCTCTCCCTCGAGGATGTCCGGAGCCTCCTCGGCAACCAGAATGCCAACGCCCCAAAGGGACAATTCGCTTCGGCGGAACACACCGCGGACCTCTTGGCCAACGACCAACTGCGCAAGGCGCGCGACTACATCCCGCTCGTCGTCGGGTACCACAACGGTGCCGCGGTACGGCTCGGTGATGTCGCCAACGTGCAGGACTCGGTCGAGAACATCCGGGCGGCGGGGTTCGCCAACGGGCAGCCTTGCGTGATGCTGATCATCTTCCGGCAGCCCGCCGCGAACATCATCGAGACCGTCGACCGGATCCGGGCGGCCCTGCCCTCCCTCAAGGCCTCAATCCCGGCGGCCATCGAACTCACGGTGATCATGGACCGGACGGGCACCATCCGCGCCTCGGTCCATGACGTCGAGCTGAACCTGGTCATCTCGGTCGCCCTGGTTATTTTGGTGGTATTCCTGTTTTTACGCAGCCCCCGCGCCACGCTCATTCCCAGTGTCGCCGTGCCGGTCTCGCTGATCGGCACCTTCGGGGTCATGTACCTCTTCAACTACAGCATCGACAACCTCTCCCTCATGGCGCTGACCATCTCAACGGGCTTCGTGGTGGATGACGCGATTGTGGTGATCGAGAACGTGACCCGCCATCTGGAGCTTGGCCTGAGCCCGTTGGAGGCCACCCTGAAAGGGGCTCGCGAGGTCGGGTTTACCGTGTTGAGCATCAGCATCTCGCTCATCGCGGTCTTCATCCCCATCCTGCTGATGGGAGGAATCGTGGGCCGGCTGTTCCGCGAGTTCGCGGTGACCCTCTCCGTCGCCATTCTGATGTCGCTCGTGGTCTCGCTGACCACCACCCCGATGATGTGCGCGAGGATCCTCCGTCCGCATACGGGCCAGCGGCACGGGCGCCTCTACCTGGCAAGCGAGGCCTTTTTCGTCTGGGTTTTGCGCCAGTATGAGCGCTCGCTGACGGTGGTGCTCAGGCACCCCGTCATCACGCTGCTCGTGCTGGCGGCCACGGTGGGCGCGAATGTTTATCTCTTCGCGGTTGTCCCCAAGGGCTTTTTCCCGTTGCAGGACAACGGCACGATCATGGGGGGGATCCAGGGGGCGCAGGACGCCTCGTTTCCCGCGATGCAGGCAGCCGCGGCCAAGTTCGTCGACATCATCAAGCAGGACCCGGCGGTCGGCAACGTCACGGCGTTCACCGGCGGCCAGGGGGCGGCCAACAGTGGGTTCGTCTATCTGGGGCTCAAGCCCCTCGCCGAACGCGGCATCAGCTCCAGCGCCGTGATCGACCGCCTCCGCCCCAAATTGAGCCGGGTGCCAAATGCGTCCGTCTTCATGCAGGCGGGGCAGGACTTGCGGATCGGCGGCCGCCAGAGCAGCGCCCAGTACCAGTACACGATCCAAAGCGAGGCGCTGGAGGACTTGGTGAAATGGGGCCCCGTCCTCCTTCGCGAAATGCGGAAGCTCCCCGGGTTCACGGACGTGAACAGTGACCAGCAGAACAACGGCCTGCAGGCCGCGCTGGTCTATGACCGGCTCACTGCCGCGCGCCTGGGGCTCAACTCGCAGGCCATTGACAACATCCTCTACGACGCGTTCGGCCAGCGCCAGGTGTCCACCATGTTCACCGAGCTCAACCAGTACCATGTGGTGATGGAGGTGGATCCCAAATACTGGCGGAGCCCGCGCGGCCTGGATTACATCTACCTCACCTCCACCAACGGCTCGCGGATACCACTAAGCGCCATCACCCGGCTCCAGCCCACCACCGCCCCCATCTCGGTCGCGCACCAGGGCCAGTTCCCTTCCGTCACGGTCTCGTTCAACCTCGCCCCGGGCGTCGCTTTGAGCGATGCCACCCGTGCGATTCACGTGATGGAGCAGCGGATCGGGATGCCGCCGCGAGTGGTGGGCAGCCCGTCGGGGACGCTCCAGGCCTTCCAAGCCACCTTGGACAGCGAGTTGGTGTTGGTCATCACCGCTCTCGTCGCGGTGTACATCGTCCTGGGGATCCTCTACGAGAGCCTAATCCACCCCGTCACCATCCTCTCGACTCTGCCCTCGGCCGGAGTGGGGGCGGTCCTGGCCCTCTACTTGTTCAAGACCGACCTCAGCGTGATCGCCCTAATCGGCGTGGTGTTGTTGATCGGCATCGTGAAGAAGAACGCGATCATGATGATTGACTTCGCCCTGACCGCCGAGCGGGACCACGCCAAGTCGCCGCGCGATGCCATCTTCGAGGCCTGCATGCTTCGTTTCCGGCCGATCATGATGACCACCCTGGCGGCCTTGTTCGGAGCGCTGCCGTTGGTGTTCGGACATGGGGCTGGTTCGGAACTCCGGCGCCCCCTGGGAATCGCCATCGTGGGCGGCTTGTTTGTAAGCCAGGCGCTCACGCTTTACACCACGCCGGTGGTTTACTTGGTATTCGACCGGCTGCGGCTCTGGGTGAGCGGGCGCCGGCACAAAGCCGCCGGCCTGCCCGCACCGGCCGTCGGATGAGAACCCGGATCGCCTATGGACAACAACAGCCTGCCACCCACCACTGACAACACCGCAAACGCCCGCCGGTTGACCCGTGCCGTCCTGGCGGCGGTCCTCTGGACCGGGGCGGCCTGCTCGATGGCACCCCGGTACGAGCGCCCCGCCGTGGAGACCCCGGCGGCCTACAAGGAGGTCCACGCCCCGTCGGACGCCACCAACATCTGGCGGCTTGCCGCGCCGGGCGACGCTCTTTCGCGGGGCAGGTGGTGGGAGATCTACACCAATGCCCAGCTCGCCGCGCTCGAAGAGCAGGTGGTGATCTCCAACCAGAACGTGGCGGCCGCCTTCGCCAACTTCCTCTCGGCCCGCGCCATCGTGAAGGAGTCCCGTGCCCAGCTTTACCCGACGCTGGCCGCCAGCCCCAGCGCCAGCCGCACGCGAAATCCCTTGGTCGCGGGATCACCTTCGACGGTGAACGACTTCGCGCTCCCGCTCGACGCCTCCTGGCAGGTTGACCTATGGGGACGGGTCGGTGGTGCCGTCAAAGCGAACTCCCTCGAAGCAGTCGCCACCAAGGCGGACCTGGAAAACGTGCGGCTGGCGGCCCAAAGCCAACTGGCAACCGCCTACTTTCAGTTGCTGGCCCAGGATTCCCTCGTGCAGCTCTACGCGGAAACCGTTCAGGCGTACCGTAAATCGCTGGATCTCACCAAGGCACGGTACGAGACCGGCATCGCGTCGGATGAGGATGTTGCCCAAGCGGAGACGCAGCTCGAGTCCGCCGAAGCCCAAGCCACGAATTTGGAGATCCTGCGGGCGCAACTCGAGCACTCCATTGGAGTGCTGATCGGCCGCGCGCCGGGTGCCTTTTCCATTCCCCCCGGCCTGCTGGAACGGCGGCCCCTGGTGGTGCCGTCCGGCATCCCCTCCGGCCTGCTGGAACGGCGGCCGGACATCGCGGCGGCGGAACGGCGGGTCGCGGAGGCAAACCAGATGATCGGGGTGGCCAAGAGTGCGTATTATCCGGCGGTCACGTTGAGCGCCTCCGGTGGTTTCGAGAGCCTGAGCGCAGCCAAGCTCCTGAACTGGTCCAGCCGGTTCTGGTCGCTGGGGGCCGGGCTCGGGGAGACGATTTTCGATGCCGGCCTGCGCAAGGCGACGGTCGAGCAGTACCGGGCCCAGTACGACGGAACGGTCGCCAAGTACCGCCAGACGGTACTGATCGCCTTCCAGCAGGTGGAGGACGCGCTGGCGACCCTCCGAATACTGGCCCGCGAGGTCGACCAGCAGCAAACCGTGGTGAAGTCGTCCGGTCGGTACCTCGCCTTGGCCACCCGGCGCTACGAACTGGGCATCGATAGTTACCTCAACGTGATCACGGCCCAAACCACCTATTTGGTCAACCGTCAGGCTTTGGTTGCCCTCCACACGCAGGAAATGACCGCCAGCGTCCAATTGGTCCAGGCCATTGGCGGGGGGTGGGACACCTCCCGTCTCCCCGCCCCCGGGAAGGTGACCGCCAACTCCGCCGCTCGGTGAGGTTCTGGCGCGGGCGCTCGATCCTGCCCGGATGGCGCGCAGCGCCGTCCCAGGAAAGCGCCGCTTCGTCTCCTTTTTCCCCTCGCCGGTCCCAGCCAGTGAACCTTTTGCCGGGTTGGCGCGTCCAATAGTCAGGTGCAGGGGTCCGCGCCTCGCTTGGCAGCCCTTGCGTCATGCTTTATACTTCAGGCAATGAAAGGAATCGGAATGCGATTGAGACGTGCGATGTTGGCCGCGGTCATGGCCGCGGGGATCGGATTGGCTTCCGCCCAGACCCCACCGGTGCTGCCCTCCGGGGTGCAGGATGTGGTCCGCATGGCGAAGGCGGGGCTGGATGAAGACGTCATCGTCGCCCAGGTCCGCAATGCGGGCACGTCCTACACCCTGTCGGCCGACCAGCTCATCTACCTGCACGATCAAGGGTTGACTCCGGCCGTGATCAAAGCCCTCCTGGCTCCGGGGCAGGGGGCCCCCGCGCCGACCCCGTCCGCTCCCACTCCAGCCCCATCGGTGCCGCCGTCAGCCGCCACCCCGGCCCCCGCCCCCGCGGATGCCGCAGTGGTGCCCGCGGCCCCCGCCGCGGCTGGTGCGCCCGGTACCGCGCCCGTCTCCCTCGCGGGTTTCCAAGCGCAGCTTGCCCCTTTCGGGACCTGGATGGATGTTCCCGGCTTGGGATCCTGCTGGCACCCGGCAGTGGCGGTCTCAGACCCGTTCTGGCGCCCCTATTTCGACGGTGGACACTGGGCGTACACCGCCGATGGTTGGCTGTGGCAGTCGGACTATCCGTGGGGCGATGTGGCCTTTCACTATGGCCGGTGGCACCACGGCACGATGGGCTGGGTCTGGGTGCCGGGTTATGACTGGGCGCCGGCGTGGGTTTGCTGGCGGCACGTCGAGGGCTACTGTGGTTGGGCACCGCTGCCGCCCGCGGCGGTCTTCAAAGCCGGGGTGGGGCTCTGGTTCGGGGGGCGCGTGGCGGTTGATGTCGACTTTGGGTTGCGGGCGGACATGTTCACTTTCGTTCCCTACGGGCACTTTTGGGATCATGGGCTGCGGGCTTACCTTCTGCCCCGCGAGCGGTCGGAGGCGATCTTCAGCCGGAGTGTGGTACTGAACGGCTACCGGATCGACCACGGGCGTTTTGTGGTGGAGGGGCTGGGGCGCGAGCGGGTCGCCTCCCTGACCCGGCATGACATCCGGATCGAGGCCCCCGTTTTCCGTGGCGGCATCGGCCTTCGTGAGGGCGGCGATCATCGCCTGCCGGGCGGCCGTGACGAGCGGGAACGGCGCGATCGGTGAGCTTTTTTAGGGGAAAGGTCAACGTATGAAAGCGATTCTGTTCAGGAGTGTCCTTGGGGTGGGGTTGGCCAGCCTGATGGCCGGCTGCGTCTCTCCATCGGGCCAGCCGGACAACACCGCCACCGGCGCCTTGGTCGGCGCGGGAACCGGCGCGGCCATCGGCGCCCTCGCCGACCGGCGTGCCCCTGGTGTCGGCGCGCTCATCGGCGCGGCTGCGGGAGCCATCGCCGGCGGTCTGATGGGGCACAGCGCCGACGAACAGCAAGCTGCCTACCGAGCCCGGTATTTCCCTCCCCCTCCGAAGCCTCCGCCGTCGATCGCTGACATTAAAACAATGACCAAGAACGGCCTGAGTGAGGAGGTCATCATTTCTCAGATCACCAGCACCCGCGGAGTGTATCACTTGGACGCCAATTCGCTGATCGACCTCAAGAACTCGGGCGTCAGCGAGAAGGTCATCGCCTGCCTGGTGAACTCCGAGACGACCGTGGCCATGATGCCTTCACCTGGGATTCGCGCCGAGGGCTACCTCGTCGCTCCCACGACGGAACACGTTTGGGTCGGTGGCGAGTGGACTTGGAATGGCGTCGCTTGGGTTTGGGTGGGTGGCCGCTGGGTTCTCCCCCCTTTCCCGCATGCGGTGTGGGTGCCACCCTACTGGGCGCACGGGGTCAACGGCTGGTATCGAGTCGGCGGTCGTTGGCGCTAACTCCGGACCATTCTCGGGGACGCTCCGGTGGACACCGCCGGTTTGTGGCCCGTCAGGAGGAGCTGTTAAGGACCAAGGGAGCCGGGCCGCGAGCGGGGGAATTCGGGATTGAAGTCCCGCCTCGCGGCTGGCACAATGGGGGCGTTGGCTTGCGACTGGAATCCCCCTCGGATGGCGCTGACGGTTCAGCGTTGAGCAGAATGCGGGCGGGGGGGGTGGTTGGCTGGCCGGGAGTTAGCATTTATGAGTCCAGATGAGACCGTTTCAGCCGGGCAAACCCCGGCGGTGGGTGGGGCGGCCGCCGCGTGGCGGCAAATTGTCGCGAAATACCATCGCCCCGCCGTTTCACGCGCGGTGTGGCAAATGGCGAACACGCTGATCCCCTATGGCGTGCTCTGGTACCTCATGTACCTGAGTCTCTCTATCTCCTATTGGCTGACCGCCGCCCTTGTGCTCTTGGCGGGGGGATTTCTGGTCCGGGTCTTCATCATCTTCCACGACTGCGGTCACGGCTCCTTTTTCAAATCGCCGGTGGCCAACGATGTGGTCGGCATCATCACTGGCGTCCTCTGCTTCACCCCCTACTACCGGTGGCGCTGGGAACACTCGGTGCACCATGCGACGTCCGGAGATCTGGATCGCCGCGGGACCGGCGATGTCTGGACGCTTACCGTTCAGGAATACATGGAGGCATCGAGTTGGAAGCGCCTCGCGTATCGTTTCGCCCGCAACCCGGTGGTTCTGTTTGTGATCGCCCCGTTGATCCTCTTCCTGCTTATCGAGCGGCTGCCCTCGGGGAAGGGGGGAACCCTCGATCAACTCTCGGTTTATTGGACCAATCTGCTGCTGTTGGCGATCGTGGCGGTGATGGGCTGGCTCATCGGTTTCAAGGCTTACCTCATCCTCCAACTGGCGGTAATGGGCGTGGCCGGCTCGGCCGGCATCTGGCTCTTTTACGTCCAGCACCAGTTCGATGGGGTTTATTGGAAGCGCCGGAGCGAGTGGGATTACGCCACTGCGGCATTGCAGGGAAGCTCGTTCTACAAGTTGCCCCGGGTGCTCCAGTGGTTCACCGGGAACATCGGTTTCCACCACATCCACCACCTGAGCCCTCGCATCCCCAACTATCTCCTTGAGGAGTGCCATCGTTCGGAACCGCTGTTCCAAGCGGTGCGGCCCGTCACCCTGCTCACCAGCCTCAAGGCATTCTCCTACCGGCTCTGGGATGAGCGCAGCGGCAAATTGGTAGGGTTCCGTGCGGCTCGCCGCCTTCGTCGGGAGTACGCCGGGGCTTCGGCCAAACGGGCTTGACCCTCCCAGCACCGCGGCCGGCCGCGGTGCCCGCACCGGGCGCGCCTGCTACTGGCGGATCAGCGCCGTCAGGTCGTAATGATCAAAGTGGACGGTGTCGTAACCGGTCGCCCGCACTTGGATCGCGGATGCCGGAGCGGCGGCACTGAGTTTGGCGGCTGACTTCGTGGGCACGATCAGAATCCGTGGCCCCGGACGGGCCCAGAACTCGGCGGCCTTCTCCGGACGGAGGAACTCGACGTAGTTGGTCACGGTTTGGCGGAATTCCCAAACGACGCTCGGTTCGTTGAACCCGGCCACGCCGATCGGCATCTCCGGGCGGGCATGCGGGCGCACGCCCTGCCAGAGGTTCGCCGCGATGGTCCGGGAGCTTCCCCACCCAAAGCCTCCCAAGGTGACCGCGAGTGCCAGGACCGCCATTCCGCAGGTGCCGCAGGCCAGTGTCCGCCGCCAGCCAGGGAACTGGGCTGTCTGGCGTGCCAGCCAGAGCGCCAGGCAGGGGAAGGCTGGGAGGGTGTAATGGGGCAGTTTGGTCCTCACGAGGCAGAAGACCCCGAAAACCAAGCCCGCTTGCACGAGCAGATACCAGCCGAGCGGGTCCTGTTGCCGTCCCGGCCACCAGGCACGCAATCTGGCCGGCACCCAGAAGGCCCAAGGGAAAAAACTGAGAAAAAAGGTGAGAAAATAGAGCGGCAGCGTCAGGGTGTAGCCCAACCAGCCCGATCCGCCGTGGCCCTCCATCACGTCGAACGAGCGCTGGATCACGTGGCGTCCGATCCCGACGCGGTAGAACTCCCCGTGAGTCGCCAGCAGCGCCGGGACACCCCACAGGGCGACCCCGGCCAGCGCCGTGGCGACGCAGGCACCAAGGAGCGGCCACGAGGCTTGGAATTCGGCCGGGCGCAAGGCCCGCCCCAGAATCAGCCCCCCCAGCGGCAGCCAACCGACCGGGCCCTTGGCCAGGAAACCGAGGCTCAGGCTCGAGGCGAACATCGCGGCCCATGCCATCCGTCGCGCCCCCTCCCGCCGGCTCAACTCCCAAGCCGTCCAGTTGGCGGTAGTGACGAAAAAGACCATGGCCATGTCTGCCACCGCCAGGCGGCCGTGCACCAGGACCTGCAAACAGGTCAGCCAGATGAGCGCGGCGGCGAAGCCGGTTTCGGTACTGCTGGTGCGCCGCCCCCAGCAGAGGAGCGCGAGGGCCGTTCCGACCGTGAAAAACACTGAAGGGAGGCGGGCGGCGAAGGCGGATTCTCCCAGCAGGCGGTAGCAGCCCATCTGGCACCAGTAAATGAGCGGGGGCTTGTCGAAGCGGTAGGCACCGTTCAACCAGGGGACCACCGCATCGTGGCGCTGCAGCATTTCGCGGGAGGCCTCCGCAAAGCGCGGCTCGTCCCGATCCATAAGCGGGAGGATCCAAGTGCCGCTGAGCAGCAGGACCAGTCCCAGGAGCAGGATGGAGAGGGCGGGCTTGGCGGACAGCCTCGACAGGAGGGACTCCATACGGACCGGCAGTCTAGTGGGTGGCCCAGGGTTGTCCATTTTTTTGCAACCTCGGGGCGTCGCCCCCGCCAAAGTCCGGCTTGCGGAACGGTGCTGCCCGGGAACATAATCCCGCATGGAATCATCGGGCCCGCTGTCCCCCCCCTGTCTCGCACCCTCCGGCAGGGCTGCGGGGGCGCGCGTCGGCGCTGGCCTGACCATGGCGGCCCTCTTGGCAGCCGGCACTCTGGTACTGGTGGTGATCGGGTTCGCGCTCGATGACCGGGTGGCCACCACGTTGGAACTCAAGGCGGGATCGCCCTGGGCGGACTTCGCCGACTGGTGTTCGACGGCCGGAGAGGGGTGGGTGATCGCCGCGGCGGGAGCGCTGGCAGCGGGTTGGCTCGCTTGGACCGGCCGTGCCAAACTCGCTCGTGTGGCCTTGGCGGTCATGGCTGCTTCCTTGCTTGCGGGTGCCACGGCAACCGTGTTGCGCACACTGATCAGCCGCACGCGACCCCACGCCAGGGCGGAACAGGGGTTTTACTGGATGCGTTACCGGGGTGCCTGGGTGGCCGGCCGCTACGAGTTTGGTTCATTTCCTTCCGGCCATACGGCCACGGTGGTCGGTCTGGTCGCCGCCCTCTGGATGGTTAACCGGCGGGCGGGCCTTTGCGCCGTACCCTACGCCGGTCTTGTGGCCTGGTCGCGGATCGCCCAAGCCAACCACCACTTTTCGGATGTGGTCGCGGCGTCGCTGCTTGCCCTCTGGTCCGCCCCCGGGTTCTTCTCCCTGTCGATCCGACTGATGGCCGCGGGCAGGTCCGGGCCGGCACTCTCCCCGCCCGCCGGTCACGTCGGCGATGGTGCCGGGGGTCATCCCGGCCAGGACCGCTCCTCGGGCGATCCCCGCGCCGGCGGAGGCCCAGCCGCGCTCCCGCGTCTGAGCGTGGTCGTACCCAGCTTCAACGAAGAGGGGAACTTGGAGCCGCTGATCGGGGCCATCCAGAAAGCCCTGGGGCCGCTGTCAGTTTCGTGGGAGGTGGTCGTGGCCGATGATTGCAGCACCGACGGGTCGTGGGGCGTCCTCCGCCGCCTGGGGGCGGCCGATCCACGGATCCGGGGGGTGCGGCTCGCCCGCAACTCGGGCCAGTCCGCCGCCCTGTGGGCAGGCGTGCAAAGCGCGCGGGGTGCGGTGATCGCCACCATGGATGCAGACCTGCAGAACGTTCCTGACGACCTGCCGGGGATGCTGGGAGCCCTGGCGGGCTGCGACTGCGTGTGCGGCACCCGAATCGCCACCCGGAAGCACGGGGACTCGATCGTCCGACGCCTCTCCTCGCGCATCGCCAACGGGGTGCGCAACTGGATGACCCGCGAGTCGGTCACGGATTCCGGCTGTGGTTACCGGGTTTTTCGGCGGGAGTGCGCCGCCAACCTGAAGTACTTCCGGGGCATGCACCGCTTCCTGCCGACCCTGTTCCGGATCGAGGGCTGGCGCGTGGCGGAGGTCCCCATCACCCACCGCCCCCGGCTGAGCGGGCGCACGCATTACGGCGTCTGGGATCGCCTGCTGACGTCGAGTTACGACCTCATGGCCGTTCGCTGGATGCAGCGGCGCATGTTCCCGTTCCGAATCCAGGAGTCGTCGAACCTTCCGTCCCCGCCCCGCAACACCCCTTCCTGACGGCCGGCCGTGGGTCAGCCGCCCGCGCCCGGCGGGGTTTTTCCTTTTCTTCGCCCGAAAGCGCGCTATCTTGCCGCCTGATATCGGCCGCGACGGGAAGGCTGGACGTGCCGGGAACGCCCGCCCGCTTGACCGCCCCGGGAGGCCGCCACACTCAATGGACGCAGCGCACATAAGAAACTTCAGCATCATCGCCCACATTGACCACGGAAAGACCACGCTTTCCGACCGGTTGTTGCACCGAACGGGAACCATCGCCACCCGCGAGATGGAGGATCAACTGCTCGACTCGATGGATTTGGAACGCGAGCGGGGGATCACCATCAAGGCCCACCCGGTGACGATGCGGTACGAGGCCAAGAACGGCGAGACCTATGAGCTGAACCTCATCGACACTCCGGGCCATGTCGATTTTTCCTATGAAGTTTCCCGGAGCTTGTGCGCGTGTGAGGGGGCCGTTCTGATTATTGACGCCGCCCAGGGGGTCGAGGCGCAGACCGTCGCCAACGTCCATCTGGCGATGAAGCAGAACCTGACCATCATCCCGGTGATCAACAAGATCGACCTGCCGCACGCCAACATCCCACTGGCGCGCCAGCAGCTCGAGGACATTCTGGCGATTCCGGGCGATTCGGCGATCCTGGCCAGCGCGAAGGAGGGAATCGGCATTGAGGAGATCCTGGAGGCTATCGTCGCGCGCATCCCCGCACCGAAGGCCACCGTCGCGGGGATGATGCAAGCGCTGGTGTTTGACAGCTACTTCGACACCTACAAGGGCGTCGTCATGCACGTGCGCATGTTCTCCGGCGAGATGCGTCCGGGCATGCAGGTGAAGCTGCTTCATTCCGGGAAGAGTGTCGAGGTCAAGGAGGTGGGGAGCTTCAACCCGAAACCTTATCCGCGCGACAAGCTCATGCTGGGGGAGACCGGGTACATCACCGCCAACATCAAGAGTCCCAAGGAGATTCGGATGGGGGACACGATCACCGACACGAAGCACCCGGCGCCCCCGTTGCCCGGCTTCAAGGAGATCCACCCGATGGTGTTCAGCGGGATTTACCCGATCAACACCAGCGATTATGAGCACCTGAAGGCGAACCTCGGCAAGCTTCAGTTGAACGACTCCGCCTTCGTTTACCAGGCGGAAACTTCCGTGGCGCTCGGGTTCGGCTTCCGCTGCGGGTTTCTCGGCCTTCTGCACCTCGAGATCGTCCAGGAGCGGCTGCGCCGCGAGTACGGGATGGACATCATCGCCACCTATCCCAGCGTCGTTTATCAGGTTCACCTGACCGATGGCAGCATGAAGGAGGTCGACAACCCCGCCTTTCTCCCCGAGGTCACCTACATTGAGTCGATCATGGAACCGACGGTGAAGGCCTTCGTCATCTGCCCGAACGAGTACATCGGCGACATGATGGCGCTCATCTCCGAGAAGCGCGGGAACGTGGACCACACCGAGACCCTCGATGCCCGGCGCGTGATGCTCACTTCGATCATCCCGCTGAACGAGATCCTGATCGACTTCCACGACCGCATCAAGAGCACCACCCGCGGCTACGGTTCGATGGATTACGAACACGCCAGCTACCAGCAATCTGAGATGGTGAAGCTCGACATGCTGGTCAACGGCGAATCAGTGGATGCCTTCTCGTGCATCGTGCACCGCGACAAGGCGGAGAGCCGCGGCCGCGCCCTCGCCGCGAAGCTGAAGGAGGTCATCCCGCGCCAGCAATACGCGGTGGCGATTCAGGCGGCCATTGGCGGCAAGATCGTCGCCCGCGAAACCGTCGGATCTTTGCGCAAGGACGTCACGGCCAAGTGCTACGGCGGCGATATCTCCCGCAAACGGAAGCTCCTGGAAAAGCAAAAAGAGGGCAAGAAGCGCATGAAGGCGTTCGGCAGCGTGAACATTCCGCAAGAGGCCTTCATCGAAGTGTTGAAGGCCTGATCCTTCCCCTGATTGGTTATGACGATCCAATGGTTCCTCTCCCCTGCGGTGCGCCAAGCCACGGCCATGCGCAACCATGTCGAGAAACTGCTCAACCACCAGCGTGACATCCTGCCCGCCGAGAACATCCAGAGGCTCGATGCCGCCATTGGGGAAATCCACCAGTCCATCCGGGATAATGCGGGCAAGGCCGCCTTGGAGGAGCAGATGCACAAGCTGGAGGCGGCG
>Ga0182030_10019360_pt1 | contig 12965 bp, 36 predicted proteins | sample 812S3MmetaG_FD_121299 | JGI IMG/M metagenome (GOLD analysis project Ga0182030, IMG submission 121299) | Permafrost microbial communities from Stordalen Mire, Sweden - 812S3M metaG (Illumina Assembly) | ecosystem: Environmental > Terrestrial > Soil > Wetlands > Permafrost | place: Sweden... | reverse complement strand
TAGCAATATAACTGGCAATAATGCTCTTACCATTTCCATTACCAGGAGAGAAAATATAAAGGTTGTTACCATCTTCTAAGACTCTAGGATTAGTAATGTATTCAGTGACCTTGGCTTGAATTTCTGCAACATTAGTAGCACCCACCAAATCTTTAATCTCCCAATTCCTATATAGCTTTGGAAGTACTGTTCTTACCAGATGACTCATTTCTTTTCTCCTCGTTTAGCCTTAAGTTTAGCTCTCCATTCAGCCCTAACTTTTTTACGCCATTCTTTGTCACTCTTATTATAATCTTTTTGAGTCTCATTCAATTCCTTCTCAACCTCTTTATATATTGTGCTGTCCTCATTCCACCAGCTATATTTAGACTTGGTATCCCATTTCAAATTCTCTGTTACGAAGCCATTCTTCTTTACTCCACGCATCACAACAGGAGAAAAATTATCCAGATATCCAGATTCCTTCCAAGCCTCAAACAATTCATTATAGGTTGCATCATCAATAGTCCACAGCTTAAATTCATCCCAAGGAGTAATAGGCAGCTTCCATGCTTTGGCATACTTTCTAATAGCATTCCAAATAGCGTGAGCATGACCAACAAAGGCCAACGATTTAGTTTTCAGCTTAGCCAAAATTTCCTCTTTATGTAGTATATACCAAGTTCGAGCTTTTGTCAAGCGTTCTTTTCGTTCTTTTAAATACTTTGCACGAAAATAAGCCTGAAGCTCTTTCTTGTGATCCTGATAGTACTTCTTCTGATATTCGCTTCTATCTTGTGACAAATTAGGTCCTATTGTAAATGTTTATAAAGAAATACAACTATACCTATTAGATGTATATAACTACAATAGTAATATAGATGATTCCTTTACAAACAGAAATCTTAACTACTCTTAATATTCCTCTTATCCTGTCTCTCTTTCCTTGCTGAAACCTTTTCTAAATATTGGAGTGTATCACCTTTCTTAAGCAGCCATAGTTCAGTTGTAGTAAGTCCTTCAGGAAGTTTCCTTACTAATTCATATCTACCTCGTGAAATATATTTTAAATATCCTCCACGCATTAATTGATTACGTTCAGTGTCCATCGTCCCTGAGCAAATTCCAGAAAGCTTACCAAATAAAATTAGATCCTTTCGGGTATATTGATATCCGATCTCTTTACTATTAACATAGTCTCTAACGAGAGCCCACTTACTTTTCATATGCCTTCATCTCCAAAAATTCTAGATTATCACTAGGAATATATTCATTACATGGGCAAGGAACTGTGTGAGTTGAATACCATTTACTAATCATGCAACTACCCTTTCTATTATGGTGCCAAGTAACATTATCCCCACAGCGGCAAACATTCTTAAATGGTTTCACTTAAGCCTTCTAAGTACTTAAGATTATCTGCCTGATAGTTGCTGCATCGACAAGCATGTGTTGCCTCGACGGTAAGTTGATAACCGCAGAACTTAAATATATTAGTCTCTTCTATAGCATGTATTCCAGCTGGATGTCCACAGGTACAAGGGAAATCAAGATCTAGCACTTAGCTGCTCCAAGTACTTAAGGTTATCTGGTACAAAATCATTACAATTGCAAATAGAATCCATATTATGATACCAAACATCCTTTACACAAATAGCATCTTTATACTCAATACATATCCTACCTATACTTTTATACTCCTTAAGTGCATCCTCTTTTGATATATGCATCTTGTTTCTATGTCCACATTTACATAAGAAATCTATTTTCATATCCTATCTCTTGCTTCTTCCAATGCCTTAAGTCTTATTACTTCATCATGCAAAGATTGAATAGCATCATCATGATCGCTGACCCATTTATTTGTAGCAGCAAGAGTATCCTCATCCTTATCTATTCGATTCTTTAAATGAGTGCTCCAAGTAACCAGGCTTCCAATAATAGTAGCACAAATAGAAAGAATTGTCCAGTATTTTGTTGCGAATTTAATTATTTTATTCATTGATCTCTTTCAGAAATTTCTGCATCAGCCTGTTCATTTTCACAATGTACAGAGCAATATTCCCAAGGATGTACAGCACTAGAACATTCACAACAATAGTGTTGACCACAATTCAAACATAAATTAATTGATTTGCTGCTCATTGACCTCTTCCTCCCCGTTAAATTTTTCTTTATACTCGCGGCACAGACATAACGTTGGTGACTCACAGATCTTCTTACCTGGAGCACATGGACAGGAGCCTGTATGGACCAAAAGATCGTGACCACAGCGTCTACAATTTGGTTTATCCATTTCCCTCTTCCTCCATCATAGACAAATATTCTAAATACTCCAGGGAATCCGTTGGAACATATCTGCCACATTCACCCCTACGACCTGCAGGATTACAAATGCAGCCTTTGAGAAAGCCTCTTACTTCCGAGTCACCTGGATGATGACAAGCACACTTACGACAAAAGCTTTTAAATGGGGGAACCCTTCTTATATCTGTCATACCAACTGCTTCTTTTAACTTATGCTGCCAACTCATAGATTACAGGAGCTTGAGCAATGCCAATCCCAATGCTCAGCATGGTATTTATGCCTATTACAAAGATAATAGGTTCTAAATAAAGTATCCCGAATGGGAACAAAGATCTCATCACAATCTCTATGCTCACACATTCTAATAAGCTTTCGAAACCAGATAGGTAGTTTATTAATCAAATCAACCTCCATCGTTCTCTACATCATAAGTATAGTCATCTATCTCTGGTAGCTCATCCGTTGCTTCTCCACACTCTACACAACGATCCTTCATACCAATCTCAGTTCCATCAGCTTGATAAGAAATAGTTCTATCAAACCAAAGATCTGTCTCTTTCTTGCACCAAGAGCAGAAATATCCTGGAGCATCTTCTACTTTCCGAGCCATCTCTTCATTAAAATCCCCATCTTTCCAGCCCATATTAGCTCCTCTATCCTTCTTTTGGGAAGGGTCTACGGTATGTCAATAAATCTTCTGTCTCAATAATGAACTCTTCTTTAGAAAGAGTATCCTGGATATTCCACCAATCTTTAGCCTTTGTTTCATACATGACCATATAGACATGATCATCACACTCATAGCACTGGCCAAATTCTATCTTATTCTTTTTCATAGATATCCTAATATACCTCTTTCTAATTACTTTGTCAATGCCTTTTTTTTCGTATGCTTATGCTTCTTCAGTTCTTGGGTGCAAAGCTGCTTACCATATACTACTCCTTCATAATAACCTAGTGCTTCACCATCATGCAGCCCAAATTTATACATACAGTCTAAAGTAAGCTGCATATTGTGGCTATGCTGATATCTTATCTTACCATCCATTAAACCCCTATTGTATAAATAAAGATTGGTAGAAAGCAATACTAAAATTAAACCAATTAATGCAATTGCTGTTTTCATTGTATCTCCGCTAATAGTTTATTAACCTTTGCTTCCAGCTTATCAAGTTTCTTAGTATGATTCTCTTGGTAATAATTCACAGCATTTCGCTCTGACCAATATTTCCCGCCGAAACCAAATTTGCCTTGAAATCTATATTCCCAACATGGATATTCTTCTTTTAATCCATGAACTTGAACAAAATTGTCCCTCATAGACTCAGAAGCACCTGCTTCCTTTACCAGGATATCATAAACCTTATTAGCAAACTCTTCTGTTAATCGCTTACCGTTCATTTAATCTCTTCTTTCTTAATAGGGTAAATCCTTTTAAGTGTCTCATGATCTGTATACTCATTCTCCTGCAGCCACACTCCACGCTCAGGGGCAATACCATCCATTGTATTTCCCCAGCATCCCTCAGAGAAATAAACAGTAATCTCCCTTCTCCATTGAGAAATACTTTGCCAAGGAAAAATCTCAGTGAGCATACGACATGCATCAGCTACAGAATAAGCCCCTAAAAAGAGATGACCTTTGCAATCCCAATTACGCCCATTCCAAATTTTAAGAACCTTTGGCTTCTTAACCATTTAAATGTTCCTTCAACTGATTCACATCATAATGCAGCACTTCCTGCTTAGAGCCTTCAGGCAAATTACTGAAATACTTATCTAACTTCTCCAAAAGGATTATAATAGCTGGAGCTTCATCTGCAAGCTTCATCTTCGGTACATGAACAGGCTTTGATTCTGGCACATGATCTGTCACATCCCACTCAATACCCTTAAATTTGGTTAAACGGCAAGGACGCTGCCCTACCTTTTGAATTATCCCCATTCTTTCAAGCTCTGCGAACCTGGGATCAACAGAATGCCTCTGGTAATCAGGCAAGAACTCATTCCACGCTTCACCCTGAGTCAAGGGACCATTATTATAAAGAACATCATACACCTTAGCTTGCAGCCCAGTGAGGAACCCATTGGTATGAAGAGTGTTATAAGCTTCTACGCTAGTATGTCTCATTAGGATGCCTTGTATAAGCAAACGTGATACTGAGGTTCATTTTTCTTGGCTTTATTGAAACCATTACATTTCTTATGAACCACACAATAAAACTTTTCTTTTAAAGAAATCTTTTTCATGTTTGTTGCCTCCCTTTCCATACTACAGTCTATCATACTTATCTAGTCTTGTCAAGGGTTATTTTTCTGTTCCTCTAAAGGTTTTGTTTAGAAGAGCTGCATGTTTCAATGCTTCTTCCAGATCAATTACATCAACCCCAAGATACTCAGCCAGTCTCTTAAGGATACCATCACCTTCAAGCATTCGTGTACCGCATGGATCAAAGGGCATTGTTATTTCTCCTTAGTAACTGCCGTCATTAAAATTAAGCTGATTATCATCCAACCAGCGGCCCTCCAAATGAGTATCTGGATCATAGCTTTCATCAATCCAGTTCACCAAGCCACGTTCAAAGGCTGATATGCGCTTCGTACCTGGAGCCCTAAACTTAATTGTCTTAGGCTCTGGTACTCTTGGAAATGCACCCTTCTTCTTAGCCATAATATCTCCCTATTAATTAGAACCCAGCTCTATCTTTAGTCCAACTATTATCTACTTGACGAGTATACTTTACTGCTCCCAATGGTCCATAAATCAATATTCGATTCTCATTAAGCAACTTATAATCAAAACTATTCTTAGCTACTTCATCATAGATATCTACTAGACTAAGATAGGAATCTTTCATTCTATTTTACCTTTCTAACCATAACTGTATCTCCATGTTTCTTCTTAGCTTTGGCTAAGGCTTGCTTCTCATCCTCTGCTTCTATAATGTCAACCCTGTTCCATCCACCAGCGATTGTAGGGGAATCAGGTACAAATACCTTATACTTCATATTACACCTCTATCTTAAGCAGCCCTCCCAAAAGCCTCAGCAATGGCCTCTGGTGACGGTTTCACGACCTCTTCAGCTGTCTGGGTCCTCGTTATAACCTTCCACAAGTTCATAGGCTTAAATGCTGCAACAGTAATATGGCTCACCAATGTTAAGGTTAGGATATTCATTGTTATTTCCTCCTAAGTAAGTCTACCAGATAATGGTTATCTTGTCAAGACCTATTTTACATTAAATTAATTGCTTCTGCCATTTCTCTAATAGCTGCATGTTTACTAGTGAGTGCTACCTTTCCAAATAGCAGCCTATCATGTTCAATTCGATTAATAAGCATATCCTGATAAAAATTATTATTCTCTTCTTTTAAATAATCAATCTCAACCTGCTGCTCATCAATAGAACGTTCCAATAGACTAATATACTCATACATTAGATTAAATTCTTTAATTATTTGTGTCTGATCCTTTCTCATATTCTACCTCCAAGTATTTTAAATTGTCTTGTTTATACCAACTACATTCACAAGAAGATACTAAACATACACTATATATTTCACCTTGATTATTCGGAGCATGGAAATGTATAGCTTTTGCATCTCCACAGACACAAAAAATATCATTCTTCATTACTTGATCTCTCTTTCCATTCTTCTCCAATATCTAAATATACTGTAATAGACCCATGACAAATAATGCATTCATATATCATTGATCCATTCCCTTCCTGCAAAAATCTAATAGGACTACTCTTCCTGCACCAACAATTATTAAATTTCATCAGATTACACCCCACCATCAGAGCTAAATATCTATCCAATAATCTTCCTTCCAAAATCATGAATGTACCAAATAACCATCAGAGCCCATGTTAAGGGAATAGTGATAATAGCAATTATACTTAAGATCAATCCTATTACAATTGATATGGGAAGAGCAATTATACCAACTAAGAATCTTTTAAGATATAACATTTTTAGTTACTCCTCTTCAAACGTCAACACATTTTCTTACCTGTATAGTAAATAACCTATCTTTTCTTATTTATCCTACCCTAATAAGTAACAATAGTGTCCTCTACTTGTCAATGCCTATCCTGTTGTCACTTACGTAAGGGCTTACATCAACTATTTCTGGATCTTATGTCAAGTCTCTCATTGACACACACTCTTCTAAATATTTTAAATTATCCCTTTTATAATTAAGACATACATTTCCATAAAGTGTCTTACATCTAATTATCTCTTGCAGCATAGAATCATAAATCTCTTCAGAAAAAGGTTGACCTATAAAGTTCGCTATCTCTGGGTGGGTAAACTTAGGGCCTCCACAATTTTGGCAAATCTCATCCATTGTTATACCGTACAATATAGGATCTAAGCCTACAAATATTTAAATATAAACTAGCTACCTCACCTTCAGATACATGAATCTTTCTCTTCCCAATAATTAGAAAGAATCTACACCTATTCTTATCTCTCTTCCTGGTCTCTTTAGCTTTGGTTATTTTAATCATATTCTATCTCTAAATCATCCAGTTCTTTTTTAACCTCCTCAAGACGTTCTTTAAGCCCTCTTTCCAAACCGCGAAGTGTTGACTGTTCTAATTGATTGTTATCAAGTTCATCCTGAATCATTTCTAATTCATTAAGCAATTCATCTACTTTATCGTTATTCGGATCTTTCATTGTTATTTATCTCCCTTAAAATAGTTCAACTATAATTTTCAATATAGCAAATCCTACCAACAAGCTAATAAAGATATCTACTTCAGTTTCAGTAAACATTATTTTCTATCTCCCTTTCCAAAGATTTACTTTCTAAATACTCTAAATTTGTTATCTTCTTATCCTGCATTAATTGAGGAATATTTAATTCTGAAACATTTTTCCCATGCACAACATAAATGCCAGTATTGTCTTGAAATTTAATTGCAAAGTCATTTAAATTATGATTTCTTCCATTGTTATCTAAATGGATCTCTTTAGGATGTTCCATTAAAATAGCAACACCTTTAAATGTAAAGAAATAAGATACCTCCAGCAGGGCAACCCATAGATCCAACTTTTCAATATCATATTTATTATATTTTATTCCGAGAACCTCATTACAATATTTAAAAAAAGGAATCCAATTGGCATTATGTTTACCCCAAAAGAGGGATGAGTCAAGGGATGAGTCAAGGGATGAGCGAAGGGATGAGTAAAGGGATGAGTCAAGGGATGAGTAAAGGGATGAGTAAAGGGATGAGTAAAGGGATGAGTAAAGGGATGAGTCAAGGGATGAGTAAAGGGATGAGTCAAGGGATGAGTCAAGGGATGAGCGAAGGGATGAGTCAAGGGATGAGTCAAGGGATGATTTTTTATCCTTAGCTAAATTAATAAGTTCTGTAATGCTTCTAACCCAAAAGATTATAGGCTCTTTCTCATTTATTAATTTATACATTCTCTTGATAGATTTCTCAGCAACAGGCTTATTAGAAAGAGTAGTAGATAAACCTTTAGCTAAATAATTATTATAATACTCTTGAATCTTAGCTTCCTGCTCAGATGTTAATTTATCAATCACTTGGAATCCTTCCTCCAACCTTTATTAGTTAGAGTTTGGAGTAGTAGATAAATATCATTTGGTGCAGTAGAAGTGATATCATACCCATTCCACCATGGAGAATAATTTAAATCTTTAAGAGCCTCCATCAAAACTTCTTCCTGTTTATTAGGTTCATACATTGGAATTACTCTCCTTTCTTTTTATCACTACCAGTTAAAAACATAGCAGCATTTGCCAAATGCCATCCTTCTTTCTCTACTAGAAATCTATTGCCTTTCCAATTACCCATGCGATAATAAATATCTAAGGCAGCTTCATACCTCTGAACCTTATCTTCTAATTCTCTTACATACTTATTAATATCGTAAGAATTCATTATAATTATCCCCTTCTCGATAAATTCTTACCAAGATATTTTCTAATTAATTTTAAAAGTTTCTTTTCACTTGGATACAAGTCAACATCATTGCTATCAGGAAAATTGCATTGAGCACAATCCAAGAAATTAATAAAGTCTGCTTCTAATTCCTTTGGAATAATTAGTTTTTTCATTATGAATTACCTCCCTTAGCTTCATCTGCCTTAATCTCTTCTGTGATTTCTTCTAATGCAGAGAGTGCCTTAAATAGCTCAGCTTTGATCTGTCTCAGTCCTTCCATACCTTCATGCTTATAGGCTGCACGACAAGCCCTACGCATGTCAATCTCATTTTCTAAATCAAACATAGAATTAGACATTAGGCTTATCTTCCTTTACAAAAGGGTCAAGCACTTCATAAAGATGATCAATAACATTCTTAGGAACTACATCCCAATTAATTGTTTCAGTTACATATTTCTTAATTTTAAATCTTTTATTTCTAAGTAAAATAGCTTCAATCTTTTCAGGAGTAGCTTCATAGATCCATTTTGTTTCCCAAGTACCTGTACCAATTGATCGACCATCCTTTAATCTATATTTATGCTCATATGTACTAAGGCCCAAAGTGACAAGAACCTGAGTTTTAGTAAGTCTAGAAACTAATCCAACAACATCTCCTCCAAAAGCATTATTACCACTTATAATAACCCTATCCCCAACTTTAAGATTCTGCAGCCAAAGATTATCGCTCATTATATTCTCCCTTAGAATACTTTAATCCACAAACGATATTCGTCTGAGAAATCATATAACCTTTCCCAAACGTCATCAAAATCATCCTTAGAAGCTGTCAAATCTTCTGAAAGACCCTCTAATTCATCAACAAACTCATCCCGATTAAAATTAACATCCTCATCTTTAAAGTCAATTTTAGAAAGTCTTTTAGCGGTTACTGAGGCAAGCTGTTGAATTGTAATTTCATCTTTTTCAGCTTGCTGCCATTCTATTTTGACATCTAAAGTGTGGTTCCATTTATTCATGTTTTGTTACCTCCCTTTCCATACTTCAGTATAACATACTTATCTAGTTCTGTCAAGGGCTAATTTGAAACTAGTGTACCTCACGTTTGCTAATTTCTTTTTCTAAAATAACTGTACGATCAACTATCTCTTTAACTCCATAAAGAGCAGAAAATTTAACCATTGCATTGCCAACACTTTCATCTTGTTCAGCTATAGTTGTTGATTTAGTTGCCTCCGCAGCTTCAGCTATTGCAGTCATCATAGGAAGATACAAAGCTCGGTACTGTTTTTTATAACTCGCTAATTCATCTTTTAATTGCTCTAAAGTTGCGGAATGAACAAAGTTTGTAAATTTTATAGCTCCTGCTATCAGACATTCTTTTTGATATTCCTTAGTTTCCTCATGGTATTTTTTAAAGAATCCATCTGCATTATTTTCTGGCACATTCATTTTTAATTCCTCCCTTTCTTACTTCTTACCTACTTAAGTATAACAGGAGTAGATAACTTTGTCAAGGGCTATTTTAAGGGTGTATTATCATCCACAATCCTAATCAAATCAGCCTCAACAGGGTGAATAGATTGTTGTGCATTATAGAATCGTTTTACTACTTCATCAGGCACTCTTTTCTCCCTTGCCGCATTTCGGGCAAGCAGAGTTTCAAGCTTTAAATCGAAATAGATAACACTGCATAAGGCACCATTTTGTCTGCCAATCTCAAGTAATACTTTGCGTAAACGTCTCGTAGGATTCGTGGCATCAATAAGCACATTCTGCCTATCCTTCATAGCTTTTCTAAGTTCTCTTTCCTGCCAGCCAAATATTTGGCCATTTTTACTCTGATCATTAATATTCCCACAAACCTCTTTTCGTCTATCATCCATGCTGATAACTTTTAGACTTGGGTAGTTCTTCTGTAATTGTTCTCTCGTTGTTGTTTTACCCGCTCCTGGGGCTCCTACCATTAGCATAAGTTGAAAGGGGGGAATAGGCTTACCCATCATCTCTCTAGCCTCATCATAAGTTTCGTCAGATTCAGGAGCATCATTCATTAGAATATTCCATCTAGCCAAAGAGTAGGAAGCGTTATCCAAATGTACAGCTAGGGGTATACGGTATTGCTTCTTCCAGATTCCTATGTCCTGACAGTTTTGTTTGAACTCTTCCAAAGCCATCATACCCGTTTTCATATCAGGTGCTGTACGACCTAATGTATCCGCTTGAGAAAGAAGATAAAGCAGTTTGGTATTCGTTGCAAGAGAGAGCATCTTCATTTTATTTACAGTAGCCATTCCCTCAGTCATCCACATTCTAGGATGCATATGGTTCTCAATAAGACGAAGAATCTGTTCCCTACCTGCATAGGGAATCTCTGGAAAATATTTCTTTAAGAATTCATTCGCTAAGGGAACACCAGCATCATCATGGCCATAAGCTGTAATCTTATTTTTCTTCGGATTAAATATACTCGTAGGAACTTTGCCAACATCATGAAGAATAGTACCCAAGTAAAGGGCAATTTGATCTTCTATCTTAGTGATGCGTTCCTCTTCTATCAATCGAAGAACAATACCTGCAGCCATATTTGAATGTATTAAAACATCTCCTTCTAAATGATGAGGGCCACTTTGGGCTGTACTAGCCATTAATTGAAATTCAGGAATATCATCCACATATTGTAGAAGATCTACTGGCTGCAGATTAAATACTTTATCATGAAATTCTTTAACAGTTGACATTAATAGCTATCCTTGATTTCATTCTTAAGCTTTTCAATTCTGATCTGTAACTCTTTATGTTCTTTACGAAATGGTTTCATCTTTCTCCATTGGTCAATCATATGAAATACATGAGTGCCAGCAAAATAAGCTCCAAATCCAAAAGGAAATGAGAACCCTTTTAGCCAAAGAATATTTGGACGCAACTGATGAAAGCCAAATAATGCTAAAGAAAGACAAAGACCAATCCCTAAACAGGAAATAATATAGATAAGCTCATCTTTAATTCGTTTATTGTATTCCGCATAAACCATAGCGGCTGTCTCTTCAGGAACAAGTCTTGAAAGATAGCCGAGCTCTGAAAGTTTAGAAGCAACTATGAAGTCTTCACGCTCCTTCGAACCCTCTGGAAAGCTTAAAAATAACAAACGCTTACAACGTAAAAGATCTATCCTCACGAGATCAGGATCAAGGGCCATGTTAATCTACTTTCGTAAAGATTCAACTAGATGGACAATAAATGCTGCAACAACAATGAGAACAACATATCCAAGAACTACCTCGGTAACGCTTGTAGCTGCATTCAATGAATTTAGCATTGTTTAGTACCTCCTAATTATTTATTACGAACCTCAAAAATTAATTTAATTAACACGCTACACCATCCGTCATCATGCATCCATCTAGTCTCATGGCAAATTGTGCAAGTAATTTTATTCATACTTAAATCTAACATACTTATCTAGTCTTGTCAAGACCTATTTTTAATCCAGCTTCTTCTAAAATTTTACCATACCACTCTGAGGCCCATAATAGATCAATTCTATTATTTTTACTGCTATTTGTAGATCCTGTTAACCATTGTAAATTCCAAGATACATGAAGTCCTGCTACTTTCCTTCCACATAATGGAATAATATGATCCTCAGTCATACCAATAGGTTGGGTCTTTTCAAATCCTGCTATTTTATCCCAGTCAGTCCAAGCTACTACACGGAGACTACGTTTTGCATTGTGTTTAATGGATATTGCTTTTAAAATTTCAGGATGCTCTTTAGCATACTGTTTATTATGAACATCAATCTTTTCTTTATTATTAATATAGTAAAGCTGACTTTCTTTTATATGGGCAAGTCTATATTTTTCAGATCTTTTGAGTTCTTTTTCTTTATTCCTTTGTCGGTATTCAATGCCTCTTAATCGTCTGCATTCCACGCAATGACCATCTGGATCTCTACCAACGATACTTATCTTATGCCCTTTACTACATACTTGCCTAATTCGTGCATCAATTGTAACAGGAATATATTCATTTGAACATATTTTGCATTGATTACCTTTGTATCTTCCAGTTATATCCTTATCATGTCCTTTTGGACAGAATCGTGTTCTAGGTTTAGGACCTTTTCTTAACTTTGCAAGTTTTTCTTCTTTACAATCGTTACAATAACCTATATACCGACCACAAATAAAAGTATCATGTCCTCGTAAACAAAATTGTTTAAGAGGATGACCTTTCTTTGGGATCAAATATTTATATCCTAATGGTATACCCATTTTTTATTTTTTCTTTTTATCCTGTTTGTTATTCTTCACAGCAGAATTAAAATAGGCAATATGGGCTTCATGGTCTTTCTTATATCGCTTAGCAATAAATTTTGCTGCTTCTTCTATATTTACAAATGTGTGATCTTTTGGTACAAGTACAGTAGTCCATCCCATAAGTTCTTCAGTTTTTCGTCTTCGTGAAATTACAAAAACTGGAATTCCTATCTGTTCAGCATAGCACATTTCTCGCCAAGTGCCATCACTTGGATTTGAACCCGTTAATACAATCAGGGCATCGGAACGACGAATAAGAAATAAATCATGCCAGATCATAATCTCCATAATTTTTCTAGTCATGTTTAATTTAATTTTTGCTTTTTTGTATTTTCCCATAGATGCTCCTCAGCCGCGCCTGGATCGACAGCCTTTAAGCCGTATTTCAGAAACACACGAGTTGCTTCTGCCCTTTCAGCCT
>Ga0182030_10019358_pt1 | contig 12966 bp, 5 predicted proteins | sample 812S3MmetaG_FD_121299 | JGI IMG/M metagenome (GOLD analysis project Ga0182030, IMG submission 121299) | Permafrost microbial communities from Stordalen Mire, Sweden - 812S3M metaG (Illumina Assembly) | ecosystem: Environmental > Terrestrial > Soil > Wetlands > Permafrost | place: Sweden... | reverse complement strand
CGCCGGCGCCAACTCGGTATTCCCCGCGCACCGAATCCTCAGCTTTGGACCGCGAAGGAGCTGGCTCTGTTTGGCACAATGCCGGATTCGGAAATTGCCCGGCGCACAGGGCGCGGCCTGCCGGGGGTGAGGATGAAACGGCGAACCTCCGGCTTTGGGCCGTGCAATCCAGTCTGGAAGCCCTGGAAACGGGCAGAAATGGCGCTCTTGGGGAAGATGACGGATGAAGAGGTCGCGCGGCGGACTGGACATCCGCGTATGTCGGTCAAGGTCATGCGGATAAAGCTGGGCCGGCCGTATTTCAATCCACAGTACGTGGCCTGGCTGCCGGAACATGACGCCCTCCTCGGGAAACTCCCAGATCGGGAAGTGGCGCGGCGCACTGGTCACAATTTCCTCGCGACTCGGAAGCGCCGTATCAAGCGCGGTTTGCGTGATCCGTCCGTGCGGCCCGACTGGTCACCGGCTGAGGATCGTTTGTTGGGGACTGCGCCAGATGCGGAGATTGCTTTGCGAGTGCATCGCACGCTTTCTGGTGTGAAAAGCAGGCGCAAAGACCTGGGAATTTCAGCGTGGCCGCGAAGTTGAATATTGTTCGCCCCCTCGGAGTCCGGCATCGGCTTCTTTGGTGTATGCGAATGCGTGCGTCGCTTCGCTCAAGCGGCATGAGCGCCGCCTGACTGTGCTCCGGCGCGTGCGGGGTTGAATGGGTTGAACTTTACGAAACCCTAAATGCGGTCTTTGTGCTGCTGGCTGATGGCTTTTTGGCTCCTCTTCCGGGGCCTCCTTCTTCTTGCTTGGAAGCAAATGGCCCCCGCCCTTTTGGGCAGGGGCCTGGTGCAGCATGGCCGGCCTTTCCTTAGCTCTGCTCGGCTTGCCTGGCCTTTCCGCGCCTCGCCATATCCCTCAAATTATACACCTTCGTGGCATCGCTGCCGGTTTCGCGCGTCAATTTGGACTTTGGACGGTGAAGAGGCGGGCTTGGGCGGCGGCGGCGGCAAGGCGGGCGCGGTCGGTCTCGGCACGCTCGCGGGCGAGGCGGTCGCCGTCCAGGGTGGTTTCGGGGAATAGGTTGAAGGCTTCCGGGGTGAATCCGAATTCGTGCTGCGGGATTGGCGGGCGGCGGCGGTTGCTTCGTTTCATGGCAGGTGGCCGTGTCAGGCGGGTTTGGCGTCTGCGGGGAAGTAGGTCTGATACTTGTCGCGCGGGTCGCGGCGGGTGCCGGTGGCGAAGTGGCCGCACGGATGCTGCCAAGTCTGGCGCTTCCGGTTCCAATGGAATCCAAACTGTGACAGGGCGGCGGTGGTCTCCGGCGGCTGGCGGTCGTCAAACCGTATCCAAACCCACTTGCCGACTACCTGGGCCAGTTCCCAAAAGCGCGGCGTCTCGTGATAGAGCATGTCCAAGAGTTTTTCGGTGGAAAGTCCCCGGTATTTGAATCGCTGCCGGAAATCAACCCTGTGCGGTTGTTCTGGAGTGCCGGTATTTGAAACCGACGATGGCCGGACATTCGCCGGTGCTGACGCTTCAATTGTGAGATGTGTTGTTTTCATAGCTTTTTTTTTGAAACCGCTGTCCGTCACCCTGCCGTATGCTGCTCGCTTCGCCACATTGGGAGACAGCGCAGCCGCGCGCGAAGTGCATTGAAAGACCCAGCGAAAGCAAAAGACCGTGACAGTGGCGAAATGGCGAAAGGGGGACGCTGGCGCGGTTTTTGATCTCGCTGCTAAATCCCGGCTCGGTGTCGGACTGGCGAGCAGCAAACGGTGGGGTGATGGCGTGCGTAAAAAAGGCGAAGAAACACAACCTAAATGAGACCGGGCAGGCGGGTGTTTTGAAGGTTCCCGGCTCGCTTGTGAATTTCCAAAGCCGTGAGTGGAATGGAGTGTTTGGCCTGCCCGCCCGCGCAAGGGGATGGGGGCGCGGATTAGCGGGCAGGCCAAAAACGGAGTGGAGTGGCGGATTTAGAAATTGATCAAGGGAGCCTCAAGGGGGGAGCCAAGTCTTGCCGGTTTGGCGGCGTAGTCTTTGAAGGGGAAGCCAAAGCCGACAAGTCTTGGCGACGGGGAGGGGCAATGGGGCCTCTCAAGCACGAGTAATCCCAGGGCTCGGGTGGACGATTGCGAGGACGGAACTGAACCCTAAATGCTCGTTTTGTTACTGGCGGGAAAAGAAGCTGGTAATTCCGATTGCGCGGAGTTCACCGTTGAGGCTTGTTGCTTTCTTTTTTCCAACGTTTCGCAAACGGAAAAAGTCGCGTGCTCGAAGCTGGGCGAGGTTCGCAGGCGTCACCCAGCGGTTGAATTCCTGCGTCCTTTTCCGATGTAGGTCATTCATAGCCTTTGGGGTAAGGCCCCGGCAATCGTGCCACTTGAAATCATCTACATTCGCATCGTAATAGACGCGAAGCACCGCGAGGGCGTCAGTGGAAAGGCGGCCTACACACGAATCGTAAGGTCCTGGCATCGCGGCTTGGGTGGCATTTCTAAGTCTCATCCGCCGAGGGTTGGTAATAGAACGGGCTTGTGGCGACACTGGCTGGTAATCGTCCTTAAGCGGCTCTTCATGACTCTCGATTTCGTTGCCCATTTGTAACAGGAATTGGGAGGGCGTGCTTTCGTAAAGCATGTAAACCTGGTCGCGGGCACGGGTCATGCAGACATAAAAACGGAGTGCGTCGCGCCAGAACTCGCCTTCGGGCGTCTCGGACGCCGGACAGACGCCTTCATCGCAGCCGATGATTACGACCAAGTTGAATTCAAAACCTTTGAGGTCGTTCATCGTACTGACAACAACCGTATCGGTGTTCTTGATATACTCACCGCTCAGGATGTCCGCCTGCAAACCTGCCGGACGCATTGCCAGGATGGTATCCGTCGGGTATTTGTGCGCGGACGCCGTGGCTATACATATTGTCCATGCCTGCGTCTCGCCTTCTGCCAGATATTGCCGCGCGATCTCCCATGCTTTCTTGACTTGATTATTCGTTTTCAGGGCCATCGGTTTTGCACGTTCGTGAATGGCTAGTTCTGGATCGAGAACCTCAATTTCCTCTCCCGATTTCCGAGCCAGTTCGCCATACACGTTCGCGAGCTTGCTGGCCGCGCGCAGGATAAGGCGACAGTTTCTGTAATTCTTCTTGATCGTGAAATGGATTGCGTTGGCTTCGGTGTCCACAGGCCCCGCCACCATCCCGGCTATTCTTTTCTTCCCGCCGAGGCCGGCGTCCGCGAGGCTCAATCTTTTAACTAGAATTTTTTGAACTGGGTCGCCTGTTAGAAAGAGTGCGTTTTGAACATCGCGAGGCGGTGCCCACATCAGCAGACGAAGGTCTAGCGTCGAAAAATCCTGGAATTCGTCAACCAGCACACAACGAAATTTTTGCTCGGCGGGAAGATCGCGGATTTGTTGCCACAAAGGAGTAACCGCGAGCGTGAGTTCGAGAACGTCGAGCACTTCGCCAGCAAGCATGTATTCCTCAAAGAGCAGGAGCAATTTAAGAATGTCTGCGCGGTGTTTGGGGTATAATTGGATGCTCCGGCCCTTGCGCTCAAATGACGTGTATTCCCGCGTGCGTTCCGAAATTGGGAACGCGCTTCGAACCAAGGTGAATTCCTCGCGGAGATACCTGGATGCGTCAATACGGTATTCTTCCAAGTAGTGGCAAATTTCAGCAAACCACTCTTTGACTTCAGGATTCTGGCTGGCAAAAAAATCATCCCAAGTGTCCTCGGTGGTCTCTCCGCTCTCAGGGTCGAGTTCGCGGGCTAGTTCTCTGGCATTTACCGAGTCGATCACTTCTTGCATTGCGGAAGACTCTGGCGCCTGCTCCGAAAGTTGATTGAGGTATTCGCCCGGTCCCAACTCGTGCAGCAATTTGCTGAAATAGTCGTAGAACGCCATTACGTGTATGTGCTTGGCTTCCCCATCGAGACAGAGGCGGTTGACCAAGTTTTGCAGCAGGGCTGCGAGCGAGCGATTGAGTGTAAGGACCGCGATACGCTCGCCAGGGTATTTACGGGCGAGATAACGGGCGCGATGTACGAGGATGCAGGTCTTCCCGCTTCCTGAAACGCCCGTTAAAACCACGGGTTTATCGAAATCAGCTTGCGCGAGGCTCTCCTGGTCTTTGTGGAGATGAAGCATCCATTTTTCGAAATCCTGATCGAACAGCCGCTCAAGTTCTTTTAAGTCGAGATCGGCGAGGTCTGTGACCTGGTCGGGATTCGCGTCAGAAACGACGGCTTGCTCTGTCAGGCCCGGCGCATCAGTCACTGGACATGCGTCTCCCTTGCGGAGACGAACACGAGCTTCTGCTCCGGCGATGTCGCCAGCTTTAGCCAGTGAGAGGACATCGTGCAAGAAAAGGCGAACATCTTCGTCCGCGACGGCGTTAAGCACCTTGTGGATAAGTTGCTCTGGCGAGTTTTCATCGAGCGCCAAAAGGTTTTCTCTGATAAGTTCCGATGGAAACATGTCTTCAAGTTCCAATCCCTTTATTCGTGCCAGGAAAGGCTGATTATCCTGCGTGATTTGCGTAGGAGAAAGGACTGCCTTTGCTGCCTCAATTGTTACCGTCGTTGAGTCAATCCGCAGTGTATCTGCATCAACTGCCAGCGTGAGCCCTGCGTTGGCTTGGAACCATATTTCCACGTCGGCAGGGGTTCCACAGTAGCAGAGGTGAATCGCGAATGGGCTCTGAATCGCGGCGAAGCACGCTTCTTCGTTTAATGTGTATATAAGGGCGTTTTCGATTCTCGCGTCGGGCTTTGACTGGAGGGCGTTAAAGGAGTTAATGCCCGCGCCCGCTTGTTGGATGAGAACAAGAAGCCGATTGGCAGCGGCGGCTCTTCGTCCGCTGGATTTGCGGAGCGCGAGCAAGGCGGTACGAAAGTTTGATTGGTTGTAGTACAATACCTGTAGCCGTTTGGGTGGAGGAGCCGTTCCCTCTGCCGTGGGCTCTTTCACCGGCGCTTTAGTGACACCCCTGTAAATGTGGCGGTCGTTGATCCCTTGACGCGAGAGCATCCGGGAAAGCTCTGCCTGTGAAAGAATGCGGCCGTGTGTGCGGAACGACATAATGGCACTTATGAGGTTCTGGAAATCGCAGATATTGAACCAATCGCTGATCCTTTGCGGTATTTTCTCGTCGAACTTTATGTTGCGTCCGAAAAGGACAACCCCGCCGATATGCCAGTATTGTGAAAGCGTCGGTGGGGTCAGGATATTGGGAGCACTTGCTATCAGGAAATTCAAGAATCCAAATTTGTTCGCGCGAATTTGACGGTACGGATTGCCATGGACGCCGCCTCTTACCTCAATTTCGTCAGCGAACCATTCCGCAGTTTCGGAAAAATGAATCAGTCCACCGTAATCCTTCATTTCTATAACAAAGAGCGCGTCTTGTTTGAGAAGCACCGCATCAATTTCTTTATCGTCGAACATCGCGTTTCCGACGAGATAAACGGGTTCGGTAGCGGCCTCGAAGCCGGTCGCCAATACGTTTGTCAACTGCTCGAACATGCGGTTTTCATGGCTGTGAGTGAATCCAACCGGCAAATACGAGTGAAAAGACATACGGCGATTAGTTCAGGGGGCTTGGCTGTCGGGGGTCATGCCTTTGTTCCCTCGACAATATCTATTTCGTGTTTGGTCAGGGCATAGAGTGCGTACACCAACTCGTCTATGTCCCGCTCCAAGGTGCTCGTGTCGGCCTCGGCGTCGTGTTGCTTCGCCGTGAGGATGCGGTCAACGATGGAAATAAGCCGAGTTCGATCATGCGGCTTGTTTTCGGGAATTGGCAAATCGTTGATCATTTCCTTCGTAAATGTTGTCCCTTGATTGTAGCTCGATGCCGGATACTTTTCTTTCAAATAAAAGAACGGCACGGAACTGTTCAGAATCGCAGCAAGGAACTTTAGAGTGTCCACGCTGCCCGCCGTAATTAGAAGCGTCGTCTTTCCGGGAATGGTTGCGCCTTCTGAATCCAAACAAGCATCGAGTAAATTCAGGCCCTTAAGAATGAGTTTTGGCTTGGTCGCCTTCTGACCGTATGAGTTCCGAAATTCGCTTAGAAAAGTTTTCTTCCGGACGACGGGTCGTGAATACCTGTCGCCAAGATAAACCATTTGTCGGCGTCCCCATTTTGAAACGAACTTGCCAATCGTTCCCGTATTGATAATCCGCAGGTAGTCGTCATCGTTCACGGATTTTTGCTCTTCCTCAACGAACTCCTTGAGTTTGTAGGCGTCGGAGGTGGCGCACGCATTTTCGCAGACGCCGTAATCCGAGAGCTTGCCGTTGTGTGTTCTCAGCTTGGTCAGTAATTCGACGAAATTCGAGAAAAGCCAATCGTAAGCATAGGGTGGCGTGAGGGTATCTTTCGAGATTGTGCGCTTCAAACTGATCTGCGTTCCTGCGTAGTCGAAAACATGCAGCAAGGGTTGGGGCCCATTCAGGAAAATTGTGACGATGGCATCAACGGTTGCACTTTCAAAGACGGATCGTCCCGCCTTCAGAATGCTGAAAATCCTGTCGTTTGTCTTAGAACGCAACTGATCGCCAAATGGCTTGGAAATCCATTTGTCGGGAGTAATGAATGAAATGACTCCCTGTCGGCCCAAGACCGAGAACCCCTTTTCGTAAAACGCGATGTAGATGTCCCAGTTACCCTTCGTTAGCGAGTAAGATGCTTGTATCAACTGGCGCAACTCAGGGTTCTGTTTCGTCATCGTCTCAGAATCGATATATGGGGGGTTTGCGATTACCGCATCGAATCCACCCCTGGAATTAAATACCTCCGAAAAGTAAATGCGGAAGTCGAAATTAACTTCGTAACCGAGACTTCTCTTTGAAGAAGCAAAGCATTCGGCAAGTTTCCGGTCAATTTCGAGTTTGAGTGACGCTTTTCGGTCATGGTCAGGTTCTTCAAAAAAACGTGCCTTCAGCTTCTCAATTTCGGCGAGCTTCTGTGACTTGAATGGGAAACCGACAAGTGAATTCCCTGTCACTATTTTGAAATCGAGATTCGGTAGCGGTTTGATTTGCTTCACATCCTCCTCGTCAACGACTAGCGAGAGCCAGAGGCGCAGCTTTGCGATTTCGACTGCGCCGGGGTCAATGTCCACTCCGTAAAGACAGTTTTGGATCGCGTGGCGCTTGAAGTGGTAGGGCGTGCGGTCATGTACGTCGTTGAAGTAAGGAGTGAGCGCGGAGCGTGCCCGGACAATCTCGGTCATCATGCCTACGGGGAACGCGCCTGAGCCTACGGCCGGGTCGCAGACAGTGATGTCGGCCAACTTTTCGTCAATGAGCCGGGCTTGTTGCTCGATGGTTTTGGGCATCTTGATTGCGTACCGCGTTTCCACGGCTTCGTAGTGGGAAATCTGGTCGCCATGATAGACGAGGGTTTCGAGGGCGGCGCGAGGAACGAGTTCACGGCGCGTCGGAGCAGTGAGCAAGGTTTGCTCGGCCTTTTCGCTGCCCAGCAACGCTTGCTTTCTTCTCTCTGTGCCGATTGGTTCAGATTGAGAGTTGAGCGCCGTGTCCAGGTAGTTGATGAGGCTTTCCTGACACATGTAGTGGACGATTTCGCGCGGGGTGTAGAACGAGCCGAGACCTTTGCGGCGGTTTTCCTCAATCAGATTTTCGAAGACTTTGCCCAGCATTTCTGGGTCAATCGCCACTTCCTTTTCCAGAGGCTCGGATTCGTTGACGGTGAAGTTGTAGCGGTCGAACACGTCGAGGACACCCGTGCCGATGTCGCCAGCGTCGTTGCGTTCGGTGTTGGTGAAGAGTTTGTTGGGTAGGATAATGTCGGTCTTGCGCCAATCGTAATCGGCAAGCGGCTCGAACAGGCCGCCGTTGAGGAACGGGATGCGGGACTTGAATCGGTTGCACCATGCTTCATGGCCACGGTCGGTCGCCAGCGTGTCGTAAAATAGCGGTTCAAGGATGTCATTGAAGATGTTGACGCCGGGCGAGTGACTGGAAGCCAGTCCCACCAGTCGCCGGAGGAAATCATGGGGGCCGCTGCCCCAGTCCTGACCCTTGGCGACGCCGAGCCACCCCTTCTTCTGGAGGAAGTAGAGGAACACAATCTGCCCCATGAGCTTCTTGGCGAAGTCCACGGTGCTGACATTCTTGGCCTTGAATTCCCTGCCGACGACCGGGTCTTTGGCGGCGAGCTTTTGGAGCGCAGCCTCGATGTCGCCGAACAGCGCGGCGTATTGGTTGAAGAATTCCTTGGTGACGGCCTCGACGCTGAAGGCTTCTTCGATCTCGGCGAATGTGGGAAGATTCTCGGTCTCCTGGAGAAGGTTAAGAAAACGTGTTTGGGCGGTGTGGCAGCTCTCGCCCTCCCCGACGATGTAGGAATACCGGCGGGCGGGCGTCAGCCGCGTCTCGACACCGACCTTACCGGACTCGGTTTCGACGGCGGCATACTCCATTTTGACGTAGGAGAAGCGCCAGTGGCGCTCGGTGGGCGAGACGAAGGCAACGAGGGCAGCGTCTTTGCCGTCACGCTGCTTGAGATGGTCGGCGACGAAATTACGGATGGCGGTGCGGGCGCGCGCCAGTTTGGATTCATTTGTCAGATGGACGATTAGCACGTCGAGCTTTTCGTCATCTGGTGACGTATATGTACCGAGACGTTCAAAACGGGAGACGTGGGGCTTGAAGGCATCCTTGATATATTGCGAATTCCACGCCTGCGCCTTGGTTTCGTCAAACTTGTTTAGCAGGTTGCGGCTGAATTCGAGGAATCTTCCTTTGTCAAACGGCTGGGGGAAGGTTTCGACGACGGCCTGTCTGGCTTGTTGTGGGTTCATGGCTGTTGAACAAGGAATGATGACAGGATGACTTCCCTCGGCGCAAGGCCCTGGCTGGCGTACGCTGCCGGGCTGGTTTGGAAGAAGTCACGTTTGATATCACGGCGTAAAACGGCCAAAACCTTCAGCGGCTGGAAGTTCTCCGGCTTTTTCAATGCGGCGGCAACTTTCTTGGCCGTGGCTTTCGGCAGAGCGCCATCTTCCAAAAGCCGGATGGCGTTGCCAACAAATTCCTCGTCGTCCTCGGTGAACTGCTGACAGTGGCGGACAGCCTTGTCCTTGAGGCGCTTCAGTATATATGCGTCGTACGGGCTGCCCCGATGCGTTGCTTCTGCGTGCTCTGCTTCGGCGGTGGTGGCGGTGACGAATGCCGCCTTGTTCCGGTCCAGGAAATCGTAAAAATCGCGCGGGATGGACTGGAGTGGTTCCGTGAGATCGGTGGGCCGCAAGATTTTTGCGGCAGACATGAAATCCATTTCGGCGGCTGGCTGTTTACCGGACGCGCCAAGGAAAAATTTGTCGAGTTTGCCTTGGCGAAAATAACTGAGGAGCGCCGGAAATGCGGGAACAGCGGGTTCGGCAGATAGAAGACGCGTGGAGCGGGCCTTTTTCGGGAGACGTTTGATCCGCTCAAAAAGTCCAGGTTCTTTGTCGCGCACCGTGCGGATTTCCGTGAGAAATTTCAGTTCGGTTTCCTCGTTTTCATCTTCGCCGGTGATGGTCTTCTTTGAGTTCCACCGGGCGAAGAGATCGTGCGAGACAATTTCCTCTCCCTCGGTCAACAGGCGGGCGTCGGCCCCCAGCATTTGAATGAACGCGTGGATTTTCGCCTCGGCTGCTTCACGGAGTTTAATGAGGTCATTGCCTTCCTCCGTGGGAAAAAAGTTGTATGTGTGGATGGTGTCGAATTTGGTGTCCACCCGGTTGACCCGCCCGACACGCTGAATGAGGCGTGTTGGGTTCCACGGGATGTCGTAATTGATGACGATGTTTGAACGGTGCAGGTTCACGCCTTCGGCCAACACCTCGGTGGCGACCAGGATGCGATAGTCGTCCTTCGGGCGGTACGCTTTGGCATCGAAGTTGGAAGTTACGTCTTCACGAATGCTCTTGAGTGACTCCCCGGTGAAAAGCAGGACTTTCGCGTCAACCTCATCCTGAATCCTTGCGGCAAGATAATCAGCCGTCTCCTTCGACTCAGTGAAAATGATAAGTTTGCCGGTTTTGAGGAGCGGAGTTTTTTTCAAGATGTCCCGGAAGGATTCCCATTTGGGATCACGGGTGACTTTTTTCCAGTTTTCACGGATGGCTCTCAAGGCTTTCAAATCGCTTTCCAGGTCCTTGATGAAGGTCTCCTTGAAATCCTTGGCGGGAAGTCTTTTTGCTTTGTCCTCCTCCAACAGGCTCTCGATGCCTGCCTGGTCGTCGGATTCGAGGAGTTCAAAGACTTTACCTATGTGCTTCTTGCTGATGAAGACCTGGCCTTTGCGAAACTCCTCGATGACGCGCTCGTAAGTGTGGATAAAGCGTCCCAAGGTGAGCCGGAAGGCGGTGAAGCTGCTTTCCAGCCGCTTCACTGTCAGGATTTTCATGAACTTGGCAAGGTTGCGCTGGCTCTGGATTTCGTGCTCCTCGCGCTCGCCTGTGTAATAAGCCAGAGGCGTGTAGCGGGCGTATTGCAAGTCGTGCGTTAGTGAACGGATGGTTTCATTGAAAACCTCGTTTTCGGTTTTGTTGAACTTGTAAAAAAGGGGTTCGGGGTTGGCGATTTCGGGAAATTTCAGACCCTGCCGTTTCAAATCTTCGCCGTAGTATTTCTCAATCTCCGTCCGGGTCCGGCGGATCATGAGGTATTTGAGAATTTTTTCGCGGGTCTGCCGGGCGTTTTCCTGAACGATTTTGAAATAGTCGTCGCGATTGTCCTGGCGGTCGAGGCCCTTGAGGCTGCGTTGCATGGCACCAAAGAATGCTTCAAGGTTGCGGACATTGGGGATGGTGCTGTTCCTGCCGGGCTGGAAGAGCTTGATCTGGCTCAAAATATCGAACGGCGAATTGTTCAAAGGCGTGGCGGAAACCAAAACGACGCGCTTGCCGCGACAGATTTGCGCGAGCATTTCGTAGCTTTGCGCGTCCTCGGTACGGAAACGGTGCGACTCGTCAACAAAAACGGTCTTGAATTTGGACAGGTCGCGATCCAGCAAGGATTCCAGTTTGCCAACCGATTCGCACAGATGGCCGCGAACGCCGAAATCCCGGAAGACGTTGGGCCATGAGCCGGGATTGTGTTCGTCAAGCAAGTGAGGCGGCGCGATTACCAGGCAGGGTTCATTGATCTGGTGCGCGAGCAAGGCGGACATGTATGTTTTGCCCAGGCCAACGACATCGGAGAGAAAAGCGCCGCCGTATTCGTCAAGGACTTTCCGGGCGTTCAGCACCGCCTCTTCCTGATATTTCAATTTTTTGAAGCCGGCGGGCAGGTACATGTCCTCAATCTCCTCGGGCAAATTGAGTTCACCACGGAAATACTCGTAGAGAAACTTCAAGTAGAGTTCGTAGGGGGTGAATTGGGCGTAAGGGGATTTAAGTTCGATGGTGTTGACGTAATCCTTGGCGACATCCACCGACTTTGCCCAAAGCTCGTTGAATTTGGCGATGGCGAAGTCATAATCCGAGCGGTTTTTCAACTCGACGTTGAATTCGAGGTTGTCCTGCAAGCCCGCCTCGGTGAGGTTGCTGGAGCCGGTGATGACGCGGCCCTTGTCTCGGTCGCCCTCCTGAAAGGTCATGATATAGAGCTTGGCGTGGAGCCGGGCCGATGGATAAGCGCGAACCTCCAATTTGCCGGATTTGATCCACTCCACAAATTTGCGGACTCCATCCTCGACGTTTGAACTGTCTGGGGATTTTTGGAGTTCCTCCAGGATTCCGCCGGGTATGCGTTCTCTGGCTTGCGCGTGAGACTCCAAAACAAACTCGCGCTGCTGTTTGGCGCTCTGGATTAGATCGTAGGTGGCGCGGTCGGTTTTGATTCCGATTAAAATGCGGATTTTTTCCGTCTGCGTGAGCGCCGGATACATTTTGTGGAAGCCGCTGAGGAAGAAATAGCCAACCAAGCAATCAAAGAAGCGCGTGTCGTCGCCCAGCAAGACACCAAAGCGGTCGCTGAGGGCATGGCCCGGTTCGTTCGTGATGAACGTCAGGTCTGACGAGATGACGGCACCACAATCTGTTGGCGGATTTGTCACAAGTTCTGCTGATGATGTGCCCACTTTGGTGAATTGACAGCAAAAAAGTGCGACACAAAAAAGTGTGCTTTCACTTGTCTCCTCTTCTCCCCATCGCTGGCATGTCGGCTGTGGGGCGATGGGTGTTTGGGCGCGACACAGGCGATTTGCCCATAATGTAGCGCAGCGAAATGACCCTAAAACCCCGCCACTGATTTCTCCCCGCTGCGGAGCGTCCGGCGTGGCATTGGGAGTGCCGCGGGACGTGCCTGACGAGCGCGGGGTCTTGGGGCGCGGGTCTGGCGCTCGGCAGGACTCGCCCGCCCGTCTTTCGCACAACGCCCGGTTTGCTTCACATGCCGGGCCGTCTGGACATGTTGGCTCGCGTCGGGCTGACGTTTTCGGAAGCCGCGTCGGGGCCTTCATGCCTGACGGCGGGGACCCGTTTTCGGGGTGGCTTGCCGGGGTCCCCGAAAATGGGGCGGACTGTGACAGCAAACCGGTGTTGTGCGAAGGTTACGGATTGCACTCCCTGTGCCACGCCGGCGCGGAGCTTGTCAATGTTGTGGCCGTCAACGGGGCGCGGGGCCGCGTTTTGCCGACTTGTGCCGGCCGGGTGAGACGGGGGCCGTCGCCTGGCGGGCGGCGGGCAGGCGTAAGGCCAGCGGCTTGCCCGGAGCGGCAGAGGTCGGACTGATATTGGGGGCGTCGTGAGGGCGGAAGTTTTGGCAAGGCCCTGATGCGCGGCTTGCCGGCTGAGGGGACTTGGCGAAACTGCCGCGCTCATGGCGCCGGGGCAGCCTGTCTTCGACGATTTGGGATGGTGTTGTGTGTTTCCCCAGTGCGCATATTCTCCGCCCGACGTCACCGGGCGGCCGGGAGTGTCGTTCTCTTGAACTCCCTGGTGGTTT
>Ga0182030_10019357_pt1 | contig 12966 bp, 9 predicted proteins | sample 812S3MmetaG_FD_121299 | JGI IMG/M metagenome (GOLD analysis project Ga0182030, IMG submission 121299) | Permafrost microbial communities from Stordalen Mire, Sweden - 812S3M metaG (Illumina Assembly) | ecosystem: Environmental > Terrestrial > Soil > Wetlands > Permafrost | place: Sweden... | reverse complement strand
GTGAAGAAGTACTACCACGACGTCGAGGGCTATAACGGGCGGCTCGACACCATCCAATGCGCGATTCTGCTGGCCAAGTTGCCGCATCTGGCGGCTTGGAACACGGCGCGCCGTGATTGGGCAGCAGAATACAGCCGCCTGCTGTCGGGGGCCGAAGGGATCGCTCTTCCACACGAGCCGGCCTGGTCACGCGCCGTGTATCACCTCTATGTCATCCGCACGAGTGATCGTGAGGGTCTGTCGGAACATTTGAAGATCGCGCACATCGGTACGGGAATTCATTACCCGATTCCTCTTCATCTGCAGAGGGCATACGCCGCGCTCAATTATCAGCCCGGTGACTTCCCCGTGACGGAACGAGTGGCAGGGGAAATCCTGTCCTTGCCGATGTTCCCGCAACTCACGGCACAGCAACAGGCGAGGGTGGTTGAAGAAGTTGCCGCCTTCCTCGCGACGGTCCCTCAGAAGCGCATGGAGGGCGAAGAGAACGCCCTGGTATCAGCGGAAAGAACAGCATGAGTTCTGTCCCATGGCGTCAACTCAGGCATTTCGTTCGCGTTCGTGCATGAAGCTTAACCGCAGGGTAACGATTCTCTTGGAGGAGGCTCAAACGCCGTGAAAACAAAAAGCAAGGTTGTTGTTGCGGGGCTTGGCGAGGTAGGCAGGCCGCTCTTCGAACTGATTTCGAAATACCACGACACCGTTGGAGTCGACATCTCGCTACCTCCGGTGGACGTTGTCGAGACGGATGTTCTTCACATCTGCTATCCGTTTCAGATCCGGGACTTTGTAGGAGAGACGGCGCGCTATATCGCGTTGTTCAAGCCCCAGGTGACGATTGTCAACAGCACTGTCGCCGTGGGCACGACCCGCCTGATTGCGGAGCGGACGGGCGCGGCCGTGGTGAACAGCCCAGTGCGCGGCAAACACGTGCGCATGTTGGAAGAACTCTCGCTGTACACCAAGTTTGTGGGAGCCATCGACAGCGATGCGGGCAGCCAGGCTGCAGCGCATTTTGAATCCGCAGGGCTGAAGACCAAGGTCCTTACGTCTCCCGAGGCGACCGAACTGGCCAAGTTGACCGAGACCACATACTTTGGCTTGATGATTGCCTGGGCCCAGGAAGTGGAGAGATTCTGCGATCAGTCGGGCGCCGACTATGAGCAGGTGATCTCGTTCTATGACGAGATCAAGTTCTTTCCTCCCGTTAAGTATTTTCCTGGAGTCATTGGCGGCCACTGTGTCATGCCCAACATCGAAATCCTTCGCCAGTTCGACGAATCGGTCGTACTGGAAGCGATTCGGGCTTCCAATCGCATGAAGGTTGAACGTGAAGCGCGCGGCAAGTTGGTGGCGACGAGCACCGAGGAAGTCGCTGTCTAACCGCAGCCAGGGATGGGACAATGGAAAGTCTTGCAAACGGCAGAGCCTCTCAGGCTGCGACCACCGTGGAAGCTCCTCCACCGGGAGTGCCGGGCCTGGCCCCGAGCGTGCGGCTGGCCGGCAAACGGACAGCCATGGTGGTGTTTTCGCACTATCCCGCCGACCCACGGCCCCGCCGCGCTGCCGAAGCGCTGCTCAAAGAGGGCATGCAGATCGATCTGATTTGTGAGGGAGACGAGAAGCAGCCAAAGAGGGAAACGCTGGATCAGCTCGAGATCATCCGGATTCCGGTCAAGCATCGCCGCGGTGGCGCTCTATCCTACGCCTATCAGTATTTCGCGTTTATTTTTGTCTCCTCCGCCATTCTGGCGTGGCGCACGCTGCGACACCGCTACGACCTCGTCTACGTGCATAACATGCCCGACATTCTGGTGATGTGCGCATTCGTGCCTAAACTATTCGGCGCCAAGGTGATTCTCGATCAGCACGATCCCATGCCCGAACTGATGCGGACGATCTTCGGAATGGCAGAGAACAGCTTTGCCGTCCGGGTGATTCGTCGTCTGGAAAAGTGGAGCATCGCGCGCGCGGATCTGGTGATCACCGTCAATGTCGCCTGCAAACGGATCTTTTCAGAACGCAGTTGTCGCGCTGAAAAGATCGGCGTGGTCATGAACGCGCCCGATGGAGACATCTTTCCCTATCGCATGGCGCGCTCCTATCCCCTTCGCAGATCCGGTGACCCGACTGTGCTGATGTATCACGGATCGCTGGTGGAACGGAACGGCCTGGAGTTAGCCGTCGATGCGCTGGCGCTGATTCACGAGTCCATCCCGACGGCCGAACTCAGGGTCTACGGCCGCAGCACGCCCTATCTCGAGCAAGTGATGGAGAAGGTCCGGAGCCTGGGCCTGGAAGGCAAGGTTCGCTACCTCGGATCGAGAACGCTGGAGCAACTTGTCACCGAGATCGAAGCCTGTGATGTCGGCGTCATTCCCAACCAGCGCAACACCTTCACCGACATCAACACGCCGACACGCATCTTCGAGTATCTGGCGCTCGGCAAGCCAGTGATTGCTCCCAGCACCCGGGGAATCCAAGACTACTTCGACTCAGAGTCCCTGCTCTATTTTGAGTCAGGTAATGCACCGGATCTGGCAAAGAAGTTGCTATACGCGGCCACGCACGCCGCCGAACTTCGTGACCTGGCCGAGCGGGGGCAGCGAGTTTATCGCGCGCATTCCTGGCAGCAGGAGCGTGAGACCCTTGTCGGCCTGGTGGCCGGACTGATGAAGAAAGACACTTCGGCAGAATCTGCAGCACGCCCTCTGTAGCTGAGGATTTCGGGGCCATGGCTAAGGGGAACACACGAAGCAGCATCCCGTTATTCAGAAGAGAGCGATTTCATGATCGGTGTCAAGGCAGACTCGTCCGAGCACTCTGTTATTGCCGAGTTCTTCGAGTTATTCAAGACTCCATGGGAGTTTTGTCGAGAGGGACAGTCATACGAAGTGCTGCTCTCAACGGGGAATCATGGTCCGGCGAGGGGATCCGCGCAACTGGTCCTTCTCTATTCCGGCCGGAAAGTCTCGTTCGACTCTCAAAAGAAAATTGGAATCGCCTCTCGAAAAAGCAACTGCGTACTTGCCTACAAGGGGAGGAGCATCCCGATCTACGGGGACTGCATAGCCTTTCAAGAAAAGGGCTCCGGCCTCCTGGCGGACGAACAATCTCACCGGTCGGCGATCAGTCGGCAGCAGGATTCAGACCAGACGGTGATGCGGATTGGCTACGACCTGTTCCGCGAGATTCGGGCCTTGCTTACGGTTGGGCAGCCGGTGGCTTACGCCGCGATCCCAACGCTGGATCTGCACATCGCATTGATGCGGGATTTGATCGTAGCCAGTGGGGTTCCGCTCATCGAGGTTCCTCCGGTTCCCGATGGATACTCATTCATCGCATGCCTGACTCACGACGTGGATCATCCTTCGATTCGCAGGCATAAAGCGGACCACACGACGCTTGGATTTGTGTATCGCGCCGTGTTCGCCTCGATGGGCAATTTCCTCCGCGGTCGGCTGCCGGTTCGGACTTTACTGGCAAACTGGGCGGCAGTTGTGAAATTGCCCTTTGTTCACGTTGGCCTGGCGAAAGATTTCTGGCGCGGCTTTGTCAATCGCTATCTGGAAATTGAAAAGGGACTCGGCTCGACCTTCTTCGTGATTCCTTTTGAGAACGACCGGGGAAGAGACTTGAATGGCCCAGCGCCCGCCTTTCGTGCTTCCGGATATGGCGCGCGTGATATCGCCGATTTGCTTCAGCAGATGAGCACCGCTGGATGCGAAATCGGGCTGCATGGCATTGATGCATGGTGCGACAACGCGAGAGCGAAGGAAGAACTCGAAGAGATCGGGCGCATCACCGGCGGACCCACGACTGGAGTGCGCATGCATTGGCTTTACTATGACCAGCATTCGTCTGCCGTTTTGGAACAGGCCGGCGCGATTTATGACTCGACGGTCGGATATAGGGAGACCGTCGGCTATCGGGCGGGCACAACCCAAGCCTACAAGCCGCTCGAAGTGGCCCGGTTGCTGGAACTCCCGTTGCATGTTATGGATACCGCTCTGTTTTACCCGGCTTATCTCGGGCTATCCAGTCAACAAGCAAAGGGCATCCTTGATCAGATGGTAGGAAATATGGTCGAATTTGGCGGGTGCATGACAACCAACTGGCACGACCGAAGTCTTGCCCCGGAGAGAATGTGGTCTCCCTGCTATCGAGCGCTGCTTGCGGATTTGAAAGGCCACGGGGCGTGGTTTGCCACGGCTGGGCAGGCAACCAATTGGTTTCAGAAGCGCCGTGCGGTCAGGTTTCGTGCAGGCGATACAGATCCGCTTGCGGTATGCGCTGAGGTTATGCCCGTTCAGGGGAACTCTGTGCCGGGTCTGCGATTGCGCGTCTACAATGGCGGGGAATCGCGCACACTCGGGCCTCACTCTTCCGAAGAATTCGTGGACATATACTTCGATCAAAGTGTCAATGCACCAGCCCCTTGCGGTGTAAGTCGATAAGTGCCAGTGAAGCTGGCTTTAGCCTTATAACCCAAACCCAAACTGGTTGATGCGATGCCTCCTTCCGTAGCGCTCATGCTCTGGCTTGTCCTGACGGTGGGGCTCTTTTGGATGGACCCGGCCAGAGATCGGCGCACTTCACTGTGCTTGTGGGTGCCGGTGCTCACGTTGTTCTTTGCCGGATCGCGGAACCCTTCTCAGTGGCTCAACGGTCAAGTGGGAGTGTCGGCTCAATCATTTGAGGAAGGCAATCCTCTCGATCAAATCGTCTCTTCTGCCTTAATCTTGCTGGCGGTTGGCATCCTGATGTCCCGGTCCTTGAAGTGGGGAAGCTTCATTGCGCGCAACCGGGCCCTCTTGGCATTCCTTTCCTTTGCTCTGGTGAGCGTCTTCTGGTCCGATTTTCCGATGATTGCGCTTAAGCGGTGGATTCGGGACCTGGGCAGCTACCTGGTGATCCTCGTTGTTCTATCCGACCCTCGTCCGGCAGAGGCTGTCCGTGTGGTCCTTAGGCGCGTCAGCTATCTGCTCGTCCCGCTTTCCATTCTGGTGATTAAGTACTACGCCGAACTGGGGAGAGCGTACTCAGCCTGGACTGGCGCGGTCGAGTACACGGGCGCCTCGACGAGCAAGAACATGCTCGGTCTCCTGTGCCTGATCAGTGGGCTGTTATTCTTCTGGGACACTGTTGTGCGCTGGCCTGAGCGCAAGCAGAAACGTACCAAGCGGATCATGCTTATCAACGCCGCATTCGCCTGCATGACGCTTTGGTTAATGAATCTGGCTCATAGCACGACATCGGACGTATGCCTGTTCCTCGGCTGCCTGGTCATAGCGGCGGTGCATAGCAAAGTGTTTCGCCGGAACCCGGGGTTTATCAAGGTACTTATTCCAGCCTTGTTTTGCCTGTACTTGATTCTGGATTTTGGTTTCGACATGAACGGTTCTATGGCCGGAGCCATTGGCAAGGATCCTACGCTCACCGACAGGACGAAGATCTGGGCATTCCTTCTCAGCATGCACACCAACCCGGTCATCGGCACAGGCTATCAGAGCTTTTGGCTAGGGTCGCGCCTCGATTTCTTCTGGCAGAACTCTGGACTCGGCCATCTCAATGAGGCACACAACGGTTACCTCCAGGTCTACCTCGACCTCGGTCTCATCGGAGTTCTCCTTGCCATTGGCTTCCTGGTGGCCGGATACCGGTCGACATGTAGCCGATTGGGGCCCACTTCCAGTCTCGCCGCATTCGGCATGGCAATGTGGTTGGTCTTCGTCTTCTACAACATGTCCGAAGCGGCGTTGGAAAGTGGCTTGTTGTACATGGTTTTCATGATGGGGGCTATTGTCGTGCCTGAACGGGCCAAGACTCGTGTCCAGCATCGCGCAGCTGTCGGCCAATCGAGCGAACTTCAAAGTAATCCGATAGAGAAAGCAAGCTAAGGAGATCACCATGGATACCCTCATCCGGCCTGTTGAGCAAGCAACTGAAGAGCATCTGAAATCTGAGGCGCCGATCTCAGTCATTGGACAGACCGAGATTCGCTTGAAAGGGAAGGTGGCTTTTGTCCCATCTGTAGGTATCGGGGACAGAACTGTGATCATCACTGGCAAGTGGATTAGGATCGCGTCGATTCAGGATGAAGATCTGGCAGAGGGAGAGATAGTTGCAAATCCATCCTCGTTCGTTGCGCGGCTAAAGGAGGCCGGCCTGAATGCAGACGTCTTCACTTTCGCCCAAAAGCTGACAGATGCGGTTCCAAAATACAAATACCACTTAGAATGGGACAACGTGGCCGCAGTTCCGCTGACGACATTTTCTGACTGGTGGGACAAGCGCGCAGATCCTGGAGTACGAAGAGCCGTTCGGAAGGCAACTAAGTCCGGCGTTGTTGTCAAAGTAGTCCGATTCGACGACGCATTTGTGAACGGTATAGTTAGCATCAATAATGAGACCCCGATCAGGCAAGGTAAGCCTTTTTGGCACTTCCAGAAGAGCTTTGATGCTGTGAAGCAAGAAAACTCAACATATGCGGAGAGAAACACTTTCTTAGGAGCGTATTGGCAGGATGAGCTGATTGGTTTCATCCGAATGACTCATGTCGACAGCTGTGCGAATATTATTCAGCTTCTTACCATGACAAAGCACTATGACAAGAAGCCGGCGAATGCGTTGATTGCGAAGGCGGTAGAGGTTTGCGAGCAAAGCGGAATGTCTCATCTGATGTACTGCAACTATGTCTACAATGATCCCAAGAGCTCGCTAACCGAGTTCAAGCGGCGCAACGGGTTCGAGAAAGTGCTGGTTCCCCGGTATTACATACCGCTAACGTTGAAAGGAAAGGCCGCCGTGAGTCTCGGGCTTCACCTCGGGATCGCCCAGTGCATTCCTAAACCGCTGCTCATACAGTTGCTAAAGATGCGAAGCTACTGGTACGCACACAAACGCAAGGCCCTTGAAGGGGATGTCTAGGATAAGCTATGCCTGGAATCGTCGCACTTTTCACAAAAATCGCAAGAGAAGAGGCTGTTCCGCAGTTGATGCGGATGATCGAGAGCCTTCGTCACGAAGCCTTCTATACAGCCGGGACGTGGTTCGATGAAACCTCTGGCGTGTACGTTGGGTGGGTCGCGCGCAAAGGTTCTTTTTGCGACGGGATGCCGCTGCGCAACGAACAGGGAGACGTGGTGCTCGCCTTTTCCGGGGAAGAGTTTCCAGAGCCAGGCACGCGTCAGCGTTTGAAGGCGCAAGGGCACGCGTTCGATTCGGATGGGGCTTCGTATCTGGCGCACCTCTACGAGGAAGATCCATCGTTTCCAGCAGGGCTGAATGGGAGATTTCACGGCCTCGTTGCGGACCGCACACGCGGAACCGCGGTGCTTTTCAACGACCGCTTCGGGATGCATCGGCTCTACTATCACCAATCAGCAGACGCGTTCTACATTGCTGCGGAAGCCAAGGCCATTCTGGCAGTTCGTCCCGAACTCAGACGTTTGGACTCCAGAGGGCTTGGAGAGTTCGTTTCCTGCGGCGCTGTTCTGGAGAACCGTACCCTTTTTAATGGCATCCAGGTTCTTCCGCCAGGCTCGGCATGGACCTTTCGAAACGGCTCACTCGCAGGAAAGCACGCTTACTTCCAGACAAGCGAGTGGGAAGAACAGGAACAACTCGATCCGGAGGCGTATTACCAGGAACTCCGTGCGGTATTCACGCGAAATCTGCCGCGGTATTTTGCGGGGCGGGAACAGATCGCGATGTCTCTCACCGGCGGTCTCGACACGCGCATGATCCTGGCCTGTCACGAGGCCGATCCAGGGTCGCTACCTTGCTACACCTTCGGCAGTATGTTCCGCGAGAACCAGGATGTACGCGTGGCGCGGCGCGTGGCAGAAATTTGCCACCAGTCCCACCAGGTGCTCACTGCTGGCCGGGAGTTTCTCTCTCAATTTCGTCACTACGCAGAGCGGGCGGTCTACCTCACCGATGGATGCGTAGACGCCAGCCGCGCGCCCGATCTCTATCTCAACGAGATGGCGCGCACCATCGCCCCGGTGAGAATGACGGGCAACTATGGCGGTGAGGTTCTGCGCGGTGTTCGTGCATTCAAGCCCGTGGAGCCGGCCGCAGGCTTGTTCTGCCCGGAGTTTCTGTCAGACATCCACTTGGCAACGAAAACCTGCGCAGACGTGCTTCATGGGAACCCCGTTGCGCTGGCGGCTTTCCAACTGGCTCCGTGGTTTCTCTATGGAGTGCTGGCACTTGAGCAGACGCAACTTACCATGCGCTCTCCCTACCTCGATAACGACTTTGTCCGGACTGTCTTTCGGTCGCCGGCTTCGGCCCTGGCCAGCAGCGAGGTTTCGTTGCGGCTGGTCGCCGATGGGAACCGCGATTTGCTGGGAATTCGGACCGACCGCGGGCTGGCAGGAACTCCGGGAAATATTTCAGGTGCGGCACTCCGCGGTCTTCTGGAATTCTCGTTCAAAGCGGAATACGCCTATGACATGGGCATGCCGCAATGGCTTGCGCGGCTTGACCATACCCTTGCGCCGCTCCATTTTGAGCGTGCATTCCTTGGGTGGCACAAGCCTTTTCATTTCCGGATTTGGTACCGGGATGCCTTGGCGGACTACGTTCGGGAAGTATTGCTCGACCCCCGCAGTCTTTCCAGGTCCTACATCGACCGAAAAGGACTCGAAATGGTGGTCGAGCGTCACCTGAAGGGAGATCGGAACTACACGACCGAACTCCACAAGCTCCTAGGCCTGGAGATCACCCACCGCCTCTTGCTGGATGGCCCAGCAAGAGGCTTCGAAGGAAAGGTCAGCATACCGGAAGCTCTCACCCCGGTTCATTGCGGAGGCTTCGGAACAGCCGGTTGAGGTGTCTGGGTAGCCGGCTTGCTGACCTTGGGAGCCGGCTTGGACGTCGTCTGTGTCGTGGTGCTCGTTTGCAACGTTGCTTGGGGATTCACCGGAATACCCGGCGCAGGGCTTGATGCAACGAGGGGATGAGGATACGTATAGGGGGTATAAAAGAGTGTCCATGTGTTGGTTGACGTGCATTTGAACAGTTGTCCCTGTCCGCCGCTGCCGCTGTTGTTCCAGGAGCCCTGATCGGTTGCCCAATAGGCTACGCCAGTGGTGCATGTGGAAGGACGAGCGGCGAGCGTTCCGCTGCCTACTCCCACGGTTCCGTTGAAACTGGTGCAACTGCTCAGACTGGAAGCGTTGCACCACGTGTAGTAGTCCAAATTGGCGAGCATCGCAGAAGGGTTCGAATTGGCGACAAGGTTGCTCGGGTTTTGTGGAACCGCCGCATAGTTGTCCATCCATTCATAGATAGGCTCCGTAGCCTGCCTCGGCGCTGCACAAGGCGACGAGGAAGTGCAGCCTGTTGCAGTGTTGGTGACATTGTTCGAACCGCTTCCGTCAAAGGTAAACCCGCCAGTGAGGAGATCTCCCACGCCGCGTCCCGGCTGATCCAGACAACTCCGCCCACTGCTGGCAGTGATGTTTTGGTCCCAATTGGACCCCGTGCCGCTGTACGCCGTTCCGCAATATCCCCAACCATTCGGCGGGGCAGATTGCGTGTAAGTGGAGTTACTCTGGCGCATTGAAAGCAATTCAAGGAAGTTCTGGTAGCCGGTCCCGCCTCCGGCAGATGATGCTGGTATGGTGTTGCCCCAGGCAACCCCTGTACCGCTGCTGATCCAGAGGGCAGCGTTGATATAGTTCGAGGCAAGAAATTGATTGTGATAGATTTCCCACGCACGGCATCCGCGAATTCGGCCTCCACCGCCCGTCGGATGTGTCTGAATGCTTGGCGCAGGCGCGGTCGTGTTCATTGTATTGAATCGCCAGACAAAACTGCCGCCATTGGTACAATCGTCTCCGATCCCATTGTTGAAAACATTGTTCTCGATAAAGATGAAGTTTGAACTGCCCAATCCCGTGCCATGCGCCCATGCTTGATCTCCCATACCCATGGAGTCGCCATAGCAAGACCCTTGATTGTAAAGCCGAACCGCAGTGCCGGTGCCACCTGCGGCGTTGTCAAAGATGGAGTGGTCTACAACCCCGTAGAGGCAACCGCTAAATTGGAAGACAGTCGAATTGAGCCCAACGACAAAATGGAGGTGATCCGCGCGGACATTTTGTGACGATCCGGTGATGATCACAACTCCATTATTCTTCACGGTGCCAGAATTAAGTTCAAACGTGATCCCAGCAATGCGGACAGAGGACGATGCCCCTGCGGCGGCGATTTGCAAGATCGGGCTTGTGCTGTTTGATCCGTCAATGATAACTGTCTGATCGCCTCCGCCGGGTGTCGTGAGGCTTCCCGCCCCAAGAATCGACAAGGATGTGTTGCCGCTCGGAACTGTGAACGTGGTCTCACTCCCCCAGGTGCTTCCTCCACTGCACGCAGGAATGTTGATGACGGTCGCCGAGGAGGTTGCGGCGGTGAAACAAGCCTGAACGTCCGCTTGATTGCAGGTTGCTGCATTCAACTGCGTTCCGGAAGCTGTGCAGGTCTGGGCTTCCGCGCTGCAAAAGGCGCTCATGAGAAGTCCAAACAGTATCGTTTTCAATGTCTTCGTCATTATCGATTTCTCCTCGATGGACAACGTTCACGTAGAGACGGCCAGGGTGCATTGTACGGCCCGCCATCATGATTTCAGGTTACGCGCGGCATTTTGCCAGATGGCGGCTCTTCTTATACACGAATTTGGGAAAATAGTAACATTTTGATTGATTACCGGCCACCAAAATCATGATCAGCGAACCAGCGGTGGGCGGTTCCGATGCGTCTTGGCGTACCGTATGTGATTTAATTGTGCGAGTTACGTGGTCCCCCGCTGCCGCGACTGAAAGGCTGTCGAGGAAGTGTGCCGGAGCCGCACGAAATTCACTGATTCAGAACCATCCAGTTGCGAGGGCAGGTCTTGCCATGAAACCATTGGTCTCAATTCTGATCCCCGCCTACAACGCCGCGGCGACGATCGGCTCAACGATACAATCCGCTCTTGCCCAAACGTGGCAGCCCACGGAGATCATTGTAGTCGATGACGGGTCACGGGACCGTACGGGCGAATTGGCACGGCGCTTCGGCCCAAGAGTGACAGTGATTTCCACGGAGAATCGTGGCCTTTCGGCAGCAGTAAACCACGCCTATGGGCTAAGCCATGGAGACTACATTCAGGAGTTGGACTCAGACGATCTGCTGGCGCCGGACAAGATTGAACGGCAGCTTGCGGCGCTGCGGGAAGGGGACAGCAAGCGGGTACTCCTTTCGTCTCCTTGGGCGCCCTTTTACTATCGAACCCGGTCCGCTCGCGTGGTTTGCAACTCCCTGTGGCAAGATTTATCTCCCGCCGAATGGATGCTTAGGAAGATGAGCGAAAACTTGCACATGCAGAACGCAACCTGGCTGGTAAGCCGGGAGTTGGCTGAGGCTGCGGGGCCCTGGGACACGCGTCTTCACTACGATCAGGATGGCGAGTATTATGCCCGTGTTCTGCTCGCAGCCGAAGGCACCCGATTCGTACCAGAGACGAGAATTTTCTACAGAGCTACCGGCATGGGCAGCATCAGCTACATTGGCCGCTCAAATAAGAAAAAGGACTCCCTGCTGCTTTCTTTGAAGCTGCAGATTCAGTACCTGCGGTCGCTCGAAGAAAGCGAGCGCGTGCGCAAGGCCTGCTTGACGTATCTCCAGAATTGGTATGGTGCGTTCAGTCCGGAGAGGCCGGATCTTATGGCTGAAATGCAGCGCGTGGCGGCCGAACTTCGAGGACATCTGGAGGAGCCCCATTTGCGCTCAAAATACGCGTGGATAAAGCCGATATTGGGGTTAGGCGTCGCAAAATGGGCGCAGATGGCCCTTCCGCAACTCAAGGCTTCCTGCGTGAGGTATTGTGACAAGGCAATGTACCAGTTCGAGACTCGAGGCGCTCCGCTGGCAATGCCTCCCGCCGTGAATACTGGCCAAAGGGATTAAGTCAACGCTTCAAAACTTACCTCAGGCCAAGCTCTTTCGGAGATGGTTCCACTGCCACAATCGAGAACTCGAGAGGAGACAGCTTGGCTCTTGCCAATCAGCAATTGACTGCACCTTCCCTTGGCGAAAAGACTGAGGCGCCGTACAACCGCGCGTTCTACGACACGATTCGAGGCGCATCTCGCCGTTCGGCTCTGGCAGTGGCTCCCCTTGTCCTAGACTTGGTGCGCCCGGAGTCCATCGTGGACGTGGGTTGCGGTGACGGGACGTGGCTTTCTGTGTTCCGGGATTTGGGCATCGCCGATGTGGTTGGTCTTGACGGCGATTACGTCGACCGTCGGCAACTTCAAATCCCGTTGGGCCAATTCAAAGCTACAGATCTTTCTTCACGATTTGAGCTTCGTCGTACATTCGACCTGGCGATGTCGCTTGAGGTTGCAGAGCACCTCCCTCCAGAGTCCGCAGAGGGATTTATCGATTCTCTTACTCGATTGGCGCCGGTGGTGCTGTTTTCAGCGGCAATTCCACTGCAGGGGGGCACGCATCACTTGAACGAGCGGTGGCCTGATTATTGGGCAACCCTGTTCAACACCCACGACTATCTGCCGATCGATTGCATTCGCGGAAGCGTCTGGGCGAACGAGCAGGTGGAGTGGTATTACGCTCAAAACACATTGATCTTCGCAAGTGCTGACCGTCTGCGCGAAGATTCGAGGTTGTGCCGCGCGCACGAAAGAACTTACCCTCAACAACTGTCCTTGGTCCATCCGAAGCGATTCCTTCAGCCAATGCGATGCGGTGTGCGGGATGCTCTTCGTCTGTTAGGGCAGGCGTTGATGAATGCGGCGCGAAAGCGAATTTCAGCGCTCCCCGGAGAGCGGTACTAGTGCCGTGACCGCATGTATAGGTAACCATAGTAGATACTTGTGGTGAGGCTTTTGCTGCGGTATATCTGAAGGTATGGGCAGAGGGAACCGGCTTCAGATTGAACTCAAGGCGCGAGAT
>Ga0182030_10019356_pt1 | contig 12966 bp, 17 predicted proteins | sample 812S3MmetaG_FD_121299 | JGI IMG/M metagenome (GOLD analysis project Ga0182030, IMG submission 121299) | Permafrost microbial communities from Stordalen Mire, Sweden - 812S3M metaG (Illumina Assembly) | ecosystem: Environmental > Terrestrial > Soil > Wetlands > Permafrost | place: Sweden... | reverse complement strand
TTCCAGAATCAGAAAGTCCTGAGAGAAAGTGGCGTCAGCCACGTTCTTGAGGCAGACTTAGGAGACAATCACGTGTGGCTGTTTTCGACCAGCGGGCGTGGCTGTTTTGGGCCAGCGTTCACAATATGGCTGCGATTTCTCAGGCGCTTGGTTGCTCAACGTCGACTTATCGACAGTGGAAGGCATCGAAAACGCTCTCTTCGACAAAAATACGGTGGTCGAAGGTGCTAAGTTTCCAGACGGCTTCGACCCAGAATCGGCTGGCGCTGTAATACTCGACTCTGATGAGTCGGTGGAACGGATTATCCGCTGGGAGGATAAGAGGGAGTCACGGATAAAATTGCGCAGACTCAAGGGGCAAGCCAAGTGGGGCCACGGTTGTCCCGTCCCCAAGTGCTATCTCCACAATATTGATGAATGAGCGAACATTGAACAATTGGGGTAAGTGTTTCGTTTCTAGGCAAGAACTTTTTCGAGGGCCTTCGAATCAATTTTCTTCCCAAGCGATGATGCCACTGTGCGGGGACCTACTTAGTAATCCAGTGGAATGGAGCCACGCGAATGGAGGCGCCAGGGAGATGTGAAAGCCACCAGAAAGTTTCTTGTCGAGTGACTCCACCGACTTCGCCCTTCCAAGAGAGTAATGCAAACCACTTTGGACCAGTTATCTCTTGACTCCCATCGGGGTATCCAAGTAAATGCCAACCATATTGGAAAGGCGTCTCGTAGTGCATTTGCCAATACCACTGGAATTCAAGGCTAGGGAAGAAGAAGAAAGTCAAGTTACTTTGGCCGCGATCGCAATCGAAAAATGCGGACATAGGAGCCGTATACCAAGAATCGCCTAGCGCCTTCGCAACGCGTCCATGTCCTGTCACAACCTGCGTCACCTCAAGCGTGGCATTGCTAACTCTGCACCAATGGCTGACTCGCTTCTCAAGCTTGTCGAAGTACGTCACTCGAGTGGTACTCCAGCGCACATTGGACAGCCCCCAAGTCCCCAATCCAGCAACCACGAAGATGGCAGAAGTGCTCATAAGCAGTCGTCGTCTTTGTGCGCCGATCACCTTTGATCTAACCGTACGAGGTTTTGACCGGGCGCCTCTACTCCGACGCCGGCGCGTCGAAGGTTGAGAAAGAGCTTGAATTAGACCGAGAAAGGCGCCGCCAGCGAACCCGAGCGCAACGTAAGCAAGTGTCCTTCGTCCTCTCGCATCGGACACGGTTACAAGGTTTTCGAGACCAAAGTTTCCACACACACTGCCGGTCGAATTCCATGAAACCGAGTTTGGCTTCGTCGTCGAAGGTTCGTCGTAGTACTCCTTCCATTGCCAGAGTCCTTGAACTTCGATTGGCTGATATGACTCACGAAGATTAATCACCCGCGGCCTATACCACTGGCCCGGAACCTGAGCTTGACCGATGTTCACTGCGGGGTCGCCTTTGGACAAAGATTGTCCAGGTTGCAAAGGAGGCGCTCCCGAACTGACGCAAGGAAGATCGCCAAGAACAAAAGCGGTGTTCAACGACACGAAGTGCCCGGTCGATTGTCCCGAAATAAGGACTTGAGATTCACTATCAATTTGGTACATATTGTCGTGAGTCGGAAAAGTGATGGGAATCGGTTTGAGAGTATTGATTGGACCTCGAATTGTCCCTTCAAGTATCTGAGTGAACGGCGAAGTCCCCGGATATTGATTTCTGACAGTAAACATCTCCGAACCTGGTGGTTTGACAACCTGCCAGAAGGGCGGGGGTAGATAAGCTTTCCCTTGGTATTCGGGCTTTTCAACTGCAGTACCTACGAGTTGAATCATCCAATTCACGGATTCATGCGCGGGAACATTCGCACCGAGTCTTATCATTTCGTCCGTGTGACCTTGGTGCCAGAAGTTATGTTGGTACTCGACCGTCAAGGTCAGTGGAATCCTCGGATTGCTTTCGTAGACAAATACTCCGCTTTGTTCTTCAACACATTGCTTCTGATACTCGACGCAGGGGAAAGCAAGGGTTGGGAAACTTGTGGGACGAGTCCACCAATAGCTGAACAAACCTGAAGCAACTGTAAGTAATAGGAATACAGAAGCGACCCATGAAAGTCTGAATTTGCCCCGGTCCATCATGCGCCAAGCCTTTTCAACTCCTGAACGTTCGTCCGAACGTCTGAGAACTATACAGACATCAAAGGAGCGAAGCCGTTTCGAATACGTTCCTTAATCCGATGGCTTGATTTACTGAAATGGTGTTGCGAAGCGACGGTGGACATCTAGGTTGTAGTTCAATCGGTTAACCGATGCGGCAACAGACCGATTCATCATGAATCTTGGTTGTCATGACCGCCGTGCTTCGTCGCGAGCGTCGCGTATATTGCAGCAATCCTAAGATTGGCGTCAATGAATTCATGATGGTCAGTTCCCTCTTTGAATGGATGGCCATTGTGGATGTCATTTAGCCTTGTTTCGACTCTGTCGACGTGTTCTTCAGCCTTGTCCGCGTATGTGTTCGTCACGATTCTCCTGTTCGTTTGTTGAATTCTTCCATATCGTCAGTATCCCCTTCCGGTGAATCCAAGGGGCGCAGTCACTAGTCACGTGCACATGGGAAAATTGAGGCTGGCCTCACCCGGTTGTAAAGTCTTCCTCCACTTGACTGCGACGTGCGATCTCGTCGGGGGCCATCAATAACTTATTGATCTCGTCGGCTTTGACAACGCCCGCAAGTCCGTTGTTGACATAGATGTGATCGTAAAGAAGTTCCCCAGTGTCATCTTTCAAGTAATCGTCAGTCTCGTCTAACACGTAGGCAGCGTCGTGGTGGTACGACCAGAGGACGCCCAACAAATAGACGATCTCGCCTACCTCTGAGCGATCTCGACCACCAATCTGAATTTGTTTTGGGCTTAGATACCCAAACACGGGTGAACCTGAATAACCGCCCCGGGAATGAAGCTCAACCGTCCATCCAATCTCAAACTGACCGGTCGCCTCATTGTCCATCGGAATCCCTGGTGCCCTAGAAATCACGCCGGTGTGGACGAATGGCGTATTCCAAAATGACCGATCTAAGCCGACAAAACGGCCGACCACAAAGACGTCATCTCCGCACCCAATCCCCCAATTCAGGACCTGGCTCTGGGTGACGATCGTGTCATTGGAAATGAAGGCAATGTTTGACCACTCAGGCAGTAACTCAAAGGGGCACACCGCAACGTCAAACTTCTCGTGTTCTTGCCACTGATCGGCGGTCAGGGGAACTACATCGCTATGCGTTCGGCCAGTATTCAGCCGTACGACTGGAAAGCCCATCTTCGCAACGTGTTTATTCGTCACAAAGTAGTAGTGCCTCCGATCGATCTTCTCCCACGGGATTCCCAGAATGAAACCCGTCCCACCGGCGTTTTCTTGGACTTCAGCCGCCTCCTTCGAGGAGTACAAGAAGACCACCGCGTCCAAGAACGTGTCAGATATCCGTGGCACTACTTGCTCCCAGACTCCAACTTTGACCCCTTTCGAGGTAAGGATTACCTACCGACGATACTGGTCATGCCCGCGTTTATAGAGCGAACAGTTCGAATGAGGAAAATTGACTCGCACTGAGCGTGATATCTCATTCGACATGGATTGGCCGGCAGGCATCGCTCGGCTTCTCGACGAAGCCCGTACTGATGTTGAACAACTCTTGACCCAAGGTCGAATCGATCGCGCTTCTGAATTAACGAAAGCACCGGGAATGTCTTTCAACGACACATACAATCCCATGTATTTCGCTGGAGCGTTCAAGTCTCCAATCGTGCTCGTTCACATCAATCCGAAACTAAGTCCAGAACTTGCCGACTACCCATACGCAGATTTCAATGACTTCTACGTCAGACATCGTGACTTTGGCTATCTTCATTGGGGATTGGATCCCACCTATTATTCTCCATTCGATCTCAAACAGGTACGGTTTCTTCGCCCCTTCAATGCCATCGAATTTCGACCGGAGACAGAAGTAGGGCACTTACGTGTGAATGCCGCCATGGTCTGTGATCAAAAGCTTCAGCTCGAACTAATTCCGTATGCGTCGCAAACCTTTGATGCCGCGAAATTTTCTATGGCCGTTCTTGAGCCTCATTTCGCACGCGTTCTCGCTGCAATTAGTGCCTACCCTCGCAGATACGTGCTTTTCTGTGGGGCCGTATTTGATGACCTCATCGAAAGGAGCGGACTTCTGACTTTTCGTAAAGACCATCGATTTCACCTACCAATGAAAAGTGGCCAGGGGAAAGTCTTGTACAGGTTTTCAAACGTGATGTTCTCGCTCAATGGCGTGGATGTCCAAGCCGGCATTGCGAGATCCTTCGCAATCCAAGGAATCCCGATGGGTGCGTACGGCTCCATGTGCAGCGAACTTTATGGAGCTGACTGGGCGTCCTGACAGAGGGCTTTCGTCCTTAAAAGTTCGAATGCCGTCAGCCGCACTTAGGAGCTTGGGGTCAGGTACTTAGGACGCGGGTTGCTTGCCGAAACTCGGACTCTTCTTGAATTCTGAGGAGCATTACGCGGATGTTGGACACATGCAATCCGGGCGACATGGCCTCAAGATGTCGGAACGTATGCACTGGTTGAAGAGGGCGCATAGGACGAACCGGCCCCATCATCGAGTCCGGCCTGAGTTCCTGAGTAATACGCGGTAATTGGATTTGGAGGTGGAGATGAAACAGGAGACCCGGTGCATCCGGCCTCGAGGTCCGCAACAACTTGTGTCGAACAGATCACTTTCCCTTCGGCATCAGTGAAGGTGATTGTGCCCGCTCCAGGGAACTCGGTCTCATTGCTGCCAGCAACCACCACGCCAGCATCTTCATTTGGGTAGTAGACGTCCGCGACGGCCTGATTGAACGAATCGGAACTGAATATGACTTGTGTTGCCTGATCGTAAATCTGAGGCTCCGCAGTTGTTGGAGTAGGTCGATTGATTTTGACCCTTAGCGCCCTAGATGTTGTGTAGTGCTCCGGCCATGTATCCACTCGCGCGAACCGTGCCACAATTGTCCATCTGCCTGGATTTGGTATGTCTATATTGCAATAGTCACCGACAAGTGGCAATGCCGATATTTCGCACAACTCTCGCTCCTGAGGATCGTTGGTTGTCAAATCTGTAATTCCCGCCCTTGTTCTTTTTCCACCCACGAATACCTCAACCGTCAGGCGCAATTCGTCATTCGTCCAGAACATGCCGGGCGACTCCTCGTCGACGAGACTCATGTGAATTGACACATGCAAGTCCAAGCTGCTTGCACCAGATTGGCTATCGATCAGTGCCAATCCCGCCATGGTTAAGACCAAGGCAGCGCACACTCTGAATAGCTTCGACCGAAGCAGCATCATGGTCGTGAATCTATAGCCAAGCCGATCAGTCCGTCTCAACCGAATCCAACGCAGTGGAATTGTACGAACCGAGCGAGAAACCTTCCTACCGATTGAGGACTTCTTACCCGAACACGTCTTTCCGTAGATCCTGATACACGTTCAAGTCAGGTGTCAGCAATGGTGCAAGAGAATCCCTAGCGAAAGCGTTCCAGTCGCTACCTGCGTCAGTAAGTGTGAGCAGGCGGCGCAACCTTGTATAGATGGCACCTGCCGAAGATTTCCAGTCATCGGCATCGTTTCCTCGCTTAACACTCTCTTGAAGTTCTTCTCGCGCTATCGCCAATGCTTCGTCGATGCGATCCGGCTGCCCTTCTTTGATGCATAGTGCGCTGATAACTTCATCGTCCAGTAAGTAAGATTCGATGCTACGTCGCGAAAGGACACGGACACCTTCCTTTTCGAGCGCGGCAACCTCCTCCGGACTGCGCATATCTTTGTCAATTAGTCGAAGAATTCTCGTGCCTGTAGACAGTGCTTGGATTGCGCCTCCAAGTTCCAGTTTGTCATTGCTGACGTCATCGGAGTTGCCCACGGACATGAAGTCAGTGTTAGGAAACTCGGATGCAAATATCTTGCGGTAACAGGTCGCATCGAACGCCGCCTTTCGATCAAGTCCACTCTTGGCTGGCCTGCCTTCACACAACACAAGTTGTTCGGGCGCAACGAGAGATGCAAGATCGCCTAGGGCAACGTCGAGCGTTCGTAGCCAAAAGCCACGACTTGGCTTAACGGGCGTTAGCGTCGTCGGTTGGTCGAAATTTGCGTCTTGCATGTCAATGAAGCAGACCATTTCTGGATTCGCCTTTGCGATTTCCCAAGCCTCTTTCATGAACCCAATGCTGTGACTTGCTAGGAACAGTTGACACGCTTCGGGTAAGAGATCGAGCAGCGTATGGAGCAATACGCCTTGAACGCGTGTATTGAGATGTGTCTCCGGTTCATCAACGCACCAGATCGAATCGTCGTAAAACTCTCTCTTTATGACGGTGTCGAGGACTAGGTCGAAGACCGCCTTTTCTCCAGCAGAGAGGTTCTTGTACAAGAATCCTTCGGAGGTTCCCTTTTCGAAATAGAAGGTCCCTGTCGTACTTGCAGATCCGGCTCCAATTCCACCAACTCCAGTTAGCAACAAATCGGGAAAGACTTTGGTCATGGTACGTCGGACTTCTCCGATGATCCGCTCTCGAAGTTCTCCCTTTGTAACGTCATCGGGAATTGACGTGTCGTAAATCCCGTCGATGGTCTTCATGATGAGTCTTTGATAGTTATCGGAAACACTTATGTCGTTGTCAATAAGACGATTGATTCTCGGTGAATCCAAAGGGGAAGCGAGCCGATTGAAATTGCTCACCTGAAAATCGGCCTCATTCCGAAAGGCGCTCCTGATGTAGACCAGCTTCTTGCGCTCTTCCGGTCCCGAAGGAATTGGCGAGTGGAAAGTTAGCTGAACGTGATCTGGCCACGAAACAGAGGGAGTACCGATTTTTGTTCCATAGGTCTCGTCCCAACCAAACCCGACGCCCCCGTTGGCCGCATGCCAACTGCGGAAGGCATCAAACATTGATGACTTGCCAGAGCCATTCGGACCCGCCAGGATGACCAGTTTCGCCGTGGATGGAATCTCGGCAATGGTCGTGTCCGTGAACCTCTTGAAGCCTACGAAGTGTGCTGTAGCAAGTCGCATATGTCCTTCTCGTTCAACCACCCGGAAAACGCCGGGATCCGCGACGGTTTTGTACAAATCAACCGGGCAATAAGACCAAATCACCGTCAATTCCAATGTTCGCACATGCTCGAGTTGTCAAGTACGGTGACCTTGATTGGCGGGGGGCAAATGACGGAAGCCCTACCGATCGATTGGGCGAGATCCTTTTCAACACCGGGACCAGCGTGAAGTGTCAACTCGACGGCCCGACGGAAGGGAACCGACACAATTCATTTGAGTTGGTGTTGTGATGCCGGCTATCGCGATGAATCTCGTCGAATAATCTCCCTATGTGGCAAAACTGGAGCGAATTAAGGACGCGACTGGGGCGGAGCGATGGCTGGCCCTCGCTTCAAAGTGCGTTCCCATCGATCACCCAGGACTTGTCGCGGGCTCTCGCGAAGAGCTTCTACATCAACTCCGCGGTACGCAGCATTCCGCCCGCTACGCACACTTCGTGGCCGTCGAAGACGGCGTCGATGTCGCTTACGGCACGGTGCGTCTGCCCATGCGAGACAACCTCTCCAATTCCACGGTCTCGTTCTCAGTGCTCCCGTCTCAGCGAAGTCGCGGCATAGGCACCGAGTTTGCAATGGAGATTCGCGAATTCGTTCGGAGTCAGGGTCGGACTAGCGCGGTGTGGACGGTGGGCTCTTCTCTAGGCGACGAGTCACCAGGCTGCGCATTTTCGCGTTCATTGGGTGCGAGGTGTGTGCTTTCGCGATTGCGTCGAGAGCTCGATCTCACGATGGTCGACGAGAGCGGGCTCGACACCCTTGTGAACACCAAGGTGGAGGGACGTGATAGCGATTACGAGATCGTCACCTGGGTTGACCGAGCTCCCGACGATCTCGTAGGAGGTGTCGCGAACCTCGTTAGTCGAATGTCGACGGACACACCCCACGGTGATCTGTCGTGGGAGTCAGAAGTCTGGGATGCAACGCGCTGGCGCGAGAAGGAGGACGATGCACTCCAATCGGGTCGGCGTCGTCTAGCTGCGGGCGCCGTCGATCAAGGTGGCCATCTGGTCGCTTTCACCGACATCGGCGTCTACGCGCATGTGCCAAGCGTGGCGGAGCAGTGGAACACCATCGTCGATCCTGACCATCGCGGCCACCGACTTGGCCTCACGGTAAAGATGGCCAACCTTCGCCAGCTGCGCCGAGTGATCCCCGGAACTCTTCGCCTCCAGACTTGGAACGCGAACGAGAACTCCCGAATGATTGCGATCAACGAACTCCTAGGATTCCAGATCGTCGAGCGCGTTGATGAGTTTCAGTTGGTACTTTGAACCCGTGTACGACTATGCCTTAAGTCTCAAACGGCAGCAAGCTCCCTTGGATTCGAATTGCGACGATACGGACAGAAGCCGTCGTAGATGTGGGCCAAATAGTCATCCCTAAAACGAAAGATGCTCGAATTGACCGACGAGACCGCTGAGGGTCCGAGAGGGCAAATGGTCGTTTGGTTATAAGGAAAGGGCACGGCTCCCTCGCCCCGTTCGGGTCGGGGAGGGTGTGGAAAGGCACCGGGCGAGATGTTGTCACCCAGGTCAAGGAGCAAGTCGAGATCTTCGAGGCGTCCTCTCCCGTATTCGATTCGATGGAGCACACGTTCGAGCCAACTCGACCCTTCCCGACATGGAGTGCACTGTCCACAGGATTCATGTGAAAAGAACCTCACGAGGCGCCACGCGACGCGTACGGGACACGTGGACGAGTCAAGAATCATGACGCCTGCGCCCAATGAGGAGCCGTTCGCCGAGACTTCATCACCGTCGAGATGAAGCTCTAGTTGTTCAGGGAAAAACCAGGGAAATGATGCGCCCGTAACAAATTTGTTTCGTCGAGCCATAGTTGTCAGCGCGGGCAGCGCTCAATCGTCAACGTAGTGCCCGTGTGGTGCCCAATCGAATTGCGATTTGAGCAACACGCTTTGAACAATGCGGCCAATCAGGATTTTTACGAAGCAACGCGCAAGAACGAGTTCAGCTTCCCAAGCTGAGAACGCGAGTTCGATTCTCGTCGCCCGCTCCAAGGCTTTTCGTCTGAAGCCCAGTGTTTTGAAGCAGTTTCGAGTAACCGCGGTTGTCCAATGTTGACCACGGTTGTCCTTTGTGAAGCGCCCAATTGACGCCCGTGACGCCCGACTGACGCCCGTGAATTGAATCTTCTTACAACGCTTCATCTATCAGTAGCGCTTAGCTAGGAGCGACAATCTTTTCTATCGTGGTGCTATGAGCCTCAATGAGCCATTGCTTGAACTCGGCCTTGACGGCAGCGCATATGCCGCGCCAGTCGACGGCGGCCCAGGAATTGGCTTCGGTGAGCACAAACTGCTCTCGCCCGCCTCGGTCATGAAGATCCAAATCGCCCTGACTATCGAAAATCTCACGGCACAAGGACTGTTGGACGGCGCAGAACGACGATTCGTTCCTTCCGGGCCAAGGACGCAGGGACCAACGGGTATGTCGCTTATGAGCGATGAGATCGCAATCTCAGTTCGCGATCTCGTTGTCGCAATGCTGACGATAAGTGACAATGTTGCCACCGACGAACTCATCGCCTTAGCCGGACTCGACGAAATCAATCGCACTACGCGCGGTCTTGGATTGGAGCGGACCGAAGTCACGAGCAATCTTCGCGACATGCTCAACGATATGGCTGTCGAGGTTGGTTTCGAGGACTTTGAGTCGTTTGCGGCTCACAATCCGGACATTGACGGTGCTCCCTCCGCAAAGAAATCGCGGAGAGGATCGAGGCAAGTGCGGCGTTGGATCCAACTCGAGGCTCTCGAACGACTGCATTCGAAACAGTCACGTTACTGCAGGCAATTTGGACGGATCGAGCCGGTGATCCAATTTCTTGCCGGAAGGTTCGCGAGACCATGGAGAGACAATTAACACGAAATCGAATCGCTTCCGGTTTCAGCGCTTCTACGAAGGTCGCCGCAAAAAGCGGAGCCCTGATGGGAGTCGTCCGGAACGAAGCTGGTGTCGTCGTATTGCCCGACGGCTCTGCATTCGCCGTTGCAATTTTCACTCGCAGAGGAAATGGGTACACTACTGAACAGGGAATCATTGATGGCGCAATAGGGCGGGTGGCTCGCTCGTTGATCGACGCAATTCAATGAGCGTCGAATGCATGCCGCAGTCCGAGACTCTCGAAGAAACGCGCCACATCCCACGGCGTCCCGAGTCAACAGTCAGAAGGGTCTAAGTACGTGGCTTTACTCCCCGACTGTCATCCCAATTTGACGCTACTTGGACATAGTTGGTTCTGCTTCTTCTCCCGGACAATCAAGCCAAGGGTGCGGTCCCTACATCAAAGCACCCGCAAAACTGCACAGCGCGAAGTGAATGGCGAAAGTGTCGGCACCGCACGAGATTCAACGGGTCGCAGACTGTTGGTGTCGGAGGGCCGACTGGACAGATCTGTTTACCTCGCATAGGCAATTGCCATACTGACACGTCGGTCGATTCAAAAGATTGACAAACGAGTCTGACAAACTGACTCCATGGCCGAAACTCGCCTCTTTCACTTCAGTGAAGACGACTCGATTGAAACTTTCGAACCTAGGCCTGTCGAGGTGCCCTCTGACCGGGCGGCAGGCCAAGAGTGGTTAAATGGTCCACTCGTGTGGGCCGTCGAAGAAAACTTTCAGGCGACGTACTTATTCCCGCGAGATTGCCCTCGTATCGTTATTTGGCCGACTCCTGCAACTTCGTCAGCGGATCTCGAGAAGTGGTGGGGTGACCGATCTTGCTCACTCATTGCCCACGTGGAGTGGAAGTGGCTAGAGCGAATCGAACGACGGACACTGTTTCGTTACGAATTTGAGCAAGATCAATTCGAACGAACCGAGGACTCGTGGATGTGGGTATCAAAAACACCCGTACGCCCTTCGCGAGTGGATCGTATAGACGACCTACTCGGTGCCCTTCGGGGCGCAAACGTCGAACTGCGGATCATGAACGATCTGACTTCACTGCGAGATGTGTGGTCAACGTCAATGCATGCGAGCGGGATTCGGCTCCGAAATGCAACCAATTGGTAATTTTCGATCCACTACTAGGGAACTTCAACCAATCAAAAGTGTCGCCGGCCCGTCGTAAATCGCGCGCGCGCGCAAAAGGAAAGTCAGATTAATGGCAAAGGCTCGATTGGTTCGCGTCGGTGGTGCAGCATAGTGTCATGTCTGATTTCCGTGAGGATGAAAGTAGCAAGGCGACATGATCAGTTGTGGGAAGAGTCCCCAGTACGACTCGTTCGCAAATGAATTCTTAGACCACGCTTCGAACGGCTTCTACAATGCGCACTACGATCGCCCAGCGTGTCTCAACTTACTGGGCGATGTCGTCGAGAAGCGTGTCCTTGACGCCGCGTGTGGGCCTGGACTTTATGCGGAAGAACTAGTGCGCCGCGGAGCATCAGTAGTGGGCTTCGACCAAAGCCCTCAGATGATTGAACTCTGTCGGGATCGGGTACCGAGTGGCGAGTTTCGAGTTCACGATTTGGCCGATCCATTGGATTGGATAGACGATGCCAGTTTCGATCTCGTCCTTCTTGCGCTTGCAATCGAGTATGTGGATGATCGAGTAAGTGCACTACTCGAACTGCGCAGAGTGATCACTCCTCAAGGAGCACTAGTGATATCACGACAACATCCAACAGCCGATTGGCTTGCAAACGGAGGCAATTACTTCGATACAAGAATAATCGAGGAGACCTGGAGCAGAGGTTGGCATTTACGCTATTGGCTTGCGCCTCTCGAACAGACTTGCGAAGAAATCGCTCAATCTGGATTCCTCATTGGACGCTTACTCGAACCGCGACCAACGATTGAAGCTGCGGCGTTTAATTCCGAAGAATACGAACGCCTCCAACGAGAGCCTGGCTTCGTGACTTTTCGACTTGTGTCGAAATGCGAGTCCCGTTGACCAAGGTGCGCAATTTCATGCGAGCACATCCGCAATCATTGCTTCATAATTCTGATCGGCAAGGTCTATTGAGGTGAGTTGCCACTTCTCGAACCAAGCAATTTCATCGTGCTCGATTGGTGAAGCGTTGTTCGGAGTGCCTGTCCACTCTGAGATAAGCCACACGGTCAGAACGTACGAATCCGTCACTAGTCTCGCCAGACACGCTTCCCCTGGGTCTGCCACGTCGATTCCGAGCTCTTCCCGGAGTTCCCGCTGCAACGCTTCGCCGGGCGTCTCGCCGTCCTCGATGTGACCTCCGGGAAGATCCCAAACGGCCGGAAACCACTCCTTGGACGCTGAACGGTGTCCGAGCAAGACACGATTGTCTTGGACGAGAAGTCCCGCAACAATCTTGTGTATTTGAGAGGAATCTCGCTCAGCCATAGCCGAGTATCGCACGGAGGACAATTGGCGACCTGCCTCCTCCGCTCGTGGCATTGTCATCAATCCGAGTTTTGGCAACGAGGTGCCGAAGGCCTGAAGTGAACCCGCACACTCATTCAAATGTGATCTGCATCACTTGGCATCACCAGTTGTCCCGGGAACGAGCGGATGAACCTCTCGGTCGAAGCAGTAGAGGTCGGGCCAACGACTATGGAACGTGTACGTCGCGCCCGCGACGTGAGGAAACTCTATAACGTACGAGGTGAATCCCGGACACGTGGGGTTCGGTCCAGTGCCATTTTCATCGGCCTCGACCATCGAGGATGCAACTCCGTGGCGCGAGCGCAGTGTCACCACAGGTAGCTTGGCTGTACTCAAAGGGTTGGTTCCGAGGCCTCCTGTATACCCATTGAGGGTGTCTTTGAAAGTCCGTTGAACGCCTGAAGCGAAGATCCCCGTGACCGTGGGATAACCGGTCACCGAAC
>Ga0182030_10019355_pt1 | contig 12967 bp, 12 predicted proteins | sample 812S3MmetaG_FD_121299 | JGI IMG/M metagenome (GOLD analysis project Ga0182030, IMG submission 121299) | Permafrost microbial communities from Stordalen Mire, Sweden - 812S3M metaG (Illumina Assembly) | ecosystem: Environmental > Terrestrial > Soil > Wetlands > Permafrost | place: Sweden... | reverse complement strand
GCGTCGGTGACAACCAGCACGGCAAACTGCGGATGAGGCACAATCTCACGGAAGGCGCCGGAGGCGGCTAGCTTGAGGTAATGTTCCACTTTGCGACTCCAGACTGGGAGTGGTTCCGTCCCGAGATCCATTTCGAGAAAGAACGACTGCACGGAACCCTCGATTGCAGCGTCGGGAATGATCGGAATAGTAGGAACCGGCGGAGAGGGGAAAGTTCGCCAGCGAATATTCTGCCCGCGCATTGCATCTATATATATGTTGCTCAAAGCAAGCTGGTGCGCGGCGAAGCTGTTGCCGAGAAGAATTGAATCAGGTTTCCATTTGAGCGGAACATGGGGCAGATGGACTTCCGCCGCGCCCCGTTTGGTAAGTGCATAGACGGAGCGCCTGCTTCCGGTTGCAGTTGCTGTGAAGTACCGGGCGATCAGGCCCGCATGCCGCATCTTCGCAAGTCGGACATTAGCCCGGCTGATTGAATGAAACCCTGCAAGCTGCTCAATCTGCCTACGGTCAAGAAGACGCAGGAGAGCAAGGTTCCGAAGTAGCAACCGGTCACGGGGCTGGAGAATGAGCGAACTAGGCCCATTCTTCAAGTGCCTCCTTTCCGGCAGCTGTACGCCTGGAAGCAATCTCCGCTTCAATGGCGGTGCGCGGCTTTGCCCAGCGCGCATTCGAGCGTGCAATTAAATCGACGGTGGAAGTGGTGTTGTGAGCTACCCCCTCCGTCTCAACTTCCAACCAGCGCTCTCCGCCGCTGCGGACGAGAAATTGCCGGTTGGGAAGTTCCTTGAGCAAGCGCTCGACTGCTTGTCCGCCATCTAGAGCGCGGGCAATGTAGGGCGTATCCTCGGGAGATGCGCGGAAGAAGAGCGTTGTCCCGGCGGAGAGAAGTGTCGCACGAACCTGTGCCGGATACTGCCCGAGGTGCTGATTGGCGGTGACCACTGAAACACCAAACTTTCGAGCCTCAGAGAGCAGGTGCTCGAATGTGTCCCCGGAGGAGACGAGGTTCTGGACTTCATCGGCATAGAGAGTGAAGAGCGTCCGTTTCTTTCGCGCGAAGATGGCATTCTTGAAGCGGGCGAGGATGAGCGATGCCAACACTTCTGCATCTTCACCGAGCCGGGACTTCTCCATCTGGAGAATGACCCATTGACCTCTTTCGAGTGCGTCCGATAATTCAAACGCCGTCTGCTGGCCGACGATCTGCCGGATCGCCGGGTCGGTTGTGAACGCGCTTACCTTGTTCAGGATCGCCTCGCGCACGACAGTCTGCATCGCATCTGATAGCTGCTCGTAGCGACTGCGGAAATATGCCTTCACTTCGGCATTCTGCGTTCGCTCAACAAGGGGTGCGCGAAAACCCAGGTCGGTTAGAAATGGCCCAAGCTCCAGAAGTGTCATGCCGTTTTCTGCCAGTACCCAAAGACTATTGCGGAGTAGCTCTTCGGTTCGCGCGCCGAAACGATCAAGCTGCCAGCGACGGCGGAAGATGGAGACGACTTCGGAGATGAGCGGCGCAAGGCTGCCGTGAGTACGGAGAATATTCAGACCAACCGAGTAATGCGGATCGGCAGGGTTAACGATGACCGTCCTATATCCAAGGTCCTCACCCGTCAGTTGCTCGCGCTGCCGGATACGGCCGAGAATGAATGGTCCGAGGTCGCCGTGCAGGTCAATGCATAAGAATCCGTGCCCACCCCGCACGTCGCGGGCCAGCATCGATTTGATCAGGCTGGTTTTGCCTGTACCTGTTTTGCCTAAAATGACGAGATGCTCCGCACGCCTGGAGTGCGGTAGAAAATACCGTCTGCGGCTAACCTGACCGTCCCTGGCCAGGTAGCCAAGCGCAATGCCTGACGCGTCTGGCGGCGCACGGTTCACGAATCTATTCCAGAGAGTGGTCACAAAGGGCATAGAGAGTTTGGGGTTAATAGTTTTTGATAAGTAGCTCCGCGTTGCGCTTCCCTGCATTTCGGTGAAGTGAATAGGTGATCGCGATGGGTTCGATATTGAAGCCAGAGAATATTTTCCGGACTTCCGGAGGGTCATTGAGTGACAGCAGAAACTTGCCCTTGATACTCTTTAAATCTCCGTCCATGAGTACGAAGTCGTCGTGCTCAAGGTTGTGCCGATAGAGACGAATGTCATAGTAGGGCGGGTCCAGGTAGAAGAACGTCCCTGCCCTGTCGTACCTCGCGAGAATCTCCTCGTACGGCAGTTGCTCGATCTTCACCCGGCTCAGACGTTCGTGCGCGGCTTCGATCAACTCATTCAATCTTGCCGGTGAGAAGTTCGGACGTTGCACAACGTGGATAGCATAGTTCTGCCGGGAAACGCGCCCGCCGTATGCAGTCTTCTGTAGATAGAAGTAACGGCTTGCACGCTGGATGTCAGTGAGCGTCTCGGGCGGGGTCTTGTGCAGCCGAGTGAACAATTCGCGACTCATGACCATGAAGCGCATGTAGCGGATCAACTCCTCATGATGCGATTGACAGACCCGGTAGAAGTTCACAAGTTCGCCGTCGAGGTCATTCAGAACTTCGACCTTCGATGGCTCTTTGTGAAAGAGCACTTGTGCCCCGCCCGCGAACGGCTCGACATAAGTAATGTGCTGCGGAAACTTGGCAATGATTGTATCGGCGACGCGATTCTTTCCGCCGACGTAGGAGAGCGGTCCCTTCATTTGTGTTTTCAATTAAGCGGATAGGAGAGATTCAACCTGCGCATATAGACCGACCGCCGCCGCATCAAGAATCGATGGATCGAAGTCCCGAGTTCCGAGCTGCGGCCAGAACGTGGTGATAACTTCGCGCAGTTCTTTGCGCGTCTTCAATGGTTCAACAGCGAAGGATTCAAACACGGTCTGTTTGCTTACAAGGCGGAAGGGAAGAGTCTGCCGCCGCAACTCCGCCACCAGTGCGTCAATAATTTCGGCAGAGCGTGCTTCCTCGGAAGTGACAGCCTCTTCCAGCGCTGCAACTTGGATGTAAAATTGGCCGAGTGTCCAAACCAGGTAAGAGACGGCACTCGCCACAGCCATATCAGGACGGGACGAAAGGTGTCGAATTTCGGCGTAGTGGAGGCTCTGTCCTTTAAAGATTGCGATGGCGACGGTACGCCGCGAGACTTTAATCGCCGCCAGTTTCGTGTTCATCTGGGTGTATCGTTAATTCTCGGAAGGCGTTAAGGAATCCATCGTGCTGTCCGCTGCCTCGACCTTTTGCCCTGCGGAATGCCTGGACTACTGTCTCCTGCGGGAAGTGTTCGAGCAAGGCTGCGTAGTCTTTGACATGTCCGAGGGCCGAGAGCTTGCGCGCGATCTGTAGCGCCAGATACTCCTGGGGATTCGTGGCGCTGAATGGACGCTGGGCATCCAGGAACCGGTCGAGGATTGAGGTCATGTCTTCCTCCGCAAATGTTGACGTAATGCACCCGGCTTCGATGAATACCCCAGCGATTCTCGCGCGAAGAGCTGAAGCCGAGCCCGCTCGCTCAACTCATCAAAAATCTCAGGGATCGTCACATCGTAGAGCAATGCAATTTTCAACGCCGTCTTGAGCGGCGGCAGTGCTCGGCCTCTTTCATAACGCGAGAGCACCGTGGCATCGCGCAGTCCGATCATCCGCGCAACCCGTTTTTGCGACAGGTTCATGCGCTTGCGTATAAAAACAAGTTGGTTGGGAATCTTGTATTTGTTCTCCTCCATGTGTGTGTATGTGGGTTAATGACTTTTCAACCCTAGCATTTCCAAAAATATTTCATAAGGAGGGAAAACTTGCATGGTTATCCAGATTTTGTGGATAAACTGCCGGGTGAATTCCGAGCTGCGAAGTAGCGTGCATTCTGGTCAAGTTTTCCCACCTAACGCAAACGCCGAGAATTTTCTATGCTGTATTTCATGCCGCACGAAGACGACACAACCAAATACGTCAACATGCCGGATCATCTGCGCAGTCTCGCGCGTCTGCACCCGGACTACAATTTGATGGAACTTGAAGAATCGCACGCGCAACTCTATCGGTATTTCGACTTGGCATGGGGTGTCTTTGTCCGTCTTGAGCAAGAAGGCAAACTCGACGATATTTTGACAGAATTGCGAGAATCTCCTACGGTTAAGGCAGCAAAGGTCGAGCCCACTTAATTCACCAAAAACAAATTCATTGAAGAAATATTTTGCTTACACACGCGTCTCCACCGCGAAGCAAGGGGAACACGGGGTATCCCTTCAGGAACAAAAGGCAGAAATAGAGCGATACAGCGGACAAAAGGGGCTGGATATCACCCTCTGGTTTGAAGAACGCGAGACAGCAGCAAAACTTGGCCGCCGCGTCTTCACAGAAATGATGAATCGGTTGCGAAAGGGCGAAGCCGCCGGTGTCATCATTCATAAAATTGATCGGAGTGCCCGTAACCTTCGAGACTGGGCTGATATTGCTCAGTTGTCTGACGAGGGAATAGAAATACACTTCACTCGTGAAGGTGTCGATCTACAATCCTCAAGCGGTCGCTTATCTGCGGACGTGCAAGCGGTTGTCGCTGCCAACTATGTTCGCAATCTTCGTGAGGAGACGATCAAAGGCTTTTACGGAAGGCTCAAGCAGGGACTCCTACCGCTTCCGGCCCCACTCGGCTACCTGGATTGCGGGCGAGGCAAGCCCAAGCAAATTGACCCTGTCCGTGGTCCGCTGATCAAGGAGGCGTTCCGCCTCTACGCAACCGGCAGGTTCAGTCAATACAGCCTCAGCGAAGAAATGCGCCGTGGGGGACTTTACACAAGAAAGGGCCACCCCGTCAGCAAGACTACCCTGGCCGGAATTCTCTCAAACCACTTCTTTTACGGTTTGATCCGCATTCGAAAGGGCAACCAATCCTTCATAGGAGTTCATGAGCCGCTCGTCAGCAAGGCTCTGTTTGACCAGGTACAAGATGTCGCGGCAGGCCGGTCGGTTAGGAGCGGGCCGTTCCGCAAGGAATTCGCGTTCAGCCGCCTCGTGCGTTGTACACCGTGCGGCCGTTCACTCATCGCAGAGTGGCAGAAGGGACATACTTACTATCGCTGCCACACGCGGGGTTGCCCTCTCACGTCGTTCCGTGAAGAATCGATAGATCAAGGTATCCGTCGCGCGATTGAGCGTCTGAAGCTCGATCCTGAAGAGATTCCGGTCCTGGATCGCTACGTCGCGGATAAGCGCACCACAGCAGTACAGAGCCAACAGAAGCTCGCAACGGCTGTCGATTTCAAATTGTCAGCCGTCAAGGAACGTCTAAATCGGCTCACTGATATTTACATCGAAGGACAGATCGAATCCGAAATCTTCAACCAACGAAAACAGACGCTCCTTTCGGAGCGCCTCGAACTTGAAGGTCAGTTGCGTGAATTGCGACACGACCCAACCAGCGCGTTGGCAAGAATGGAACAATTTGTCGAACTCGTGAAGGCCGCGTATTTACAGTACGAATCGGGAAATCCGGCGGAAAAGCGCCAAATGATCGAAACAGCATTGTCGAACCGCTCAGCAACTGGCAAAACGCTTGATTTTACTCTCAAATCTGAACTTTCGCAGGTAGCAAAACGGTCTGTTGACCGGTATGGTGACCCTCCAGACCGCACACGTCGAAAGTTTTGGCAGCGCTGGGTAGATAGTTTGTGCGACCCGAGGGAGCCATAGATAGAGATACCGTAAGTGCGATTAGCGATAGGCCAGCAAGCTATCACCTTTGTTGGCCCTAGCTGCGGGCCGCTCTTCAACTACCAAAGCTCTCGCCCGTTCCAGTTCCAAAAGGCATTGCCTCAACTTCGCATCCGAAGGGTCATGACCCGCATCCTGAGTGAGCCTCTCAATTTCCGCAAAGCAAAAGGGAGTGCCATCGTATATAAACGGTGCCAAGTAGCGCTTGTCACGCATTAGGCAGAAGATGTGCATCGCCAGAACAGAGACTTGATCGGAAATATCGCAGTAACGCCGCATTCCAACCTCTGGATAGAATGAATATTGTTTTGTGACAGGCATAAATAGGGTTAGCCACTAAAGCGTAGCAACTCATAGCTATCGTGTCCAGACTATGGGTTGCGGTCCCCTAAAGGGGGAATGGTCAGTGTGAGCGGCGCAAGCTCGCCATCCGTAGATCGATGATTCACATTCAGCGTGAACCCACCTTTGCCTGCGGAGGTTACCGCGAAGCCACCGACCAGATCCTCCATGGGTTGTTTGGTGATAGCAGTCCAGACCAGCCGAGGCTCGCCTGCACCGTTGGGCACGATTGCTGCGCTGCCGATCGAACCGTCGAAAAGTGCGACATAACTATCGCCGGTGGCAAGAATCTTGCCGGCGAAGGTTACTGACCCGGTCTCCTTTTGGGAGTCCAGATCGATCACACTGGCAACTGTATCGCCGCCCTCATAAACCAGGGCGTAGTTTCCGTTGCCGCTTCCGAGCACTGTGATGTGATCAGCCTGGCGGCTGATGTTCACAGAGCTTTCGGTTCCGCCGTTGTTGTCCAGGACGTGGACGACTACCGTAGACTTACCGTCGGGCGACGGAGTGATCCACAGCAGGCGCGAGCCGACACTGGCCAACGAGGTAGCGCCGAGACCAGCAGCCTTGGCAATGGTTTCGACACCAGCCCCACCAGTGACGCGAAGAATCGCGCCCTGCTTGGAGTCGGTTGAAAGCACTGCCGCAGCGTAGACGTTGCCCGCGGAGTCCTTGGCCAGCTCGATCGGGCTGTAATCCCCGGTCGAGATTGAAGAAAGTTCGTGCAAGACAAGGTCGATTTTGGCGACAGCGTTCGCGAGCGGTTGGGTCAGGTAGGCGGCGTCATCGGTGAGGATGAGCCGGTTGCCATGTTTGCCGAGGTTGAAGGTTGCAGTGATATTACCGTGCTGGATGATCTGAGCAACGCCGCTTTCTGGATCGTATGAAACGACCAGGTTAGCGGTTTTGTTGACGACCGAGCCAGAAGCGGTAACCGTGAAGATGTCGGTCGTACAACTCCAACCACCGTCTGTTCCGACAGCAGTGGGAAGATTGATGACCGTGACGTTAACGGAACCCAGTGTTGCACCACTTGAAGTGTACCCACCGTTAATCGCAATCGGGGAAACCCAGGAAGTGCCAGCGTACCCGGTTGGTTCGCTGGTTGGACAAGCCCCCCTATTCAGGTCAGAGAGCGTTCCCTGCCATTGTTCACCGCTGGTGTTGCTGTTGTTCGCGCTGTAGTTGGGATCCTTGCTGTTCAAGGTGAACGAGCAAGCCGTCGGCGGGCAGGTTGAAGGCGTGGCACTAAAAACCGTGGGCTTGGCCGCGGTCACAGTCAGCAGCGAAGTGCTGCTGCTTGAACCACAGGTGGCCGTAAGATTGTAAGTGCCGATCTTCTCTTCTGTTACTGCATTACCAGCGAGCAGGGAACCAAATGTGGCTCCGCTGGCGTCAGGTGCATACGAAGCCAATCTCGACGGGCCGAATACAGAGGTATTTGTATCCGTCGATTTTAGGACGAAGCTGACAGCCGAGGCTGGGCAGGATGACGAGGCCGTAACCACGGAACTGTCCAGGGTTATTGTGCTGTTGAGCGTCGTGGCCAGAGTCGCAGGCAAACTGACGCTTTGGGCAACCGGCAGGTTGATGGTGATCGTTGCCGAGACCATTGAACTGTCAGTGTAACCGCTTTCAGTTGCGTACGCCTTGAAGGTCGTCGCGCCGTCCGTGCTAAGGGTTGTGCTTGGGCAGCTTCCAGATGCGGCAGTGGGCGTCGAACCGTCGGTTGTGCAGTGGACGGTTTCCCCGGTTGAAGCGCTCACAGTGACAGTCTCTGCTGTGGTGTAAGTTCCGCTGACCAGACTGATGGTTGGTGCTGCCGCCTGCTGTGGAGGAGGAGGTGGTGGTGTCCCACCGCCACCGCCGCCGCAACCAACAAAGAAGATAAGCAGGAATGAAACAGAGCACACCAAAAGGAGGTTGAGGGACATCGCCCTTCGACCGCGCACAGATTTGCTTTCTGCTAAATCTGGCTGAGTTAACGCTACGCAGAAGCTCATCGAACACGCTCCTTGACGCTCGATGCTCTCGGTGTTTGCATCCCAATCGACCGCGTTCAATACAGTAAAACCGCAATCTTTTGAAGGCGGAGTCCAGCGCGAGGGAAAACCGAAAGCCTGGCGAATTTGGTTACGGAACCGCCCGAGATCGGATGGATTGCACCGTTGGCATTCTGGTTTTGAGAGCAAAGTAGGCGAAGAAATGATGCCCCAAGCATCAATCACTAGAATATAGCCTCTGATAGCTATAGACGACAAGAGGAATTCGGGACAGACCATCCAGGATCTCATTGCCGACCGGGAGCCGCCCCGGTCACGGCGAGAAATCAGGTTGACTCAGGTTAAGCCGGGCCGGTGCAATCGTCGCTCACGGTCGCGCAGCCGTCCAGGTGCTTACAGCCCGCGAAAGAGCTCCGTAAGTGAGACGGACAGAGCATCTGCAATCCGCTCAAGTGCACGGACGCACACCTCCTTGCGGCCATTCTCAATTTCCGAGAGGTAGACCCTGCCCAGAACGGCATGGTCTGCAAGGATTTCCTGCGTCCAGTGCTGTTTCAGCCGAAGCGCTCGAATCCGTTTCCCGAGGCGGATGCAAATATCTGTTGCCACCCCTCCAGCATCGTTGTATGCTTTCGACTACACGTATGCTATAGCATACATTCCTTTCGCGATTCGCCCGGTATTGAGCACTCTCTGAAGTCAGCGAAAAGCCGGAAACCCGCCGATGGGAGCGTGAGAAATCGATGTCAATGTGAGTGGGGGATTTATGAATCGCGCTTACGAGCAGTTCACCCCGTGCCATTCTTGCAATTATCTAGGCAATGCCTGTCATTTTTATGTGCAAGCTCACCTGAGTTACAGTGCCGCTGTGGGTATTGACAGATTATCCATTTCATGTCAGACTGCCGATGCTTAATAGAGATCAAGATAGTTATATAAGCCTGCCCATCAGGCTATTAAGCCCTAACTCATTCCGCACATTCAGACTGCCATCAGGGGGATCAATCAATGCTTTTGAATTGATTCTCTTTCGACATAACTCCCTTCACAGCCGACTCCCAGGAGGTGTCTGCCATGACTTCGTCTCGTTCGCTTCTTTTGTTCTTGGCCGTTCTTTTGGGTGCGGTCAGCATAGTTGGATGCAGTTCAAACAGTGGAGGCGGCCCGCCGCCCGAACAGCAAACTGCAACTCCTCAGATATCACCTGCTACCGGAACGTTTACCTCCGCTCAGTCGGTAACCATTACCGATGCCACCGCCGGCGCCACGATCTACTACACCACCGACGGAACCGCGCCAAGCACTTCGTCTTCGGTCTACAGCAAAGCATTCACGGTTAGCGCGACTGCGACTGTTGAGGCGATTGCGACAGCGTCAGGATACACAAACAGCAGCGTCGCAAGCGCGGCACTAACAATCAACATACCGCAGACCATCGCTCTGCCGAACACACTCGCGCTTGCCATGGGCGGTACATTGTCTCTGGATACTTCCGTTGTCACGGCATCTGCGTCTTGCGCTCCCTCATCCGTTGCTTGGAGCGTGGTCATCAACGACAGCAACAAGAGCACTACCGGAGGAAACTTTGCTTCTTGGACTGCTGATTCCAGCAACACAACTTGGGGCAGCATTTCAAGCGGGAACACCTTCTCAACTAACAGCATTAACACTTACACCGTGACCGCAACATGCGGGTCCGCTTCAGCCAGTTCTCAACTAACTGTCAACGATCCTGCACCAACGATTAGAGCCGTTAGTTGCTCTCCCTCGGAGTCAACCAGCGCCTGCGTCATTCCTGCTACAGGGAGCACGACACTAACGCTAACCGGCACGAATTTTATCGTCGGTAACCAGACAGTTATTTCGACTACCGATCAGCAGTGGTGGGGAACAGGAGCATTTGAGGGGATTGGGGCCTGCCTAACAAACTTGCCGAACTTGGAAGAGGCCACCACTTGGGTAAGCTTTACGGAATTGCAACAGAGCGACATCCGTAGCGATCCAAGCGATGGTGGCTTGGGCATAGGAGACTATTACGTCTACAACCCGGCAGTTTCCACCGGCGTAGGCGGTGGCTGGGATTGCCTCAACAACGCACTAACCGTTGTGGCGAACTCGTCAGTTGCGAGCACGGCTGGAATCGTTACGCTTGTGCCCGGAACAGCAAGCACTTCTGGCACTCTCTACCTCCGTTCCAAGCAGTCTGGCCAGATCATCTGGCAGACCAACACGCTTGGCCTTGGTTCAACCATGGCAGCCACTAACGGCGATTTGGTGTACGTTTCGAACAGAGACGCACACACCGTTTCCGTCATCAACCTGCAAACCAAAGCAATCCAGACTGTCTCCACTGGGGACTCCAAGCCCTGGATTGCTACTGTATCGCCAAAGGACGATACGCTTTACTTGGTCACTGAATCGCCTTCTGGCTACCTGCTTGAGGGCTACACCGATGCAAGCGGCTTGGTCTCGTTGACTTCCAGTACAGACCAGATCACCGATCTGAAGGCCGACTCGGAAGGGCGACTGGTCTTCTTGGTTCAGCGCGCCAAGGAAACCGAGCTTCATCGCTTCGATCCATCCACCGGGCGAGAAGAGATCATAAGTCTCGACCTGCCCGCCAACCAACTCTCCCTCACTGAAGGCGGCTACTTGGCCTATTGGACAGGCGAGCATCATTTGGTGCTTGTCGAGAAGAACAGTTTCCGGCAAACGGCCAAAGCCGTCCTGCCGGAACCCGCGTTCACCTCAAGCGCACAGTACATTGGGCTCTCGGATGGAACGATCTGGGAAGCCAAAAGTGCAACTGATGCCATCCAACTGACAAAGGTTGGGACCGTTGCAGAAAATGAACGCTACTCGGGCTTTGTTCCGGGGGCCTCCACTGACGGACATCTGCTCCTCTACGCCGTCGCGACCGACAAATATGGCAAACCTTCTGGAGCGCTTGCCATGCACAACCAGTAATCAATTCAAAGCACAACAAAACAAGGCTACTTCTTTCCCTTTGGGAATGAGGCAGCCTTGTTTTCATTTTACCGGTCGAAATACGCTCCTCGTTCTACTGCACCAAGAGAATAGCCCTGGTCAAATACTTGGCAACAAATGTCAAACTTCCTCCGGCAACACACGCAGGGTTTGGCGAAAGCGTCGTTGCGGGGTAGCTCGTGATAGTGCCATCCGATGCTGTGACGTCAGTGCCAATATAGTCGGTTACATAGCCGCTCCAGCTTCCAATGGAGGGCAAGGTAAGCGTGAACGTCGATCCGGACGAATCTGCAATAGAGTATGGCGTTTGGGGAGTGCTCGTGTAAGAGTAGCTGTTGAGGGGGCCGCTAAAGGTCATTGGCAGCGAAGACATGCTGGCAATATTTCCATCGACGTTCGTTTCAACGGAGATGTTACACGTGGTGGTGGTTAGGACATAGTTTACGGTGCCACCAGCAGATAGATTGCACACCCATCCGCCGCAGGAACTGGCCTCCGCTGTTTTGACCAAAGAGGCGAAGATGTTTGGACTGCCATTGAGGGAAAATGTTGGATTGTCGATGAAGCCGTAAGGGTATGACTGGGTCGTTGGATCTATCAACAGGTATGTGCCAGCAGGTGCACTATATGGCCCCCCAGACGTTCCACTGCCGCTAAATGATGCCCCAGCCGTTTGGCCTCCTATCTGCCAATTGGCTGTCCGATCCGCAGTCACAGTAACCGTGCCGTTCGCCGGTGATGTCACAATATTAATATTGATCGTTAGTGTACCGTCTACTTTCACGTAGGTATCGGCATAGATTGGCTGACTTGATATTGTTATGCTTGCGGAGCCGAAAGCAGGGATAGTTTTACTTGCTCCTGGTGATGGTGAATAGCTGAAGCCTCCGCCGCCGTCTTCCACAAACAAAGTCCCGGTCGTACCGCAGTACACTGTTCCAGTTGCAGTTCCTGTAATGCTCTCTCCTGGAGTTATGTTCACGGTCGTAGTCTGTCCGTTTGGAGGAGTTTGAAGCCCACCGACATTGAGGCTCAAGGTATAATCTGGTGGGTATCCCCCACAAGCTCCAGTAACAGCCGAAAACGCGACCTTCCCTGTGGCTAGCGAGACTGAAAGGGAGCCAACAACTACAAAAGCCGTTAAAGCTACCAGTATCTTTTTGCTTATATGCTTTATTTTCATAATCTACTTTTTAAGATAGGAAACGTCTGCACGACTTCCTCCGGTCGCTTGAGTAATTGTCACGCTTATATCTGCGTCTTTATTTGAGGCGTAGATCGAGTCGAGTGTCTTGGTTTGCTGCTTGCTAATTATCCCGTAGCTATTGGTTTGAAAATATGTGAGATATGATTGGAAGAGAGCATCCGAACTATCCTGGACCTGAAATGAAGTCGTGGACTGGCTCTGATTCCCGTAAGGTACAGAATAACTTTGAGTGATGTCAGGCTTTGTTCCGAGAACGAGATCACTCGGAAAGCCATTGGCTAGGTCTCCGCCTGTTGCGTAAGTTGGCTGAATGTGAATCGGGGAGCGGGTGATTGCCGCAGAGTTTTTGGGTGCGACGGCCTTGCGATGTCTAAGAATGATCGCTGCGGCAATAATGATCGCAACCACAACCACAGCGGTCCAAATAATTCTCGATGTTCGTATCATGAAGTAGATTAGTTATCGCTATTCGAGGTCAGTGTATATGAAGGTTCCAACTATCACAATGGGAGTTATCAACAATTGCGCTCATGGAAACTATCGGGCAGAGGTCCGCAAAATATCTTCACATGCATTTGTTCAGCTGTCTCCCAGCCTCATCTTCTCCGGAAATTCGCTCGATCCAGAACTGAGCCCAACTCTTTTCCCCCGATGCATTTGGCCCAGAACCTCCGACCCCCAGAGTGAGACTCCGACCCCGCACCCGATTCGGGACCAGGGGGTCGGAGGTT
>Ga0182030_10019353_pt1 | contig 12967 bp, 13 predicted proteins | sample 812S3MmetaG_FD_121299 | JGI IMG/M metagenome (GOLD analysis project Ga0182030, IMG submission 121299) | Permafrost microbial communities from Stordalen Mire, Sweden - 812S3M metaG (Illumina Assembly) | ecosystem: Environmental > Terrestrial > Soil > Wetlands > Permafrost | place: Sweden... | reverse complement strand
TCGTAGAGGTGCGGGTGCGTGCCCTTCGCGTGCGTCACCGCGGGCATGAGGTTGGCGGCGTAGAGGCACTCGAGGGCTCGCGCGTACTCGCCGTCGTGGGCGTCGTGCTTTCGCGCGATGCCGTCGGCGCGCTCCTCCATGCGGCGCCCGAGGGGCCGGATGACCACGCGCGAGAAGGCCGCGGCCGCGACGACGACGAGGAGCGCGACCCCCACGCGCACGAGGCCCGACTCGGGCGAGAGGACCCCGGAGAGAGGCCGCGCCGCGACGAGGGCCACCACGACAAACGCCGCGCCCGCCATCCGCGCCGCCACGACGCCCCGGGGCTCGCTCACGTGCCCGAGCTCGTGCCGGGCAATCGCCGCGAGCTGCCCCTCGTCGAGCGTGCGCACGGCCTCGGGCGTGAAGAGGAGCATCCCCGCCGCCGGCAGCGCGAAGGCGTTCGCCATCATCAGGTCGACCTCGAGCACCGCGCGGGCCGTGACGCCCGTCGCCGCGCTCGCCGCCTCCACGGCCCGGCGGAGGCGCTCGGACGCGGGCCGCGCCACGCGAAGCAAGCGCGCCACGAACACCCCGCCGCCCGCGAACGCGCCGACCACCCCGAGGGTCGTCATGCCGAGCGCGAGGCACGTGCGCACGTCGAACCGGTCGGTCACGAGCGCGAGGCCCACCGCCGCGACGAGCGCGTGAGGGAACATCACCGCCCACATCGCGACCCATCCGCGGAGCATCTCGCCGGGGCCGACGCGGCGGCGGCGGGTGACGCGCTCGACGTGGAGGCGCACGGGGAACGTCGCCGCGAGGGCCGCGAGCGCCGCAGAGAGGCCCAGGAGCGCCGGGCGCGGACCCTCGAGCTCGTCGGGCTGCAGCAGGGCGGAGACGGCGAACGCTGCGGGCAGAAAGAGAAGGAAGAAGCGCGACGCGGCGCGGGCCGGGAAGGCGAGGCGGGCGCGGTCGAACCACGCGGTCGCCGGGCTGGCCCGGAGGGGCGCCATCGCCACGCGCGCGCCGGCCCACGAGGCGACGAACGACGCGAAGAACGCCAGAGCCGCCCACGAGACGAGTCCCATCCCTACGGAATACGGCGCGGGCGGCAGGACCTTCCCGCGCGGGCCCGCAGGCCCGCTCCCTCAGCTCTTCTCCAGCGCATCCAGCAGCGGGTTCACGTAGTCCTTCGCCCGCTCCAGCACCCCCGCGTAGCCCCGGCCGCCCGTGCGCGTCCGCTTCACGTCGGCGAACGCGCCCTTGCCGATGGCCTCCCAGATCGTGTCCCGCTTCACCTCTTCGAGGAGCGCGAGAGCCTCGTCGAGGACCTGCACGGCGCGCCGGGCGACGCGACCGTCGGCCTTGAACTCGATCTCCTCGCCGAGGTGCTTCGCCGCGCCGTAGACGTAGCGGGTCGCCTTGAGGGCCAGGTACCGGTCCATCAGCAGGGGGTTGTGGATCGCCTCGCTGAACATCCCGAGCAGCTCGATCGACTGGTGGGTCGTGACGCCGACGAGATCGAACATCGCGTCGTGCACGTGCGCGAAGAAGATGTCGCCCGTCTTGTGCTTGGTGGGCGGCATCCACTTGATGGGGTGACGGTCGAAGATCTGCCGGACGAGCTGGGCCTGCGCGATCTCGAGCAGGAAGGAGTCCTCCAGCCAGGGATCGATCTCGTAGGCGTGGCCGAGGCCCATCTGCTCCTCGCGGAGTCCCGCCCGGAGCGCGAACGCCTCGTTGATGAACTGGCTGGTGACGACCGTGTGCGCCTTCTCCACGGCGTCGGCGGTCGTCAGGTAGTTGTCCTCGCCCGTGTTGATGACGATGCCGGCGCGCGCGATGAACCTCCGCGACACGTACTGGTCGACGAAGGTGCGGCACATGTTGATGTCGCGAAAGAGGATGCCGTACATCGCGTCGTTCAGCAGCATGTCGAGGCGCTCGACGGCGGCCATCCACGCGATCTCGGCCATGCACAGGCCCGACGAGTAGTTGGTCTGCTGGATGTAGCGACCGAGCTCGGTGGAGGCCTCGTCGAGCGAGCGGCGGATGATCTTGAAGTTCTCCTGCGTCGCGAAGGTGCCGCCGTAGCCCTCGGTGGTGGCCCCGTGAGGGACGTAGTCGAGCAGCGACTGCGCGGTGGCGCGGATGACGGCCACGATGTCCGCCCCGGCGGCCGCGGCGGCCTTGGCCTGCAGGGCGTCGTCGTAGATGTTGCCGGTGGCGACGATGACGTACTTCTGCGGCGTCGGCCCGGAGGCGATGCGCTCGCGGAGGCCGTTGCGGGCGTCGCGTGCCTGATCGATGCGGGCCAGCGCGGCCTCGGTGTGCGGGCGGAGGGCAGCACGGGCGGCGTCGGGTCCGGGGTCGCCCTCGCCGCGGTCGAGGTCCGGAGAGAAGGCGAGGCGCTCGGCGGCGTCCTGCACGGTCTTGGCCCCGGCGAGGAGGGCGCGCCCGAGGAAGAACGCGATCCCGCGGCCGAGGAGACCCGCCTCGCGGTACCGCTCGACGGCCGTATTGACGAGCGGCGCACCCTGGTCGTCGACGCCGTCGGCTCCGTACGCGCGGAGGATGGTCCGTTCGACGCCGACCGTCGTGTGGGCGTCGATGTAGCGCTGCACGTCGTCGGCGATCTCCGCGGCGAGCTCGCGACAGCGGGCCACCTTGCGGACGTCCATGGGAACGGTGGCCATCGGACCGATGGCTTTAGCGACAAGGCGCGGGGATTACAAACGGGTCCTTTTCGCCCGGCGCGGACTCAGGTCATCAGAAGCACGACCGCGTAGGCGACGAAGCCGATGGCCGCGACGGCCTGCGCCGCGCGCTCGCCACCCGCCCAGGTGAGCCTCCCGAGGCCTCCCAGCATGGCCACGGCGGCCAGCGCCAGGAGCGCCAGCGTGCCGGTGGGTGGCGGCTCGGTCTCGTGCAGCGCGTCGAGCATCGACCCGGCGGGGACCGGCGGCGCGCCGACTTGCTGGCGGTCCGAGGTCACGCGGTATGACGCGACCCGCGAGAGGGCATCCTCCGCCTTCGTGCGCCAGTGGTCGCTCCCTGCCCCCGGGGCCCGGGTCGCCAGCGCGGCGCTGCGCATCGCTCCGTAGGCGAGCATCGCGGTCGCGTCATCGCCACGGGCTTCGGCGTCGTGCCCGATGGCCTCCAGGCGGCTCCAGCCGCGGGCGGGCCAGGGGCTCGCGGGAACGAGCGCCTCGGCCGCCGCCCTCGCGTGGACGATGGCCTCTCCCCAGTCCGAGCGCGCCGCAGCCGCGTCCGCCGCGGTCACCTCGGCCTGTCCGACGGCGACCTCGCGCACCGTGAGGACCGCCGTCGCCGCGACCACGACGAGCGCCGCCAGCGCCGCCGCCCGAGCGCCCGTCATGCGAAGTCGCGCTTGCGGAAGACGAGCGCGCTGAGGACGAGCAGCACGGTGGCGTAGAGCACGGCGTGAAGCGCGGCGGTCGCGACGTAGGGCCAGACCGGCTGTCCGGCGACGCTGCCGAGGAGGAACGCGCGCGCCGGCACGTAGATGTGGAGGTTCGGGATGATGCGCGCGAGCACCTTGCCGCCGCCGCTCACCGCGCTCCCGAACTGCCGCACCGGGATGTGGGCCATCGTGTCGCTGGAGCGCCCGATGACGAAGATCATCAGCGTGAAGGTCGCCGTGAGAAATGGCGACGAGAACGACGCGAAGAGAGTGGCCACGGCCGCGACGATGGCGATCTCGCTCATCGCCAGGACCGAAGCGGCGACGACCAGCTGCCGCTCTTCGGGCGAGGGGGCCGCCAGGATCCACGCGACGCCCACCAGCGCGAGCGACCAGGGGAGCAGGACGAAGACGCGCGTGTGCCGGGCCCGGATGAGCGTGACCCCGAGGAGGGCCAGCATGACCAGCGCCGTCGCGCCGACCTTCCACGGCGGCTGGCCGGTCTCCAGCGCGAGGAGCATCAGCACCGCGGCCGTGTCGACGCACACGAAGACGCCGACGGTCAGCATCGCCCCCTTGTACTTGCCGACGACGTACTCCCACCGGCGGATGGGTCGCGACAGAATGGGGAAGATCGTCTTGTGCTCGAGCTCACGGTAGAGCGACGTCGAGCCCAGCACGATCGCGATGACGATCCCGTAGAGCGAGATCGACGCCGCGCCGAGGTCGGCCACGACGCGCGGCTCGTTGTGGAGCGACAGCGTCCCGACGAGGACCGAGTAGAGGTCCGTCGCCAGCGCCACGGCGAAGACGCCGAGCAGCACGCGCGCGCGCACCGCCTCGCGGTAGGTGTTGAGGGCGATCGTCAGGATTCGCGCGAGCACCGCGAGCGGTTCTACCACGGTTACCGAGCGGCGCGCCGACCCCTGGCCTGCCGCTGGACGACGACGTCGCGCACCCGGTCGGGCACCTCCAGCGCGAGCTCGCGCACGCGGTCCTCGAACATGTCGCGAAGGATGCCGTCGCCCATGTCGATGAGGATGCCGTACGTCACGAGCGTGCGGCCGTCGCCCATCGGCTCGGCGCGGAAGAAGCCCCAGACGTCCTCGATGTCGTGCGGGCGGGCGGGATCCATCCAGAAGCGGACCGAGCTCCCGTCGCGATGCACGCGCAGCGTGTAGCCGACCTGCACGAGCGCCGAGCCGTGTGTGATCTGGACGAGGGGATCGTTTCCGATCGCCCCGACGCGATGGGCGTCGCGGGTCTTCGGCAGGAAGCGGCCCCAGTCGCCTACGTCGTCGAGCAGCGACGCGAGGTCCTCGGGCGTCGCGTCGAAGATCTTGTAGGCCACGCCGCCGACGTAGCGCCGGAGGCCGCGGTGGAGCTCCTGCGTCCGGGCGACGCAGTCCCCACGGAGGAGCCGGTCGACCTCCCCGGCGCCGAGGCTGTCGGCGCGCGCGGACCCGCCGGCGAGCAGGACGCTCGCGAGGACGGCCGAGGCGAGGAAGCGCACCCTCGGATCGTATGGAGCGGACGGGCGATGCGCAACCGGCGCGGGCCCCCTCGGCTAGCGAACGATGATGAGCTTCACCCGGGGGCCGATGCCGATGTCGAGCTCGCCGTGGGTCTCGTGGAGATCGCCGTCGATCATGTAGCGGAGGACGCCGTCGGCGCTGCGAACGACGGCATGGCTGGAGACCGCCTCGTAGGTCTTGCCCGGACGCATGGGCTCGGCGCGGTGGATGCGCGGCAGGTCCTTGATGAACGCGACCGGCTTGGCGTGGATGCCCAGCATGTGAAAGTGCCCCGGCTTCTCGCCGTAGCGGTGGAACGGACGGAAGTTGAGGCCGATGTTCGGGATCGTCCCGGCGGCGACGGCGAGGTAGTCCCGCTCGTCCCAGCGCGTGCCCGTGGCGGTGCCGTCGTCGAGCACCACCGAGCCGCGGAAGGGCTTGGCCATGCGGCGGATGGTCTCCCCGCCGATGAACGCGCTGCCGACGCATCGCGCGAGCGTCTTGGCGGCCACGAGGGGCGTGGGCTCGCCACCGCGGTAGTACTCCGCGAGAAAGCCAGCGACGGCGCCCGTGCCGAAGAGAAAGCCGTAGTGCGTGCGTTCGCCGGAGCCGGCGTCGCGCGGGCCGATGCGCATCACGTGGCGCTCGACGTTCTCGAGCGGCTCGCTCGCGCGCTGCGCGTAGTCGCGGAGGAGGCGCCCGAGGATGCCCTCGGGGCGTCCCTTGCCGACGCCGACGGAGTTGGCGACGGTGTTCATCGTGCCGCCGCGAAGGAGAGCCACCTGCGGCATCGTCGCGCCGCCGTAGACGTCGATGAAGCCGGTCAGCGTGACGTGGTTGGTGCCGTCGCCGCCGCTGATGGCGAGGACGTCGATGTCCTCGCGCCGGAAGTCCTCCGCGATGCGATAGAGCTCGTCGATGGAGCGCGCCTCGCGGACCACGCCGCTGTCGCCGAGGGTGCGGGCGAGGCGAGAGGCGGCGCGCGGATCGCGCAGGTTGTGCCTGCTCTTGGGGTTGAGGACGACGCCGATGCCGGACACTACCAGGCCCAACTATGGTCCTGGGTCCCGGGCGTCGTCAACGCGAAGCAGGCTTCGCAGGGGGGTGCTATGGGCCTCCTCATGCGCGAGAAGGAGCAGGTCGCGGCGGCGAAGGAAGGGGTGCTCGCCCTCCAGCAGGGAGACCTGGCGACGCTCGTCGTCACCGGGCAGGACCGCGTCGCGTGGCTGAACGGGCTGCTGACGTGCGACCTCGTGAAGCGCGCGGCGGGGACGGCGGTGTACGGGCTCGCGGTCGTGCGCAACGGGCGGGTGCTGACCGACGCGACGGTGGTCTTCGACGACGAGGGGGAGCGCGCGCTCGTCGCGGTGCCGGCGTCGGTCGTCGACGCGCTCAGGACGCACATGGATCACTACCTCGTGATGGAGGACGCGGAGATGGCCCCGGGGACCGACGCGTTCGTGGCGTGGGCGCTCCACGGGCCGCGCTCGGGCGAGGCGCTGGAGGCCGCGCGCCAGGCGGGCGCGGTCGGAGGGACGGTCGACAGGACGGGGCTCGGCGGCGCGTTCGTCCTCGCGCCGAAGGAGCGGGCGGGCGAGGTCGCGGCGGCGCTTGCCGGTGTGGCGACGGTGGGCGATGCGGCGGGGTGGGAGGCGCTCCGTCACGAGCGCGCGGTGCCGCTCTTCGGCGTCGACTTCGACGACAAGACGTACCCGCAGGAAGCCGGCCTCGAGAAGACGGCGGTGAGCTTCGAGAAGGGCTGCTACCTCGGTCAGGAGGTGGTGTGCATGCTCCAGATGCGCGGCCACGTGAAGCGGAAGCTCGCGGCGGTGGTGCTCGAGGGGACGGAGGCTCCTCTGGCGGGTGCGGCGGTGACGGACGAGGCGGGCACGGCGGTCGGCGAGGTGACGAGCGCGGCCCCGTCGCCGACGCTGGGCAAGACCGTGGCGCTCGCGATGATCAAGCGGACGCAGGCCGAGCCCGGCAAGGGCGTACTGGTCGGCGGCGCGCGCGGAGAAGTGGTGGAGCGCCCGGCGTGACGGTATCACTGGCCCGTGAGCCTCGTGAGATCGCACCGCGCCGCCGCCCTCCTCGTCGCCTCGGCCTCGCTCGCGTCGCTCGCGTCCAGCGGCTGCATCGTCCTCAAGAAGGACTACGACCAGTGCGTCACCGACGCGGCGGGGTATCGCGCGGCGGCCGAGACGAAGCAGAAGGAGGACGCCGCGGCACTGCTGTCGCTGCAGGAGCGGCTGACGGCGGCCGAGTCGGCGACGCAGGACCGGGACACGAAGCTCGCCGATCTGTCGACCGCGACGCACAACCTGCAAGCCCAGCTCGACGAGGCCACCGCGATCAACCAGCAGCTCCGCGGAGAGCTCCAGCGCCTCGGCAAAGATGTCGACAAGATCCTCGCGGACAAGGGCACGCTGTCGAAAGCGCTCGACGACGCAAAGGCGCGGCTCGACGAGCTCCGCAAGGCGCAGGCGGCGGCGGAGGCGCGGACGATGCTGTTCAAGGACTTCGGCCAGCGCTTCAAGGCCCTCGTCGACGCCGGGCAGCTCCGCATCGAGACGCGCCGCGGTCAGCTGGTGCTGGAGGTGACGGGCGATCTGCTCTTCGACGCGGGTCACGCCGAGGTGAGGACGGCGGGCAAGGGCGTGCTCATGGAGATCGCGCGCGCGCTCCAGACGGCGTCGTCGCCGGCCCGGCGGTTCCTCGTGACGGACCACGTGGACGACGAGCCGCTCAAGTCCAAGCACGTGAAGTCACTCTGGGAGCTGACCGCGGAGCGAGCCGTCGCGGTGGTCGAGCTCCTGGTGTCGCTGGGCGTGCCGGCCGTGTCGCTCACGGCGGCGGGCTCGGGCTCGGCGGATCCGCTCGTCGCCAACGACTCTCCGGCCGACCGCGCGAAGAACCGGCGGCTCGAGATCGCCCTCTTTCCGGGAGCGGACGAAGCGCTGGCGATGCACTGAGTGAGTCGAGCGTCAGCGCGTCGGCAGCGGCTCCCACCGCAGCGCCTCGCCGGCCTCGCTGCTGATCTTCTTCGCGAGCCAGGGCCGCTGGATCGGCATCACGAAGAGGCCGGCCCCCTTTCCCTTCTTCCCGGTGGAGAAGAACGAGACGAGCCGCCCGTCCGGGCTGCACGCGGGGTAGGTGTTCGCGCCTTCGTGCTGCGTGAGGCGGTGCAGGCTGCCGCCGCTCGTATCCGTGGCGATGATGTCGGCGCCCGAGCCCACGCCGACGGTGTAGACGACGAGGAGACCCTGCGGCGTGTCGCAGAACACGGGCGCGCTCGCCATGAAGCCGGCGGGGGAGATGGGCTTGCCGTCGATGTAGATGCGCTGGACCGGGCTTCCGCCGACCATGGCCATCTTGCCGAGGGGTCCGAAGACGGGGTGGTTGGCGAAGGGCGGGGAGGGCGCCGGGTTGAGGTTGCCCTTGTCGCCGACCCAGAGGCGGCTCTCGCCTCCGTCCATCACGGTGAGCGCCATCTGGTTGTGGTCGGCGCTGAACGCGAGGCCCATCACCGAGCCGGGGATCGACATCGGCACGGGCGTCGCGTCCGGGCCGAAGACGACATGGAACGGCGAGTAGTCGGTCGACAGCGCGTAGAAGATGCTGCCCCCCGGGCCAAAGGCCGGCGAGATGGCCGTCGCGTTCGTGGGGCCGACGCCGCGGAGATCGAAGCCGTCGGCGTCGATGGCGAAGACGCGCCGCCACCGTCCGACCCGCTCGGCGTAGACCATCTCGCTGGCGAAGCCGCCCGGTCGGCCCGTGAGCGCGCCGAGAATCTGATCGACGAGGCGATGCGAGGCCGCGCGAATCTCGGTCGTCGGTGTGGGCACGACCGTCCGGAACGCCGGCTTCGCGTCGGGGGTCGGCGCGCCGGCAGGCGGGTGCGTCTTCGGCGTGACGTACGCCTCGCCGACGAGCTCCGTCTTCGACGAGTCGGTCGCGCCGGGCTGGGAGAAGACGCGCACGACGTACTCGGCCCCCTTGTCGCGGAACCCCGCGAGGTCGAGCGGCGTCGTGTGCGTGAAGGGGCCCGTCGGCGCGGCGTTCTCGTCGAGCACCTCGAACTGGCCGCTCAGCTCCATGTCGTGACGCACGACGAGGTTGACCAGGCTGTCGGCCTGCCCCGTCGTGATGAGCGGCACGATGGCCATCTTCGGGAGCGGGAGCAGGCCGCCGGCGGAGCCGTTCACCTCGACGGTGCCGAGCACGCTCTCGTCGGGCTCGGCGGCGGGGGCGTCGGCCGACGCGAGGGGGGTGAGCGTCAGCGCGAAGGCGACGCAAGAGAGAAGCGGGAGGGTTCTCATTCGCAGAGCTTCTGGAGACTGCACTGGAAGCCGACGGGAAGCGACTGTCCCAGCATGTCCGGGTACATCGGCGGCGGCCCGGGGAGCTCGGCGCCGCTCGACTGGATGCGCGCGAGCGTGGCCTGCACCTCGGCGTCGAACGTCGGATCGCCGCTCGGCCTCACGACCGAGAAGCTACCCACCTTGCGGTCACCCGTCACCGTCACCACCGCAGCGGCGTGCAGCGTCTTCAGCTTGTCGAAGGGGACCTTGCCGCGGATCTGGAAGTGGGCCGCGAACCAGGACGCGAGCTGCGCGCGGTACATGTCCGCGGCGCGCGCCTTGAGCGGGTCGGTCTCGGTCCCGTTGGCAGCGCCCTGCTCCGAGCCTTTCGTCGACGACGCCGTCGCAACGGCGCCACCGTCCACCGTCGCCATCGTGCTCGGCTGATCGGGCGCGGCCGCGTCGACCGGCGTCGGCGCGACCGACGCGTCGGGGACGTTCGTCTTGGGGATCGCCTCCGGCGTCTTCTCGGCCTGCGGGGAGGGGAGGGCGGCAGGCTCCGTCTTGGCCGCGGCCGGCTGCTTTCGTTGCCACTGGGTCGGGAGCTTGGTCGGCGTCTTCGTTCCGAGCTTGAGCACCGGCGTGATCGACACGGCGATCGGCTGCGAGTTGTCGTTCGAGATGTCCGCCTGCACCATCTTGGGCGAGGGGAGGGAGAACGCCGCGACGAACACGAGCTGGGCGAGGAGGGCGATCGCGCACGCGATCGTGATCTCCTGCGCGTCGAAGGTCCGGTCGGCCCGGACCGTCACGGCTTCATCTCTTCCGGCTCGACGAGCAGGTTGAGCGACGTGACGCCCGCGGCCCGCGCGGCGGCGACCGCGCGCGCGACCGTGCCGTAATGCGACTCCTTGTCGGCGCGGATGTAGAGCTCGTGCTCCTTCTGGACGCGCGGGTTCTCGACGAGGGCCTTCTCCACGTTGGCCGTCACGTCGTCCTCCCCGAAGAGGATGCGCTCGTCCTTGGTGATCGACACGACGAGCTTCGCGTCCTTGATGGGCGTGTTCGCCGCCTGCACCTCGGGGAGATCGATGTGGAGCCCGCTCGTCAGGAGGGGCGCCGTCACCATGAAGACGATGAGGAGCACGAGCATCACGTCGACCAGCGGCGTGACGTTGATCTCCGTGAACGCGCCCCTGCCCCGGCTGCGTGTCGAGAGGCCCATCGCCGCCCGCTACCGACGGCCGCCGACGAGCGGGATGACCGAGTCGACCTGCGGCGCCTGGTTGTCGGCGAGGATGGCGACCCACTCGGCCGCCGACGCTTCGAGCTCCGCCACGAAGTCGCCGACCCGCTTGTCGATCCAGTTGTAGAAGAACACCGCCGGGATGGCCGCGGCGAGGCCGATGGCCGTCGTGATGAGCGCCTCGCCGATGGCCGGAGCGACGACCGGCAGGCTCGCCGTCTTCGCCGCGCCGATGCGGATGAACGCGTCCATGATCCCGTACACCGTGCCGAAGAGGCCGATGAACGGCGCGCCCGAGGCGATGAACGCGAGAAACCACATGAGAGCCCGGGCACTCTGTCCCTCGGTCACGATGGCGCGGTCGGCCACCGCGCGAAGACGATCGATCGGCGCCGCCGGGCCTCGCGTGTAGAGCTCGCCCACGATCCGGGCGCCGGGCGCCGAGGCCCGAGCTCCCGCGATCTCGAAGAGCTCCTTGGGGCTCCCCGCCTTTCGCGCCCTGCGTTCGAAGTCGCCCTCGCTCGCCCGGAGGCGTCCGAGCTGCATCAGCTTGAGCACCGCGATGACCCAGACGAGGAGCGAGCAGACGACGAGGAGGGCCACGGTGATCTTGACCGGCCACGCGGCGTTCTGGATGAGCCCGAGGAGATCGAGCTTGATCGTCGGCGTGTCGGAGGACGCCTCCGGGGCGCCTTGGAGGAACGTCATTGCCCGAGCATCACGTCGACGCGGCGGTCACGCGCCCAGGTGGGATCGTCCGTGCCGGTGGCGTCCATCGCGCCGCGCGAGGTCGACTCGGCCTTCGACTTGTCCATGCCCTTGGTGAGGATGTAGCTCCTCACGGAGTCAGCGCGCTTCTGGCCGAGCGTGTCGTTGTATTCGCTGCCACCGCGCGGGTCCGCGTGGCCGACGAGCTTGAGGGTGCGACCCTTGAGGGGACCCGTCGAGAAGCAGGTGGCGACCTGCTCGAGCACGTGGGCGTCGTCGTCGCGGACGTGATCCGAGTCGAACGCGAAGTAGGCGTTCGGCGCGCTGATGCCGCACGCTCGCACGATCTCGTCCGAGATGCGGACGGCGCTGGCCGTCGGCGAGTCGGGGGCCTTGTCCGGCAGGCGCGAGGTCGTGGTCGTCGTCGTGGCGGTCGTCGTCGCCGTATCGGGTGCATTGACCGGCGGCTTCGAGCCGCCGCAGCCGAGGATTCCGGCCGTCAGGACCGAGGCGGACAGGGCGAGCGCGAGCGAGATGGTCTTCGTCATGAATCCTCCATGAAGGGACAACGGTTCGTGAGGGCTTATTCTTTCACCAACCGGACCGTCAAGCGGCCGCGGGCGCCCGAGCCCGAAGAGCGCGCTTGGGATCCCATCACATCCGACGCTCTAGCTTGAACCGACGCTTGCCGCCCTCGCCGTCCTCGAGACGCGACACGCGCAGCATCTCGAGGGCGATCTCCTTGATGCGGCCGTCCTTGTGGATCTTGACGTGGAGGCGATCGCCGTCGCTCTTGACCACGTCCGCGCGTCCGAACGCGAAGTGCTCGACCGAGTCACCCGGCTCGGGCAGGGGGCCCTCCTCCGTCTCGACGACGGCGGGACGGGCGGGGCGTTGCGGGATCGGAGCCGACGAGGTGTTCGACGAGAAGGTGACCGTCGGGCGTGCGCGGGGCGGCTCTCGCTCCACGGCGCGCTCGCTCGCCTCGAGCGCCGACGTCCAGGCCGCCGGAGGAGCCGCGGGCGCGGCGGCCTGCGTCTTCATGGGGCGCGTCGGAGCCGACGCCGACCGCGTGCCGAGCAGCCAGACCCCCGCCGGCTCGTCGAGCGTGCGCTCGAGGGCCAGATCGTCGAAGGCCGTCACCAGCATCTCGAGGGCGACGACGCGCGCGCTGGCAATCTCTCCGGCCAGCGTCTCGAGGCCGTGATCGGTCTCGCGCGCGAGGAGGGCCCGGAGCGAGAACGACGGCTCTCCATCGACCAGGCCGATGCTCCCTTCCAGCGCCAGCACCTGCACGGGGCCCACGATGCGACGCGTGCTCCCGAGCGTCCCGAGCTCGGCGTCGAAGGCGCGCAGCTCGACCTCGACCAGCACGCCGCTGGCCCGCAGCCACCCGCAGGTGACCTGCTCGTCACGGAGCTTCGTGGCGAGCGCGTCCGGGATGGTCTCCCCCGCCGAGGCCCGGAGGATGAGGTGCCGCGACTTGTCGCTGCGATGGACGGAGAAGCTCACGCGAGAAGAGCGTGTAGCAGATGTGGCGCGCGGAGGCGCGAGTAGCTGGGGTCGGCCTCTGGGCTAGGAGGCCGTGGTGGATTGCCCTTCGGGCAAGTCTTTGAGTCGGCCTCCGTCGTGACCGCTTGCCCGCAGGGCAATTCCCTACGGGCTCCTAGTGCTTCTCGGGGCAGCCATCGGTGGGTCCGACGAAATCCTCGGCGACGAGCGGACACCGGTCGAACCGGTCAGGGATGCCGTCCTTGTCCTGGTCCTCGTCGGGGCAGCCGTCGTCGTCCTT